>ERZ1034361.893-NODE-893-length-17647-cov-2.845020_pt1 | contig 17647 bp, 11 predicted proteins | sample MGYA00520617_ERZ1034361 | MGnify/ENA primary metagenome ERZ1034361 (study PRJEB33736, sample SAMEA104284507) | Azolla filiculoides | biome: Urban; feature: Water surface; material: Ditch water | place: Netherlands | collected 2015-10-28 | depth 0-0.1 m ... | reverse complement strand
AAGCCCAAGAAGGACACTTCGCCCCCCAAGCCGCCTTCCACCTCGGACCGGCCGACGCCCCCCATGACCGCCGTGATGCCGCGCGGCAAGCTCAAAAACAAGTGAAGGCCATCTGGAACAACACCGTGATCGCCGAAAGCGATGACACGGTGCTGGTGGAAGGCAATCACTACTTCCCCGAAAGCGCGCTGAACCGCGCGTTCGTCACCTTCAGCAACCACAAGACCAGCTGCCCCTGGAAAGGCCAGGCCAGCTATTACTCTTTGCTGGTCAACGGCGAACTCCTCCCCGATGCCGCCTGGTTTTACGCTGACCCCAAACCCGAAGCGGACATGGTGCGCGGGCACGTGGCCTTCTGGAAAGACGTGAAAATCACGCCCTGAGGGCCGTCAGCGGTGGCGCGCTGCGTGCGCCTTCAGCCGCACCTGCAGGTGGATCAGGGTCACGCCGTCCGTGCGGGTGCTGGGCACTTCCTTGATTTCGAGATACGGCTGGCTGCGCGCCAGCTCGCCCAGCTTGGCAAAGCCGTAGTTTCGGGCGTCAAAGGCCGGATGCGTCTTGCCGATCTGGCTGCCTACGCTGGCCAGCGCCGCCCAGCCGTCATCGCGCATGGTGGCTTCCACGGCGGCGGTCAGCAGCGGCTCCAGGGCCGGAAATTCGCCTTCGGGGGCCGCCGGCGGGACTTCTTCGGTGCGCAGGATTTCCGTGTAGATGAACTTGTCGCAGGCCGCCACAAAAGGCTCGGGCGTCTTGCGCTCGCCAAAACCATAGACGACCAGACCGGCCTCGCGGATGCGCGTGGCCAGCCGGGTGAAGTCGCTGTCGGACGACACCAGGCAAAAGCCGTCCACCCGGCCCGCGTGCAGCACGTCCATGGCGTCGATGATCAGCGCCGCGTCGGTGGCGTTCTTGCCCGTGGTGTAGCGAAACTGCTGGATCGGCTGGATCGCCGCCTGGTGCAGCACGTCTTTCCAGCCGCGCAGGTTGGGCGTGGTCCAGTCGCCATAGGCGCGCTTGATGGTGGCCGTGCCATAGCGCGACACCTCGGCCAGCAGTTCCTGGATCACGGCGGCCTGCGCGTTGTCCGCGTCAATCAGCACCGCCAGCTTGTCGTTGTCCTGCATTGCCATGAAATCCCCCTGTTCAGTGGCCGGCATCGTACAGGGCCGCCACGGTCCGCACCGCGCCGGCAGGCCGGTAGACTTGGATCAATGCCGGGGCACCCTGCCCCGCCGCCAGACAGCCCACAGGAGTAACCCCATGACCCCGCAGACCCTGCTTGCCCACACCGACAACGGCCAGCCCTGGCCCGAGGCGCCGGGCGACGCCCCCGGCTTTGACGTGCCCGCCGCCTACCAGCAGGCATTGCAGGTGCGTGCGCTGCGCATCGCGCGTGGCGAGCGGCCGCGCGGCTACAAGATCGGCTTCACCAACCGCCAGATCTGGCCGCGCTACAACGTGTTCGCGCCCATCTGGGGGACGGTGTGGCACACGACCCTGACGTTCTGCGAGGGCGAGGGCAGCCTGTCGCTGGACGCCACCTGCCAGCCGCGGCTGGAACCCGAGGCCGTGTTTGGCATGCAGGCCACGCCGGCCCCCGAGGCCTCGCTGGACGATCTGTTTGAAGCGCTCGACTGGGTGGCGCCGGGCTTCGAGGTGGTGCAGTCGCATCTGCCGGGCTGGAAGTTCACCGCGCCCGACACCGTGGCCGACGGCAGCCTGCACGCGCGCCTGCTGGTCGGCCGCCGCCGGCCGGTGCGCGAGATCGCAACCAACGCCCGCGAACTTGACGCGCTGCTGGCAGGCGCCCGGGTGGCTTTGCAGAAAGATGCTGCGGTGGTTGAAAGCGGCTGCGGCGCGAATGTGCTGGACAGCCCGCTGCGCGCCCTGCACCACTTCCTGTGCGAACTGCGCCAGTGCCCCGGCGCACCAGACCTGCTGCCGGGCGACGTGATCACCACCGGCACCTGGACCGACGCCTGGCCGGTCGCGCCCGGCGAACAGTGGACGGCCGCCTTCAGCACGCCGCTGTCCGACCTGCGCGTGCGCTTTGACTGAACCTGTTGCGATGCAACCTCATACCACACCCGTCTGACCCGGCTCGCCGCGCCCTGCTGCTGGGCGGCGCAGCGGGCGCTCTGCTGCTGGCCGCCGGCTGCTCGCGCCGCAGCCCGCCCAAGGGCACGCCCCTTTCGCCGCAGGCCACACTGCTGTGCCTGGGCGATTCACTGACCTTTGGCATGGGTGCCGCGCCCGAGGCCAGCTACCCCAGCCAGCTTGCGGCGCTGACCGGGCACACCGCCCACAACGCGGGCGTCAATGGCGACACGGCCGAGGGCGCGCTGGCCCGCCTGCCGGCGCTGCTGGAGACGCATACGCCGGGTCTGGTGCTGGTGTCGATCGGGGGCAATGACTTTCTGCGCAAGCGGCCGCTGGAGGGCACCCGTGCGGCGCTGCGCCAGATCGTGCAGGCCGCTGCCGCCAGCGCGCAGGTGGTGCTGATCGCCCAGCCCCAGCCGGCCTTTCTGGCCGCTGCGGTGGGATCGCTCAATGACCACCCGGTGTACGCCGACGTCGCGACAGAGACTGGCACCGCGCTGTACGCCAAGGGCTGGTCGGCGGTGCTGTCGCGCCCGGCGTTGCGCTCGGACCCGATCCATGCCAACGCCGAGGGCTACCGGCAGTTTGCCGCCACACTGGCGGACTGGCTGCGCGAACAGCGCTTCCTACCCTGAAACTCTTTTTTCAATAGCAAACTAGCGCCATTCGACGCTGGGAAATGGCCTGTTTGAGCCCCAAACAGCCCCAGACAGCCCGCAACACCCTGGCTCAGCCCGCGCTGCGCGCCAGCCGCAGCTCGTTGCCGCCCTGCACCGCGCCGCTGCCGGGCACGACTTCGCCTGCGCGCTCAGTCACCTCGGCCAGGCGGGCAGCCAGCTGCTCGGGGGCGTCGGGGCCGCTGCCGATGAAGACGCCCTGGGTGAGCGTGATGTGCGCAGCCTCGAACCCGCCTGCGCCGGCGCACAGCGTGGTGCGGTTGGGCGCCCCGTCGCTGGCCAGCACCAGCATGGCGGGCACTACGTTGGCCGGGCCAAACGCCGGCAGCATGTCAGCAGGGAACAGGTCTTCGGTCATGCGCGTGGCCGCCGTGGGTGCCAGGCTGTTGACGCGGATGCCGTGGCGCTCGCCCTCGATCGACAGCGTCTGCATCAGCCCCACCAGCGCCAGCTTGGCCGCGCCGTAGTTGGTCTGGCCGAAGTTGCCATACAGCCCGCTGGACGAGGTGGTCATCACAATGCGCCCGTACTGCTGCGCGATCATGTGCGGCCACACGGCCTTGCAGCAGTGCACCGCGCCCATCAGGTGCACGTCCAGCACCAGCCGGAAGTCGGCCACGTCCATCTTGGCGAAGGACTTGTCGCGCAGGATGCCGGCGTTGTTGACCAGAATGTCCACCCGGCCCCAGGTGTCCACCGCCTGCTGCACCATGGCCTGCACGGCGGCAAAGTCGGTGACGGAGGCGCCATTGGCGATGGCTTCACCCCCGGCGGCGCGGATCTCGTCCACCACCGCCTGCGCGGCCGACACCGAGCCGCCGGAGCCGTCCACCGCCCCGCCCAGGTCGTTGACCACCACTTTGGCGCCACGTGCGGCCAGCGCCAGCGCGTGCTGGCGGCCCAGGCCACCACCTGCGCCGGTGATGATGGCCACGCGGCCCTTGAATTCGATTGCCATGCTGAGTTCTCCGTGAATGCGGGTGTCGTTGAGGTTGCACGGGATTGTGGCGCAGCCAACCGCGCCGGGCTGCTGCGAAAGTGACTGGCGGGCTGCTGCGGGGCATCCCTTGGCCAGCGGCACAAGGCAGGGTGACCGCGCGCCGGCCACAACCACCTAATTTATTTACTAAAAATAGCTTCGCCCCAGCATGGGAAGGTGATCATTTGCTATCAATTAAATCAATCCATTGCATCGCAAGATGCATGCGCTTGCGGCAGGTGGTTGCCTGCAGCAACGTGCCAGGCGCCCCGCTGCAGGGATCGCCCGCGACCCGCGACCTTCGCCGGATCGCACGCGCAGGGCAGCGTCTTTGCGCAAAAGCTCACACATCAATCGCGGACGCCGATCCCGCCTGCTGGCGCAGCGCGAATTTCTGGATCTTGCCCGTGCTGGTCTTGGGCAATTCGCCGAATACCACGGCGCGTGGCACCTTGAAGCCGGCGAGGTGCTTCTTGCAGTGGGCGACGATGTCTTCGGGCGTGGTGGTGGCGCCGGCTTTCAGTTCAACGAAAGCGCAGGGGGTCTCGCCCCAGCGGGCGTCGGGCTTGGCCACCACGGCGGCGACCAGCACGTCGGGGTGGCGGTAGAGCACGTCCTCGACCTCGATGGATGAGATGTTCTCGCCACCCGAGATGATGATGTCCTTGCTGCGGTCCTTGATCTTGAAATAGCCGTCCGGGTACTGCACGGCCAGGTCGCCGCTGTGAAACCAGCCGCCGGCAAAGGCCTCTTCGGTCGCGGTCGGGTTCTTCAGGTACCCCTTCATGGGGATGTTGCCCTTGAACATGATCTCGCCCATGGTTTCGCCGTCCTGGGGCACGGGTTCCATCGTCTCGGGGTTCAGCACGCGCACATCGCGCTGCAGGTGGTAGCGCACGCCCTGGCGGGCGTTGAGGCGGGCGCGCTCGCCGATGTCCAGCGCGTCCCAGGCTTCGTGCTTGGCGCAGACCGTGGCCGGGCCGTAGACCTCGGTCAGGCCGTAGACGTGGGTCAGATCGAAGCCCATCGCCTCCATGCCCTCGATCATCGACGCCGGTGGCGCAGCGCCCGCCACCATCGCCTTGACGCCAGCGGGCACGCCTTCTTTCATGGCCGCAGGGGCGTTGACCATCAAGCCGTGCACGATGGGCGCGCCGCAGTAATGTGTGACGCCGTGGTTGCGGATGGCGTCAAAAATCGCCTGCGCTTCGACGCGGCGCAGGCAGACATTGACGCCCGCACGCGCGGCCAGGGTCCACGGGAAACACCAGCCGTTGCAGTGGAACATCGGCAGCGTCCACAGGTACACCGCGTGCTTGGGCAGGTCCCACTCCAGGATGTTGGAGATGGCGTTGGTCGCCGCGCCGCGGTGGTGGTACACGACACCTTTCGGGTTGCCGGTGGTGCCGCTGGTGTAGTTCAGCGCAATCGCATCCCACTCGTCGGCCGGCAGGTTCCAGGCGAAGTGCGGGTCGCCACTGGCGACGAAGGCGTCATAGCTGATGCTGCCCAGCTGCAGGCTGGCGGGGCCATATACGGCATCTTCCACGTCGATCACCAGCAGCGGCGTAGAAAGCAGGCGCAGCGCCAGCGCCTTGGCCATCACGCCCGCAAATTCCGGGTCCACGATGACGGCCTTGGCCTCGCCGTGGTCGAGCATGAAGGCGATGGCTTCCGGGTCGAGCCGCGTGTTGAGCGCGTTGAGCACCGCACCGGCCATGGGCACGCCGAAATGGGCCTCCACCATGGGCGGCGTGTTGGGCAGCATCACGGCCACCGTGTCGTTCTTGCCGATGCCGGCGCGCGTGAGTGCGCTGGCCAGCTGCCGGCAGCGGGCGTAGGTCTGCCCCCAGGTCTGGTGCAGGGCGCCATGAACGATGGCCAGCCGGTCGGGGTACACCTCGGCGGTGCGCGAGATGAAGCCCAGCGGCGAGAGGGGCGCGAAATTGGCGGTGTTGCGCGGCAGGTTCTGGTCAAAGATGCTGGTCATGCGGGTCTCCTCAAATGGCGTGAACCGGCACATTACAGCAAGGCGGGCTGACGCCGGTCTGAAAAGTCCCCGCAGCCGCCCCACACGGGGTGGACACACCGGTCGATGGGTGAAAATACTCCAGTGACCATCCCGCAGACCTTTATCCAGGAACTCCTCGCACGCGCCGACGTGGTCGAGATCGTGGGCCGCTATGTGCAGCTGAAGAAGGGCGGCGCCAATTTCATGGGCCTGTGCCCGTTTCACGGCGAAAAATCGCCGAGTTTCAGCGTCAGCCCGAGCAAGCAGTTCTACCACTGCTTTGGCTGCGGCAAGAACGGCAACGCCATCAGCTTCCTGATGGACCACGCCGGCATGACCTTTGTCGAGGCGGTCAAAGACCTGGCCCAGCAGTACGGCATGCAGGTGCCGGAGGACGACGCCTCGCCGCAGGACCGCGCCCGCGCCGCCGAGCAGCGCGAAAAACAGGCGACGCTGACCGACGTGCTTGAAAAAGCCGGTGACGCCTACCGCAAGCACCTCAAGACCTCGCCCGCAGCCGTGGCCTACCTGAAGGGCCGGGGGTTGTCCGGCGAGATTGCCAAACAATTTGGTCTGGGCTATGCGCCCGAGGGCTGGCGCACGCTGGCCAGCGTGTTCCCGAACTACGACGACCCGCTGCTGGCCGAGAGCGGGCTGGTGATCGTCAACGAAGAAGACGACAAGCGCTATGACCGCTTCCGCGACCGCATCATGTTCCCGATCCGCAACGTCAAGGGCGAGTGCATCGGCTTTGGCGGGCGGGTGCTGGGCGACGGCACGCCAAAGTACCTGAACTCGCCGGAGACCCCGGTGTTCCACAAGGGGCGCGAGTTGTACGGCCTGTACGAGGCCCGCCATGCCCTGCGCGACGCGGGCTACGTGCTGGTGACCGAGGGCTACATGGACGTGGTGGCGCTGGCGCAACTGGGCTTTCCCAACGCAGTGGCCACATTGGGCACCGCCTGCACGCCGGACCATGTGCAAAAGCTGTTCCGGTTCACCGATTCGGTGGTCTTCAGCTTTGACGGTGACGCCGCCGGCCGGCGCGCCGCGCGCAAGGCGCTGGACGGCGCCCTGCCCCACGCCACCGACGTGCGCACCATCAAGTTCCTGTTCCTGCCGGCCGAGCACGACCCGGACAGCTTCATCCGGGAGTTCGGCCACGAAGCCTTTGCGCGCTACGTCAGTGAGGCCGTTCCCCTGTCGCGCTTCCTGCTGGAAGCCGCAGGTGACGGCTGCGACCTGACCACGACCGAAGGCCGCGCGCACCTGGCCAGCAACGCCAAACCGCTGTGGAACGCGCTGCCCGAAGGCGCCTTCAAGCTGCAGTTGCTGGGCGAGATCGCTGACCTGGTGCAACTCAACACGCGGGAGCTTTCCGACGTCTGGAGCGGCAAGCCCGCCCAAGCCCCATCAGCGCCTGGCACGAAGTTCAAAAAAGAGAGCTACCCAAGACCTGCTGATGCTGGGAAGTGGCCAAAAGCATTCAAAAACAGCGCCCCACCGCCTCGCCTGCCCGGCGGCCGGTCTTTTCCCGCCAGCCGGGCTGATCACGCCGCGCGCCTGCTGCTGTCCAACATGGGGGCGTGGGACGAACTGTCGCACGAAGACCATGCCATGCTGTGCGAATTGCCTGCCCCGCACGGTGCGCTGTTCATCTGGCTCGACAGCCAGTTTCACGACCACGGCCCTCTGGGCTGGAGCGCGCTGCGCGAAGACCTGCAGGCGCGCGAATTCGAGCCGCTGGCGCTGAAGCTGATGTCCGGGCCGCAAGCCGAAGGGCCCTGCGAGCGGGGCGAATCCACCCGCGAACTGCGCGCCCTGCTCGACCTGATGCTGATCGACCGGCTCAAGCTGCTGGAGACCGAGGCCCTGGCCGATGCGGCCACCGACCCCGAGGCCCTGCAGCGCTACCGCTCACTGCATGAGCGCCGCCGCAGCCTGTCGGCGGCCAGGCCGCTGGAGTGAAGCCCACCGGGAAGAAGGCCGCAACGCCTCGTCGAAATCCGCGAACAGGCCTTGAAATAAGGTCAGGCGCTATAATTTAGGGTTACGTCAGGCAAGAGCGACAGCAGCACCTCCGGACCAGGCCAACCGATGCCACGCAGCGCACAACCGGCCACACCACCGCAAGGACTGCATTCCAAATGTTCGCCCACCCATCTTGCCAGGGAGGACGGGGCCGTGAAGGTCCGTCTTCTGTCACCCGCGCCGGGAATTGTGGCGCCCCGTGTTTCCTTGTCATTTTTGTTGCCCGAGGTAGTTTCATGCCTTCTCAAAAGCCCAAGAAGCCTGTCGAGCCCGCCGCCGTTCCCGCTGCGAAACCGTCTGTGAAGTCCGCTGCGACCCAAGTGCCCGCCTCCACGGCCAAAGCCGTGAAGACAGCACCCGCCGCTGCCCAGCCTGAAACGAAAGCCAGCACCTTGACCGCCTCCACTCTGCCACCGAAATCGAAAGCTCAGCAACTCCAGGAAGCGGCCGACGCCCTTCTCAAGGCCGGTGCGGCCGCCAAGAAAAAACCTGGTCGCCCGCCCAAGGCAGCCAGTGCGGCCAGTGCAGACGGTGAAGCCCCTGTCAAGGCCGCCGGCGCGAAGCGGGGCCGCAAGCCCAAGGCGGGCACAGCCGCCAAGAGTGATGCGGATGCGGACGATCTGGACCTGGGGGACATCGAGGCCGACCTCGTCGGCGAGCCGGTGGCCGAGACGACCGAGAAGGTCAAGCCGCTGCGCATGAAGATCAGCAAGGCAAAGGAACGCGCCTTGATGAAGGAATTCGGCCTGGACGAGACCGTCCTGTCCGAGGAAGACTTGGCCAAGCGCCGCTCGCGCCTGAAGGCGCTGATCACGCTGGGCAAGACGCGCGGCTACCTGACCCACGGCGAAATCTCCGACCACCTGCCCGACAAGCTGATCGACGCCGAAACGCTGGAAGTCGTGGTCAACATGCTCAACGACATGGGCGTGGCCGTCTACGAGCAGACCCCGGATGCCGAAACGCTGCTGCTGAACAACACCGCGCCGACCGCCACCACCGTGGAAGAAGCCGAGGAAGAAGCCGAAGCTGCCCTCTCCACAGTGGACAGTGAATTTGGCCGCACCACCGACCCGGTGCGCATGTACATGCGCGAAATGGGCACGGTCGAGCTGCTGACGCGCGAAGGCGAAATCGAGATCGCCAAGCGCATCGAAGGCGGCCTGATGGCCATGATGGAGGCGATTTCCGCCTCACCCGCGACCATCGCCGAAATCCTGCGCATGGCCGCCGAGATCCGTGAAGGCAAGGTCGTCATCTCCACCATCGTGGACGGCTTCTCCAACATCAACGAGGCCGATGACTACGTGGCCGAGGAAGACTTCGACGAGTTCGACGAAGCTGACGATGATGATGGCAAGGGCGGCTCCAAGGCCCTGACCAAAAAGCTGGAAGAACTGAAAAACCAGGCGCTGGAACGTTTTGAGCGGATCGCCGGATTGTTCGAAAAAGTCCACAAAATCTACGACAAGGAAGGCTACGGCACGCCGGCCTACATGAAGGCGCAGGCCGCCCTGTCGGAAGACCTGATGACCATCCGCTTCACGGCCAAGACCATCGAGAAGCTCTGCGACATGGTGCGCGGGCAGGTGGACGATGTGCGCAAGAAAGAGCGCGAACTGCGCCGCATCATCGTGGACAAGTGCGGCTACCCGCAGGAACTCTTCATTGCCGACTTCAGCGGCCGTGACAAGGCCGGCAACAAGGTCGCCAGCCAGCTGCTCAACCTCAAGTGGATCGAGAAGCAGGCCGCTGCCGGCAAGCCCTGGAGCGCCGTGATGGGCCGCAACATCCCGCCGGTGCAGGACATCCAGCAAAAGCTGACCGATCTGCAGACGCGCGTGGTCGTTCCGCTGGAAAAGCTGAAGGACATCAACAAGCGCATGAACACGGGCGAGGCGACCTCGCGCGACGCCAAGAAGGAGATGATCGAGGCCAACCTGCGCCTGGTGATCTCGATTGCCAAGAAGTACACCAACCGCGGCCTGCAATTCCTCGACCTGATCCAGGAAGGCAACATCGGCCTGATGAAGGCGGTGGACAAGTTCGAATACCGCCGCGGCTACAAGTTCTCGACCTATGCCACCTGGTGGATTCGCCAGGCCATTACCCGCTCCATCGCAGACCAGGCGCGCACCATCCGCATCCCGGTGCACATGATTGAGACCATCAACAAGATGAACCGCATCAGCCGCCAGCACCTGCAGGAGTTTGGTTTCGAGCCGGATGCATCGGTGTTGGCCGAGAAGATGGAGATCCCGGAAGACAAGATCCGCAAGATCATGAAGATCGCCAAGGAGCCGATCTCCATGGAAACCCCGATCGGCGACGATGACGACAGCCACCTGGGCGATTTCATCGAGGACGGCGCCAACACCGCGCCGATCGAGGCCGCCATGCAGGCCGGCCTGCGCGATGTGGTGAAAGACATCCTGGACAGCCTGACGCCGCGCGAGGCCAAGGTGCTGCGCATGCGCTTCGGCATCGAGATGTCCACCGACCACACCCTCGAAGAAGTCGGCAAGCAGTTCGACGTGACGCGCGAGCGCATCCGCCAGATTGAAGCCAAGGCCTTGCGCAAGCTCAAGCACCCGAGCCGCTCGGACAAGCTGCGTAGCTTTATTGACACGATTTGACACAACTTGCGGAAATCTTTTGGACACCCTGTAAACGGTTTGGTAAAGTGCCGCGTTGAGGTATGACCCGATCGCCATCACGGATAAGGGTGTCCAAGTCCTCTTGCCCAATATTCAAGGAAATCAAATGAAATTCAAGCTCGCTCTCCTCGCACTGATCGCTGGTTCTTCCCTGGTTGCCCAAGCCCAGGCGCCTGCCGAAGCTCCCAAGGCCCGCGCTGAAGTCAAGGCAGAAGCCAAGGCCGCCGCCAAGGCTGGCGAAATCGCTACCGGCGAAAAGGCCGCTGCGTCCAAGCCAGCAGCCAAGTCCACCAAGAAGCGCGCTGACGTCAAGGACGAAGCCAAGGCCGCCAACAAGGCCGGAGAAGTCGGCGGCGACATGGCCAAGGATGCCAAGAAGGCAGAACCCAAGTCCACCAAAGCCCGCGCCGACGTGAAAGCCGAAGCCAAAGACGCCAACAAGGCCGGCACCATCGAAAAGGGTGATGCCAAGGCGCCCGCTGCTGCTGCCAGCGCCAAGAAGTAATTCCTGACTCCGGTCGGAATTTAAGCAAGGGGCCTTCGGGCCCCTTTCTCTTTGGGGGGGGACCTATCGCCCATGCGACACGCGGGCGCCACTGCACAGTCGTATGGTTTTACCCGGACCGGAACCAGACCGGCTTTCAGACCCCATTGAGGAGACTGCCTTGAAGACAAACACCCTGCCCCGACACATTGTCCTGGCCCTGTCAGGTGCCGCGCTGCTGGCGGGCTGCGCCGGCCCCGTGCAAACCGTCATTCCGAAAGACGTGCCGGAAATCCGCCCGGGCATGCTGGCGGGTTACCTGCCGCGCACGACACTGCCCGACAGCCTGGCACTGCTGCCACCGCCGCCAGCCGCAGGCTCCAGCGCCCACGCGGCCGACGACGACGCCTATCGCGCCACCGTTGCCCTGCGCAACAGCGCACGCTGGGCCCAGGCGGCCATCGACGCCAACCTGAAATTCCCCAAAGCCGCAGAGACCTTTTCCTGTGCGCTGGACGCCCCCATCAGCGCCGAGGCCACGCCGAATCTCACCACCTTGCTGCGTCGCACGCTGGTCGATGCCGGCCTGTCCACCTACGGCGCCAAGGACCACTACAAGCGCCTGCGCCCCTTTGTCTCCAACAAGGCGCCCACCTGCAGCCCCGAGGAAGAAGCCATGCTGTCCAAGGACGGCTCCTACCCTTCGGGCCATGCGGCGCTGGGCTGGGCGTGGGGACTGGTGCTGGCGGAAATGGCGCCCGAGCGTACCAATGCACTGCTGCAGCGCGGCCATGCCTTTGGCCAGAGCCGGGTCATCTGCGGCGTGCACTGGCAGAGCGACGTGACCCAGGGCCGGGTGATGGGCGCTGCCGCCGTGGCGCGCCTGCATGCCGACCCGGTGTTTCGCGCCCAGTTTGACGAGGCTGCCAAGGAACTCGCCGCCGTACGCGCCAAGGGCCTGAAGCCGGCTGGCAACTGCACAGCAGAGGCGGCCGCGCTCAAACCGTGACCCGCCCCTGCTGGTTTCAAGACTTTTTAGCCTTTTCCCAGCATGAAATGGTCATTGTTTGCTATTGAATCAGGACTTCCTGAACGCCCTGCGACGCCTCAGACCGCTGCCGCGACGCGGATGCCGCGCAGTTGCCCGGCCACCGGCGCGCTCACTGGGCGCGGGTAGCGCACAGCATCAAGGCGGTGCAGCAGCTCGGCCTCGCGGGCGCGGGCCAGGGCAATGTTGGCCAGCTTCACATGGCCGAAGCCGCGCATCGACAGCGGAACAGTGGCAATCTCTGTGGCCAGCGGCAACCGGGCGGTGTCGAGCTGGGGCAGCAGCTCGTCAATGCGCGCTTCGAACTGCGTGACCAGATCGCGCTCCATGCGGCGCTCGGCGGTGCGGCCGAACACGTCGAGCGCCGTGCCGCGCAACACCTTGCCGCGCGCCAGCAGCCGCATGACCGGCAACATCCAGCCCCCCAGCCGGACCTTCTTCGGCGCCTGGCCGTCCCTCGGCCGGGCCAGCAGCGGCGGGGCCATGTAAAAGTCCAGCTGCACGTCGCCTTCAAACTGCTGCGCCAGGGCGTCGCGGAACGCGCCGTCGGTGTAGAGGCGGGCCACCTCGTATTCGTCCTTGTAGCTCATGAGCTTGAGCACGCTGCGCGCCACCGCCAGCGCGAACCGGCCGTCACCGCCCAGGGCCGCCTCGCGCGCCTGCACCCGGCCGACCAGCGCCGCGTAGCGCCCGGCCCAGGCGGCGTTCTGGTAGCCCGTCAGGTGCGCCACGCCCTGGGCCAGCAGCGCCTCCAGCGTCTGCGCACCGCCCGGCACTTCCCCGGCAGGCAGCCCCGGCATGGCAACACGGGACGATGCGCTTCCATTCAGCAACTCGCGGCAGCCCGCCGGGTCTGCCGCCGCCAGCCGCCCGAGCGAGAACGCCATCTGGTTTGATTCCACCGCCACGGCGTTGAGTTCGATGGCGCGCTGCAGCGCCGCCAGGCTCACGGGAATCAGCCCGCGCTGCCAGGCCCATCCCATGGCCAGGATGTTGGAGACGATGGCGTCGCCCAGAAAGTCCTGCGCCAGCGCCTGGGCATCGAAGGTCTCAACACGCTCAGATCCGGCCACGAATTGGAGTTTTTCAAGCAGCAGGTCGGTCTTGAGGCTGGCATCCGGGTTGCGCAACGACTCGGCCACCGGGGTTTCGTGCACGTTGGCCAGCACGCGGGTGCGGCCGTGGCGCACGGTCTGCAGCGCCTCGGGCGAGGCGCCCACCACCAGGTCGCAGGCCAGCACGGCGTCGGCCTGCTGGGTGTCGATGCGCACCTGATTCAGCCGCTCAGGTCGGTCGGCCAGGCGCACAAAGCTCAGCACCGAGCCGCCCTTTTGTGCAAAGCCCATGAAGTCGAGCACGCTGGCGCTCTTGCCTTCCAGGTGCGCGGCCATGGCGATCACCGCGCCCACCGTCACCACGCCGGTGCCGCCCACGCCGGTGACCAGCAGGTCGTACGGCCCGGTCCAGCCGTGCGGTGCGGGCTGCGGCAATGCGGCCACCCGGCGCAGGAAGTCGGCCTTGCCGCTGCCGCCCAGAGCGCCCGACTTCTTGCGCAAGGTGCCGCCGGTCACACCGACAAAACTCGGGCAAAAGCCCTTGGCGCACGAATAGTCCTTGTTGCAGCTGCTCTGGTCGATCTTGCGTTTGCGGCCCAGCGGGGTTTCCTGCGGCAACACCGCCACACAGTTGCTCTGCACGGCGCAGTCGCCGCAGCCTTCGCAGACCGCTTCGTTGATGAACAGGCGGCGCGCCGGGTCGGCCAGCTCGCCCTTCTTGCGGCGCCGACGCTTTTCGGCAGCACAGGTCTGTTCGTAGATCAGCACCGTCACGCCCTTGACCTCGCGCAGGCCGCGCTGCACGGCGTCGAGCGCGTCACGGTCGTGGAAGGTGGTACCGGCGGGAAACCTGCCCCGGATTGCGTCGTACTTGCCGATGTCATCCGACACCACCACGACCTGCTTCACGCCCTCGCTCTCGACCTGCCGCGCAATCGCATCGACGCTGATGACGCCGTCCACCGGCTGCCCGCCGGTCATGGCCACCGCGTCGTTGAACAGAATCTTGTAGGTCAGCGTGGCCTTGGCCGCCACGGCCAGGCGGATGGCCAGGTAACCCGAGTGGTAGTAGGTGCCGTCACCCAGGTTCTGGAAGACGTGCGGCGTGCGCGTGAACATGGAATGCGACACCCAGTCCACGCCCTCGCCGCCCATCTGGATCAGCCCGGCGGTGTCGCGCTCCATCCAGTTGGCCATGAAGTGGCAGCCGATGCCGGCGCGCGCCGTGGAGCCGGCGGGCACCTTGGTCGAGGTGTTGTGCGGGCAGCCCGCGCAGAAATACGGCAGGCGCTTGACGCTGTCGGCACCGTTGCGCAACAGGTCGGGCGGCGTGAAGTCGCGCACATGCTGGCGCGGGTTGCCCAGCACGGCGTTGTCGGGGAAGTGCCGCACCAGCCAGTCGGCCACAATCTCGATCAGCCGCGAGGGCCGCAGCTCGCCCACGGCCGACACCAGCGGCTGCCCGGCCGCATCGCGCTTGCCGATCAGCGTCGGGCGCTCGCCCGCCGGCGCGTTGTAGAACAGGTCGCGCAGCTGGGTTTCCACCACCGCGCCTTTTTCTTCGACCATCAGGATCTCATCCAGCCCCTGCGCAAAGGCGCGCATCCGCGTGGTCTCCACGGGAAAGCTCAGGCCCACCTTGTACAGGCGCACGCCGGCCGTCGCCAGCATCTCGGGCGTTATTTCGAGCCGGCGCAGCACCTCCATCAGGTCGTAATGCGCCTTGCCGCAGGTGATGAGGCCGACGCGCGCATGCGCCGACGTGATGACGTGGCGGTCGATGGGGTTGACCTTGGAGAAGGCGGCCACGGCGTCGAGCTTGTCCGCCAGACGGGTTTCGATGCGCAGCGACGGCAGGTCAGGCCAGCGGTAATGCAGGCCGTCTTCGGGGGTGGCATGGCCAGTGGCGGCACGCACGGCATCGGTGTCCAACCAGGCGTTGACGCGGGCGTTCACGGCATCCAGATCGACGGTGGCGCCGCTTTCCACCACTTCGGACAGCGCCGCCATGCCGACCCAGGCGCCGCTGTAGCGCGAGAGCGCCCAGCCGTACAGGCCGAACTCCAGGTATTCCGCCACGTTGGCGGGCGAGACGGTCGGCATGTGGAAGGCCTGCAGCAGCTGGTCGCTCTGGTGCGGCATCGACGAAGACACGCAGCCGTGGTCGTCGCCCGCCACCACCAGCACGCCACCGTGGGGCGACGAGCCGTAGGCGTTGCCGTGCTTGAGCGCGTCGCCGGCACGGTCCACACCCGGACCCTTGCCGTACCACATGGCAAACACGCCATCCACCGTGCGCTCGAGGTCGGACTCCACGCGCTGCGTGCCCAGCACCTGCGTGGCGCCCAGCTCCTCGTTGATGGCCGGCACGAAGCGGATGCCGGCGTCTTCAAAGCGCTTGCCGGCCTTCCAGATCGCCTGGTCCAGCATGCCCAGCGGCGACCCCCGGTAGCCGCTGACAAAGCCCTGCGTGGCCAGACCCGCTGCCACGTCGCGCGCACGCTGCATCACCAGCAGGCGCACCAGCGCCTGCGTGCCGGTCAGGAACACCGGGCCCTGCGTGGCCCACAGGCTGTCAGACAGCTGGTAGCCGGGGCGCACGACAGGCGTGGCCGCCGGAGATGTAGCCAGATCGGTAACGGGGGACAAAGGCATGGACGGCTCCACTTAGAAGGAGAAAGAAGCATAAATTTGCAACGACAGAAAATGCTTCTTCATTCACCGCTGATTGGCTATATTTGAAGAACAAAATTCCTGAAATGAGCCATGAGCGACACATTCATTCTTGACAGCTACAGCCTGCGCATCCTGCAGGAGCTGCAGCGCGACGCACGCCAGACGGTGCAGCAGCTCTCTGAGGCGGTGGGCCTGTCCAGCACGCCGTGCTGGAAGCGCATCAAGGACATGGAGGCCGCCGGCGTCATCCGGGGCTACACCGCGCTGGTGGACCGGCAGAAAGTCGGCCTGGACCTGCTGGTGGTCGTGGAGGTCAATCTGGGCCAGCACAGCGAAGAGATCGTGCAGCAGTTCGAAAGTGCCGTGGCCGCCACGCCGCAGATCGTGCGCTGCCTCAGCACCACCGGCCAGGCCGACTACCTGCTGACCGTGCTGGCGCGCGACATCCAGCACTACGAGCAGTTTTTGCAGCGCAGCCTGTTCAAGCTGCCGGGCGTGACCCATGTGCGCTCCAGCATCGTGCTGCGGGAGGTGAAGTCCGAGGTGCGGCTGCCGGTAGAGTCCGGGGCCGGTGTGTTCGCCACAACACGGCCCCTTCCGATGAAAAAGTCCACCCGGCGCACCCGGACAGGTTGAGTCAAATTTTTCACATCAAAATGGCGTGTTCCCATCATGAAATGGTCCACTTCTGCTATCAAAATATATAATTTTTCGAACCAGAAACGGACGCCCCCGTATGAAACAGGATGAGCGGCTTGTACGATTACCGGCCCGTCACCCCCCTGCGCTGGACCGGGTGCGGCGGCGCGTATAGACTGAACACCATTCAGCGACGGGCCCCTGCGGCACGCCGCCTCACCCGCATCCGCCCGGAGACCTTCCCCGCATGACGACAAAACAACCCAGAAAACCCTTTGCCATGATCCGCGAGTTCCACCTGGCGGACTGGTTCACGCTCGGCAACGCCGTCTGCGGCACGGGGGCGATGTTCTCCACCATGACGTACCTGCAAACGGGGGACCTCAGGCACATCTACTTTGCGTGTGCGCTGGTGCTGGCCGCGCTGATTTTTGACGTGCTGGACGGCCGCATCGCGCGCTGGCGGCAGGTGTCGTCCCCACTGGGGCGCGAACTCGACTCGCTGGCCGACATCATCTCCTTCGGCGTGGCGCCAGCCATGATCGCCTACGCCTGCGGCATGCAGGGCTTTTACGACCGCATCGTGCTGGCCTTCTTCGTGGCCTGCGGGGTGTCGCGCCTGGCCCGGTTCAATGTGACGGCCGAAGCGCTGGCGGACGAATCCGGCAAGGTGAAGTACTTCGAGGGCACGCCAATTCCCACCTCGATTGTGCTGGTCGGCCTGCTGGCGCTGGCGGCCTGGATGGCATTGCAGGCCACGCCCCTGCCCGAGCCGCTGGTGCGCATGTTCTCACCGCAGGCCTGGGCGGTGCAGCAGGGGGTGACGGACAGCTTCATGCTCAGCCTGGACCCGCTGCCCACCCGCACCCAGGCGAGCCTGTCGCTGGCCCTGACGCTGGTGTTTGCATTGGTGGTGCTGGTGGTGCGCGACCGCAGCGGACAGACCGCCGACTTTCGGCTGGAAAACGTGGACGCAGCCCATACCACCTCTGTGCTGCGCCCCTTGATCGACCGGGATGCCATTTTGTGCACCGACGGCGCACAGGTCTATAAAACAGTGGCCCGAACCATGGAATTGACCCATCGGGCCGTCAACGTCAAAAAGGGCATCCGGGTGGTTGACGGGGCCTTCCACATTCAAAACGTCAACGCCTATGACAGTCGCCTGAAGCAGTGGATGGGCCGCTTTCACGGGGTGGCCACCAAGTACCTGAAGAACTACCTCGGCTGGCGCCGCATGATGGAGCGCTACCGTCAGAACATCTCACCTACCGTCTGTTTGCGTGAAGC
>ERZ1034361.891-NODE-891-length-17667-cov-10.891472_pt1 | contig 17667 bp, 18 predicted proteins | sample MGYA00520617_ERZ1034361 | MGnify/ENA primary metagenome ERZ1034361 (study PRJEB33736, sample SAMEA104284507) | Azolla filiculoides | biome: Urban; feature: Water surface; material: Ditch water | place: Netherlands | collected 2015-10-28 | depth 0-0.1 m ... | reverse complement strand
TTTTGCCACTCGCGCAGCATGTTGCCCACTTGCAGGCGTTGCAGGTTTTCCTGGCTGCCGCACAGGGTGCACGGGATGATGGGGAACTGTCGGTGCTCTGCCCAACGGATCAAATCGGATTCGGCCACATAGGCCAGTGGGCGAATGACCATGAACTCGCCGTTGTCGCTCACCAACTTCGGGGGCATGCCTTTGAGCTTGCCGCCAAAGAACATGTTCAAGAAGAAGGTTTGCAGCATATCGTCGCGGTGGTGGCCCAGAGCCAGCTTGTTGCATTTGAGCTCACGCGCCACGCGGTACAAAATGCCCCGGCGCAGACGCGAGCACAGGCTGCACATGGTCTTGCCTTCGGGAATTTTGTCTTTCACGATCGAGTACGTGTCTTGCGTCTCGATGTGGAACTCCACGCCCAGCTCTTTCAAATACGCAGGCAGGATGTGATCCGGGAAGCCCGGCTGCTTTTGGTCGAGGTTGACCGCCACCAGCTCGAAGTCGACCGGAGCGCGGGCTTTCATCTTGAGCAAGATGTCGAGCATGCCGTAGCTGTCTTTGCCGCCCGACATGCAGACCATGATGCGGTCGCCCGCCTCGATCAGGTTGAAGTCGCTGATGGCCTGGCCCATTTGGCGGCACAGGCGTTTTTCGAGCTTGTGGGTTTCGCGTTCGATCTTGACGGCCTTGGCGGCCGCTTCGCTGGCTTGGGCTTCAGCGTCCACCCAGGTGTTTTCAGTTGTTGTGTTCATGGGGTTCACCACTGTCCGGTTTCCATGCGAATGGCCACTTCGCAATCTTCAAAAATTTCAAGTTTGGCAATCTTGACGCGCACGCCCAACACGCCGGGCAACTGCATCAGGCGGTTCGAAAGTTTGCCGATCAATGTTTCCAGCAGGTTGATGTGCTCAGCCGTGCATTCATCGATGATGATCTTGCGCACCTTGCGGTAATCCAGCACCGAGTGAATATCGTCGTCGCTGGGCAGCAGAGGTTGTGTGCCCAGGTTCAGTTCGGCATCGACCTGGATCGGCTGCGGGTCGATTTTTTCGTGTTCCAAGATGCCCAGGTTCGCGTCAAAGCGCAAACCGGTCAGCTCCAGGGTTTGGTGTCCTGCGGGTGTTTTCATGGCGCGGGTTTGATTTGGAAAATTTCGACCCCGACGGCTTCGCAGTCCGGGTACACATCGGGTTTGCAGCTGGACAGGCGCACCGCCTGCACCTGCGGGTGCGCGATCAGCTCGCGCATCAGGTCGTCGCACAGGGTTTCTTGCAGCACGATGTGGCCTTTTGCCACGCGCTGCGCGATCACCTCGCGGATGAAGTCGTAGTCCACCACTTCGGCCAGCTCGTCTTGTACCGGGGTGGATGCGCTGTAAGGCACGAACAGCTCGACGTTGAAAACGATGCGTTGTGGGCCCAGTTTTTCAAAGTCGTGTGCGCCAATGCGCACGTCCACCGTGTGGTTGCGCAAAAACAGACGGCGGCAGTTCAGCGACAGCTGGGTCAGGATGTCGTTCATGAAGCGTCTTTCTTGTCGGCCAGGAACATCACGTCGCGCTCCAGCGGTACCAGGTGTTGTCCGTTGTCCACGCAGACCGTGGTGCCGGTGATGCAGGGGTTTTGCGCCAGAAACAGGCAAGTGGCGGCCACTTGGGCTGGGTCAATGGGCTGGCGCAGCAGGTTCACGCGGCTCGCGCGGTCAAAGTTGTCTTGCGTTTGTGGGCCGCTCAAAAACATCAGGCCTGGGGCGACGCCGCACACGCGCAAAGGGGCCAGGGCTTGGGCCTGCAAGGCCACCGAGCGTTCAAGCGCCAATTTGGAGACGGTGTACGAAAAATAGTCCGGGTTCAGGTTGAACACCTTTTGGTCCAGGATGTGGACCACGCTGCGCTGGCCCGGAAGGTCATCAGGGGCAGCTTGCTTGGCCATCAGCGATGCCAGCAGCATGGGCGCGATCAGGTTGACTTCGAGTTGCTGGCGTGCGCCGGGCAGGTCCATAGCGGCCCCGGTGTCGGGCTCGAACAGCGAGGCGTTGTTCACCAGACAATCCAGCGGGCCGTGGCTTTGTGCGATGTGCGCCATCATGCGTTCCACTTCGGCGCTTTGCGCCAGGTCGGCTTGCACCAGCTCAATGTGTGCACCGGTGGTTTGCAGTTCGGCCTGCAGCGCCTGCGCCGCATCGCCCGAGCGCTGGTAATGGCACCACACGCGCCAGCCCGCCGCCGCAAATTGGCGAACGATCTCTGCGCCCAGGCGGTGAGCGCCTCCGGTGACCAGAACTTGTTTCATGAATGTGAGCAGCTTGCGGTAGAGGGGATGACTGGCCTGTGAAGGTCGGTTCAAGAAGTTTGTCACCCCGGACTCGATCCGGGGTCCATGCTTGTTCAACCATGGATGCCGGGTCAAGCCCGACATGACAGATTGCCAAGCAAGCGCCTAATTATCGGTGAAGCGCCTGGCTCGGGTCGTTTGCACCCACCCAAGACCCCGTGTGGCATGGGCGACAATCGCGGGGTGACGATGCCCTATACCGCCCCCCCTTCTGAATTGACCCCACGCATTCACCAAGCCATCGCGCAAGCCGGTGGTTGGCTGGGGTTTGACCGTTTCATGGCCATGGCGCTCTACGAACCGGGCTTGGGTTACTACACCAACAGTTTGCAAAAATTCGGGGCCATGCCCTCGTCGGGCAGCGATTTTGTGACCGCGCCAGGCATGTCACCGCTCTTTGGCCAGACGCTGGCCGTGCAGGTGCAAGAGGCGCTGCAGGCCACGGGCACCGACGAGGTGTGGGAGTTTGGCGCAGGCACGGGCGCTTTGGCCTTGCAGCTGCTGGACAGCCTGGGCGATGCGGTGCGCCGCTACACCATCATCGACTTGTCGGGGACCTTGCGCGCCCGGCAGGCCGACACCTTGCTCAAGCATGCCGACAAAGTCCGCTGGCTGGATGCTTGGCCCGACGCCATCGAGGGCGTGGTGGTGGGCAACGAGGTGCTGGACGCCATGCCGGTGCAGCTGCTGCAGCGCACGCAGGGCGTCTGGCACGAGCGCGGCGTGGTCACCGCAGGCCAAGGTTTTGCCTGGCAAGACCGCCCAACCGCCTTGCGCCCGCCCGTGGACGTCGAAGGCGAACACGATTACCTGACCGAAATCCATCCCCAGGCCGAGGCCTTTGTGACCAGCTTGGCCGAGCGTTTGTTGGCCGGACGCGGCGGCGCAGCGATTTTTCTGGACTACGGCTTCCCCGAGGGCGAGTACTTCCACCCCCAGCGCCACATGGGCACCGTCATGTGCCACCAGCTGCACCAAGCCGACGACAACCCCTTGCTGGCCGTGGGCCAAAAAGACATCACGGCCCACGTCAACTTCACTGGCGTGGCCTTGGCCGCGCAAAACGCCGGGCTGGACGTTTTGGGATATGCCAGCCAAGCCTGGTTTTTGCTGAATCTGGGACTGGCCGAGCGCATGGCTGCAGCCACATTGGCCGAACGCAGCCAAGCCCAGCGCTTGGTCAACGAGCATGAAATGGGCGAGTTGTTCAAGGTCATCGGGTTCGCCACATCGTCGGATTGGGCGGCTCAGGGCTTTGCCCGGGGCGACCGGTCTCACCGCCTGTGATCGGCATCAAGGCAAGTTATGTTGCGCTGGCTGATCGTCGTTTTGCTGGCACTGATTATTTTCAGTGGCCTGCAGCCTTGGCTGCAAAAGCTGGGTTTTGGCCGTTTGCCGGGGGATTTTCGTTTCAGGCTGTTCGGGCGTGAATGGTTCATCCCCATCACCAGCACCTTGCTGTTGAGCATGCTGGCCGCTGCGGTGGCCCGGTGGTTGTGAGTCGGAAAGCTTGCAAAAGCACCAAAACCGTGAACGTGGTACAGTGCGGCACGCCATTGGCGACTTATGCCCATCTCGCTCTCCCAGAGCCGATAGCGCATCCCGGCAGAGGGATGCCAGTCTTGTCCTCCACTGTGCACATCGCCCGCCATGCTCATTATGAGCTGGGCCCAGACGATTTTTTGCTTCCTTTTGACGCACCTCTGCACGGTGATGTTCTGTGGCAGACCCCAGGGTCTGCACATCGGGGGCGTTTTTTGGCACCAGGACATGCCAAGACCCGTGCCGCTGCACAGCCCCCAAGAGGGCCGAAAAAAGCGGTTCGACCCCCTTCGTTAAAATACATGACTATTTCATATTGTTCACACCAACCCATCTCCATGGGAAAATTTCGAATTCAACCGTGCTCCAGGGCTTTGCCCAATGGCGCATTTGGCGCTCAAGTGTCCGTGGCCAGTGGCCGCGGCAGTGCCAGCACCGACCGCGTGATGCGCTTTGTGCCCGAATTTGCAACACCTGCCGCCGCCAACCAATACGCCCTCGATGAAGGCATGTTGTGGGTAGAGCGCCAGACCTCCAAACCGATCCTGCTTTGAGAAAGACGTTTTAAATGGCTAAAGAAGAACTGATTGAACTGATGGGCGTGGTGAACGAAGTTTTGCCCGATACGCGTTTTCGCGTGACGCTGGACAACGGCCACCAATTGATCGCCTATTCCGCTGGCAAGATGCGCAAAAACCACATCCGCATTTTGGCGGGTGACCGTGTGACGCTCGAGCTCTCGCCTTATGACCTGAGCAAAGGCCGCATCAGCTTCCGTCACCTGGCCGGTCGTGCCCCGATGGCCCCGCGCCGTCCACCAGCGCGTTGATCCTGTCGTGATCTTTGCGTTGACCTGAGTCAACGCGCAAGGCCCTTGAATCGCGCAGCATGATCCCCAAGTGGTTTTCAACACACAGGGGAATTCATGAGCGCTTCAGCAGACGCCTTGCACATTGTTTGTCCGCACTGCCACACCACCAACCGGGTGCGTGTGGCCGACATGCGCAACGCACCCAGTTGCGGACAATGCCACCAAGCACTTTTTGACGGCCATCCGCTGGCGCTGGATCAGGCCAGCTTTGACAAGCACATTGGCCGCAGCCATGTGCCTGTGCTCGTGGATTTCTGGGCACCCTGGTGCGGTCCGTGCCGCATGATGGCCCCGGCTTATGAGCAGGCCGCAGGCCTTTTGGAGCCCCAGGTGCGGGTGGCCAAACTCAACACCGAAGACGCGCAGGCCATCGCCGCCCGTTTCAACATCCGCAGCATCCCCACACTCGCTTTGTTTGTCGGCGGCAAAGAAGTCGCCCGCCAAGCGGGTGCTTTCCGCACGGCGCAAGACATTGCCGACTGGACGCGCTCGCATCTTTGATGCCGACAAGCGGCTAAGCGATTTCACCCTTCGGCCGCAGGGGCAGCCTCCCACAAAGGCAGGACTACAGCGACACCAGCGCGATGGCTTTGATGCGGGCTTGGGTGATTTGAGCGCCAATTTGAGGGCCTTTAAGGCCCTGGGCCGCAGCAGCTTGGGCAATGGGCGCGGTCTCGACCGAGAGCGCAGCCCTTTGCGCCTGCAGCAAACGTGCCGCCTGTGGGTAGGCCGCATCTTCAAAGCCCAGCCGCCCCCGTGCATCGCATTCGCACGCTTGCAGCATCAGCGCAAAGCGTTCGGCTTGGCGGATGGCGTCGCAACGCTCGAGTAAGCGCATCAGGGCTTCGGCATTCAAGTCCCCACTGCGGTGGATGTTGCCGTGCTCGCGCGCCACCACTTCGGCCAGCTCCTTGCAGTCGCTGGGTACGCGCAGGCGCTCACACACCTTTTGCAAAAGCTTGACGCTGCGGCCTTCGTGGCCGATGTGGCGGGGCAGCACGTCGGCGGGCGTGGTGCCTTTGCCCAGGTCATGCATCAGGCAAGCCACGCGCACAGACAGCGGCATGTTCAATCGTGCAGCCATGTCCATCACCAGCATCATGTGCACGCCTGTGTCCACCTCGGGGTGGTGTTCGGCCCGCTGGGGCACGCCCCAGAGCCGGTCCAGCTCGGGCAGCAGCACTTTCAGGGCGCCGCAGGCGCGCAGCACCTCGAACATGCGCGAGGGTTTTTCGGCCATCAGGCCTTTGGCCAGCTCCTGCCAGACGCGCTCGGGCACCAGGTGGTCCACCTCGCCGTCGTCCACCATCTGACGCATCAAGGCCATCGTTTCATCGGCCACGGTGAAGTCGGCAAAGCGCGCCGCAAAACGGGCCAGCCGCAGGATGCGCACCGGGTCTTCGGCAAAGGCCTCGGTCACATGCCGCAGCACCTTGGCCTGCACGTCAGCCTGGCCGCCATAGGGGTCGACGATCTGGCCCGCCCAGGCGCTGGGCGGCTGGTGCGTTAGTGCCTCGGGCACGGCCATGGCGTTCACTGTGAGATCGCGCCGGGCCAGGTCTTCTTCGAGCGTGACGTCGGGTGCGGATTGCACCGCAAAGCCTTTGTAGCCCCGCGCCGTCTTGCGCTCGGTTCGGGCCAAGGCGTATTCCTCGCGGGTCTGTGGGTGCAGAAAGACCGGAAAGTCCTTGCCCACGGGCACATAGCCCTGCGCGCTCATGGCCTCGGGCGTGCTGCCCACCACCACCCAGTCGCGGTCGTTGACGGGCAGCCCCATCAAGGCATCGCGCACCGCACCGCCGACGACAAATACGTTCATTTCAGCGCTTTATTCAGCGAGCCACCCGGAAAGGCTCTTCAAAGTCGATGAAGTCCTTTTCGGCCAATGCGTCGTCGATCCAGGCCTTCACGCCGGGCAGGGCGCACACGCGGTCCATGTAGGCGGCCACATCGGCAGGCACGGGCAAGGCATAGGTTTTCAGGCGCATGACCACTGGGGCAAAGTAAGCATCGGCCACGGTGAACTGGCCAAACAGCATGGGGCCGCCGTGTTCCTGGAGCAGGCCGCTCCAAAGACTGCAGATGCGCTCCAGGTCGGCGCGCACGGCAGCTTTGTCGCGCAAGGCCAGTGCGCCGACGTCGGGCAGGTTTGCCTCGATGTTCATCGGGCAGGCGCTGCGCAGGCCAGAAAAACCGCTGTGCATTTCGGCGCAGACGCTGCGGGCACGCGCACGGGCAGCGCGGTCTTGCGGCCAAAGCTGCTTGTCGGGGAACTGCTCAGCAACGTACTCTGCAATGGCCAGGGTGTCCCACACGGCCAAGCCATCGTGCACCAGCACAGGCACTTTGCCCACAGGGTTCACGGCTTTGAGGCTGGCCTTGAAGTTGGAGTCGGGCGCAAAGCTGTCAAAGCGGACATAGACCTCTTCAAAGTCGATGCCCACCTGGCGCAGCAGCACCCAGGGGCGCATGGACCAGGACGAATAATTCTTGTTGGCGATGTAGAGCTGGATCATTGTTTATCTCCCGAGGTGAGGGCTGCATGTTAACGGGTGCCGCCGCCTGTACGGGAGTGGCCTATTCCCCACTGTCATGCCCGCGCATGAGGGTATCCAATGCGGTCGACGGTATGGACACCCGATCCAGTCGGGTGTGACAAGTCAGCGCCCAGCGCGTTCGCGCCATCCATTCAAGCGGCTGCGTGGACCGCGGTGGCCCAAATAAGTGGGGGCAACACCTGCAGCAGACGCGGCGGCGATGCCCAAGTCTTTCAAACCCGGGTATCGGCCCGTCGCGATGTTGTCCACCTTCATCGACGCCAAGTTGTCGCGGCTCATCAGCGGCTCACCTGGGGCCATTTCCATCGCCAGAGCCTGCAGCCAGCCCACCCACATGGGCAAGCCGATCACCGGGCGGCCTCTGCCGTGGTTAACGCCCGCCCACTGTCCGGCGCACTCCACCAACTCGCCCAAGGTCATCACGTCCGGGCCGCAGAGTTCGTAGGTTTGGCCCATGGTGACCGGCTTTTGCAGGCAAACCACCACGGCCCTTGCCACATCGGCCACCCAGACGGGCGCAAAGCGCGTGCCACTGCCCGCGAGTGGCATGAAAGGCACCACAGCTTGCAGGTCGGCAAACAGGTTCAGAAATTTATCTTCAGCGCCAAAGATCACGCTCGGGCGCAACACCGTCAGCTGCAGCCCCGCGTTGTGCAGCACCGTCTCGCCCCGGGCCTTGCTGCGCTGGTACATCGAAGGGCCTTGCGGATCTGCGCCCAAGGCGCTGATGTGCACCAATCGCTGCACACCTGCTTTTTCCATGGCGCTGGCGATTTTTCCGGGCAAGTCAACATGCACCTGCTCGAAGCGCTCTTCGCGGCCATGCAGCACGGCCACCAGATTCACCACCGCATCATGGCCGGGCATCAAACGGGCCAGATCGGCTTCTTGGTGAACATTGGCCTCGATCACCGTCAGCCCAGGCAGGCTTTGCACGCTGGCCGCATTCACGGCGCGGCGGGTGGGCACGGTGATTTGCCAGCCCAGGCGGGCGAGTTGTTCGCAGACGTGGCGACCCACAAAACCGCTGCCACCCAAAACCAGGACGCGAGGCGCGGCCATTCAGGCGCTCAGACCATTGACGGCCTGGTGCATCGCGTCCATGGCCTGGTCCACGATTTGGGTGCGCCAGGTGTCGGTGTCGGTGTAGAAGGCGTCCATCAGGTCTTGCTTGATTTTTTGGCGCAGGGGCTCGGGCGCTTCGGGGTGCAAGTGCAGCCAATGGTCACCGCGCAGGGCGTTCATGACCTGCAACTGAGGCTGGGTGCCATATTCCATGGCAATGCCGGTGTACTCGGCTTGCGGGCACTCTTGGTAAGCCGCCATCCACATCAAACCTGTGAGGAAGGCCGAGGTGGATGAGCCGTCATAAATGGACGTGATGCCCTGACCCCACCAGGCTTTGGCACGCGAGTAAGCCGCTGCATCGTCGGCACAGGCAAAAATGCGCTCGCCAAGCCCATTGGGTCCCAGCCCGGTGTGCAGGTCAATCCATGCCAATTTTTGGCATTTTTGACCGTATTTTTGAAGCACTTGGCGCACCGTCAGGTTGCTCCAAGTGGGTGCTTTGCCGCCGAAGAAGAGGCCTTCCGGAAAGTCGTGCTGGCCTTTAGAGACCGCCGCTTGCAGCGCGTCCATGCCACGCTCTGCGATGTACTTCTGAACAGCGGTCAAATTGGCGTTGTCGGGTGGCCAGACCTCAGGCAGCAAGAGCGGCTGCACTTCTTTGTAGGGCGCGTTCTCGGGTAAGGGCTTTGTGAAATCCTGAAAATTTCGGTTGATGTCCACGTTCTCGTGCGTCACGCGGCGCACATGCGAAAAGCCGTGCGGGTTGAGGGCGTGGATGTAGAGCACTGCCACGCCTTTGGCCTTGGCGGCATCGCGCCAGGCGGTGTTTTGCAGGGCGTGGATTTGCACACCTGATCCGCAATAGCCCTCCACGCCGTGGCAAGCGCTGCTGATGATCAGCAGCTGCTGGGCGTCGGGTGCGCCGTCCAGCACCACGTCCATGGCCAGCTCTTCGCCGTCCCGGCCCTTCAAAGGGTGGATGTTGGCGTCAACGCTCAAGCCAGCAGACTTTGCGGCGTTCAGGAACTTCTGGCGGGCTTCGGCGTAGCTTTTGGAGAAGCCGGTCTGGATATCTGTCATGCGTGTTCCTGTCAGACGGTTTGTGTGGGATTGGCCAGCCACTGTGTGGCCAGTTCCACCCAATAAGTGCCGCCCAAGGGGATCAGGTCGTCGTTGAAGTCGTAGCTCGGGTTGTGCAGCGTGCAGGGGCCACCGCCGTGGCCCATCTCGCGGTGCGCGCCGTCACCGTTGCTGATGAACACATAAGCGCCTGGCTTGGCCTGCAGCATGTACGAGAAATCTTCAGCGCCCATGGTGGGCTCTTGGTCAATGACGTGCTCTGCGCCCACGATGCCCGACATGACCTGGCGCGCAAACTCGGCTTCGGCAGCACTGTTGATGGTGGGGGGGTAGTTGCGCTCGAATTCGAATTCACACTGCGCACCAAAAGCGGTGCAAATTGACTCGGCCACCAGCTTCATGCGGGTCTCGATCAAATCGAGCACTTCGATGCTGAAGGTGCGCACCGTGCCCTGCAGTTCGCAAAAATCAGGCACCACATTGGTGGCTTCGCCCGCGTGGATCATGGTGACCGAGATCACGCCTGCGTCCACGGGCTTCTTGTTGCGGGTGATGATGGTCTGAAAGCCTTGCACCATTTGGCAAGCGATCGGCACCGGATCGATGCCGTTGTGCGGCAGCGCGGCGTGGCTGCCTTTGCCGCGGATGGTGATCTTGAACTCGTTGCTCGACGCCATCACGGGCCCTGCACTCACGGCAAAGGTGCCCACGGGGGCGCCCGGCCAGTTGTGCATGCCGAACACGGCTTGCATCGGGAACTTGTCGAACAGACCGTCCTTGATCATTTCGCGGGCACCGCCGCCGCCTTCTTCGGCTGGCTGGAAGATCAAGTACACCGTGCCGTCAAAGTCGCGGTGCTTGGCAAAGTGCTTGGCCGCTGCCAGCAGCATGGCCGTGTGGCCGTCGTGGCCGCAGGCGTGCATCTTGCCCTGGTGTTTGCTGGCGTGGGCGAAGGTGTTGAACTCCTGCATGGGCAGGGCGTCGATGTCGGCGCGCAGGCCAATACCACGCCCGCAAGCGCCGCCGTCACGCCCGTGCACGATGCCCACCACCCCCGTGGTGCCCATGCCGCGGTGGATGGGGATGCCCCAGTCGGTCAGTTGCTGGGCCACCACATCGGCTGTTCGCACTTCTTGAAAGCACAACTCGGGGTGAGCATGGATGTCTTTGCGGATGGCCGCGATGCTGGCCGCGTCGGTGAGGATGGAATCGAGGATTTTCATGGGTACAGTCTAGCCACACTTGACCAGTGTTGCCAACACCCCTGCGCACATGGGGGACAAGTGTGTCAACCGCCTCAAACCAGGTTTGGGCCACAATAGGTTCGAACCTTCGTCTCCAGTCAGACCGCCTCTTTGCACAGCCCCATGACCGACCCCCTTTTGGCCCCCCAGACCGTTCGTGGCGCCTGCCCGCACGATTGCCCCGACACCTGCGCCCTGCTGACCACCGTCGAGAATGGCCGCGCCACCAAGGTGCAAGGCAACCCGGCCCACCCCATGACCGACGGCGTGCTGTGCACCAAGGTCTCGCGCTACGCCGAACGCACCTACCACCCAGACCGATTGCTGCAACCCTTGCGGCGTGTCGGCCCCAAAGGCTCAGGTCAGTTTGAGCCCGTGGGTTGGGACGAGGCTTTGGACGAGATTGCCGCCCGCTTGAAAACCATTGCCGCCCGCAACCCCCAGGCCATCTTGCCCTACAGCTATGCGGGCACCATGGGCCTGGTGCAAAGCGAGTCGATCGCGGCGCGGTTTTTCCACCAACTGGGCGCGTCGCTGCTGGACCGCACGATTTGCGCCTCGGCCGGGGCCGAAGCCCTGACCCAGACCCTGGGCAATAAGGTGGGCATGAAGGTCGAGTTTTTTGCCGAATCCAAGCTCATCGTCATTTGGGGCAGCAACTCGATTGGCAGCAACCTGCACTTTTGGCGCATCGCGCAAATGGCCAAGCGCAACGGCGCCAAGCTGGTGTGCATCGACCCCCGGCGCAGTGAAACGGCCGAAAAATGCCACGAACACATCGCCCTGCGCCCCGGCACCGACGCCGCGCTGGCGCTGGCCCTCATGCACGAGTTGATCGTGCACGGCTGGCTCGACCAAGACTACATCGACCGCTACACCCTGGGCTGGGAAGCTTTGAAAGCCCGCGCTTTGCAATGGCCACCCGAGCGTGCGGCCGAGGTGTGCGGTGTGCCGGTTGAACAAATCCGCCAACTGGCCCGCGACTGGGGCACCACCCAGCCAGCGGCCATTCGCTTGAACTACGGCATGCAGCGTGTGCGCGGTGGTGGCAACGCGGTGCGGGCGATCGCTTGCCTGCCGGCGCTCACCGGGGCCTGGCGGCACCGGGCGGGCGGCTTGCTGCTCAGCAGCTCGGGGCATTTCCCGGTGCGGCGCGCGGCATTGCAAAGGCCCGATCTGCTGGGCGAGCGCCGTCCACGCACCATCAACATGACGACGATTGGCGACGATTTGCTGCGCCCAACATCGCCCGCATTCGGCCCGCAAATCGAGGCCTTGATCGTCTACAACAGCAACCCGGTGGCCATCGCGCCCGAGTCGGGCAAGGTGGTGCAGGGCTTTGCCCGCGAAGACCTGTTCACCGTGGTGCTGGAGCATTTTCAGACCGACACGGCCGACTACGCCGACTTCATTCTGCCCGCCACCACGCAGCTGGAGCATTGGGACATCCACACCAGTTACGGCCACACCGATGTGCTGCTCAACCGCCCCGCGATTGCGCCCGTGGGCGGTGCGCGCACCAACACCGACATCTTCCGGGCGCTGGCTGCACGCATGGGTTTTGACGGTGCGTGTTTTGCCGAGAGCGATGAAAGTCTGTGCCGCAGCGCGATTGGCGATGTGCAGGATTTTGAGCAGCTGCTGGCGCATGGCTTTGCCTCTTTGCCCGTGCCCGATGCGCCCTTTGCGCAAGGCGACTTTCCTACGCCTTCAGGCCGCTGCGAATTTTTCAGCCAACGCTTGGCAGACCAGGGCCTGGACGGCCTGCCGGACCACTTGCCCAATTACGAACTGGCTGCGCCGGGTGGCCGCTACCCGCTGGCCATGATCTCGCCGCCTGCGCGCAACTTCCTCAATTCCACCTTCGTCAACGTGCAAAGCCTGCGCGACATCGAAGCCGAGCCCGTGCTGGAAATGCACCCCGAGGACGCGGCCCAGCGGGGCATTGCCGACGGCGCGGTGGTGCGCGTGTTCAACGACCGGGGCGCCTACCACTGCAAAGCGCGGGTGAACCAGCGTGCGCGGCCCGGCGTGGTCAACGGCCTGGGCATCTGGTGGCGCAAGCTGGGCTTGAACGGCACCAACGTGAACGAGCTGACCAGCCAGAACCTGACCGATTTGGGTCGTGCTCCTGTCTTTTACGACTGCTTGGTGGAGGTGGCTGCGGATACCAAATTTGCCAGCCAACTCACGGCTGGGCAAGCCAAGGAAACCCACCATGCCTGAACTGAAAATTGAACGCGAACACACGTTGGGCCTGGCTGGGGCACGCGCCGTGGCCGAGCGCTGGCGTGAACAGGCCGAGCAGGAGTGGGGCATGGCGTGTGAATGCGAGCCGGGCGAGGCCACCGACCGCATGCGCTTTGACCGCAGCGGCGTGAGTGGTGAACTGACGGTGACCGACACCCGCTTTGACCTGCAGCTGAAATTGGGCTTTTTGCTGGGTGCCTACAGCGGCAAGATCGAAGAAAAAATCCGGGCCAATCTGGACGAACTGCTGGGGCCAGTGGCCTGAATCCTTTGCGCATACCCGGCCAACTTGTTGTCATACCCGGCTAGCTTATTGTCATAGCTGGCTAACTTATTGTCATACCCGGCTTGACCGGGTATCCATGATCACCGAAGGCATGGACCCCCGATCGGGTCGGGGGTGACAGATGTCTGTCGTACCCGCGAACGCGGGTATCCATGGCAGTCGAAGGCCCAAGGCATGGACCCCCGATCGAGTCGGGGGTGACAAAGGCGTGGACCCCCGATCAGGTTGGGGTGAGCAATGGCGGTCGGGTGCAATGCTCACTCAAGGCAAATCCTTGTTGACCTCGGCCACGGGTGAATTGCGTGGACCGATCGAGCCCAGGCGTGCTTTGAGCGACTGCGGCTGGCGGGTCAGGATGGCCGCGTAGTTGGTGGTGTTGGACAGCACTTTCTTCACGTAATCGCGCGTTTCCTGGAACGGGATGTTTTCTGCCCAGATGGCCGCTTCGAGCACGGGACCGTTGCGCCAGTTGCGTGACCGACTTGGCCCGGCGTTGTAGGCGGCGGTGGCCAAAGGCATGGAGCCTTCAAAATCGTCCAGCACCAACTTCAGATAACCCGTGCCAATGGCCACGTTCACCTCGCGGTCGGTGATCTGGTCGGGCGTGAACTGGGTCATGCCGATCTTTTTGGCGGTCCATTTGGCGGTCGCGGGCATGACCTGCATCAAGCCCGATGCGCCCACATGTGATCGGGCGTCCATGACGAATCGGCTTTCCTGTCGGATCAGGCCGTATACATAGGCCGGGTCGAGCTTGATGTCGCCAGCGCGGCGCACCACGATCTCTCGCAGCGGCATGGGAAAGCGTTGGTCAAAGTCGATGGCGTCTTTGGTGCGGTCGCTGGTGTTGATGCAGCGGTCCCACACCTGGCGTTGGCAGGCCAGGTCAGCAGCGGCCAGCAGTTCGCGATCGTTCATGCCGCCAGGTGTGTGCAGGTTGGTGCTGTAGTTCCACTCTCGGTTGCCTTCAGGGCGCAGTCCCATCTGAATGGCGTACATGGCGCGCTGCAGGCCGGGGTTGATGAGTGCGGCCGCTTTTTCTTGCGGGGTCAGGGCCAGGGGGCGCTCAGGCAGGGTGATGCTTTGGCCCAATTCTTCGAGGGCCAGTTGTTCGTAAAAACCCCGCACGCTGGCGATGCTGCGCAGCAGGCTTTGGGCTTCCAGTTTTTGGGCATTGTCCTGCGCTGTGGCGGTCAGGGCGCGTGCACGCCAATACACCCAGGCCGGGTCTTTTTGCGATTCGGGGCTCATGGCTTGGGTGGCGCTCAGCACTTGACGCCATTGGCCCATTCGCAAAGCGGCACGCACTTTCCAACCGAGCAATTCGTCGTTCAGGTCGCTGTCTTTTTGCACCTTGGCAAAGTAGCTGGCTGCGTTGTCTTGCAATTTCCACGCGGCTTGTTTGCCGATCACGCCCCAAGTCCAGTTGCGCTCTTCGGCGCTCAGCTGAATGGACCAGCGTTTTTCCAGCAGTTCGGCTGCTTTGTCAGGCTGGTTGGCGGCCAGGCGGATCAGGGCCAGCACGGCCAGCTCCTTGCGGCTTCGCGTGATGGCGATGATGCGTTTGTCCAGATACTGCTCCGGGTCGGCATGGATCAAGGCCACTTGCTCGGACAAGCGAGGGGCTTCGATGTCGACCGCAGCTTTGGCTGGGCGGGGGCGGTTGGCGTCCATGGCCAGCCGTGCCTTGCGCCACAAGTCCAGACCGTTGATCTGTTTGCCAGAGTGCAAATGCTCGGCCACATAGGTGCAGCCATCGTCGGCCTCGCGCAGGGCGTACCACAGGCGTTTGGCTTCTTCGGCCACATTGGCTTTGCTGTTCATGGCTTCGGTGGCCAGGGCGTAGCAGCGCACCTCGCGGTCGTCGCGCATGCGGTAGCGCGGGTATTCGGCGGTGAAGGTGGCCCAGTCGCGGCGTTTGCCCAATTGCAGCAGCCAGTCGTTGCGCAAGCGGTCTTCGTAGTAACTCCCGGCATAGCTGCTCAAGAAGCCGCGAATCTCGGATTCCGGGGCGCTGTCCAGGCGCGTGCGCATTTCCCAATAGGCGGCCAAAGGTTCCAGTACATGGCCACGGGTTTGCGGCAACAAGGTGGACAAGCGGTTTTTGTCGCCCTTTTTGAAGGCTTGTTGCATCTCCAGGATGACGTCATCGGCCTTGTTTGGGGACTGCACTTGGGCGTGTGCGTGGGGGCCCCAAAGGCCCGTCATGGCCAATGCGCCAACCAGTGTCAGAATCTGAGTGAATTTCATGGGTCGATTATGGACAAAGCTGAAGTTAAAAAAGCCTTACGAAAAGCCTTGATTGAAGAAAGGTTGAACTTGCCTGACCGCTTGGCACGTGCAGAAGCCTTGCAGCGCGTCATGCGCATCTGGTTGTTTGACCGACCCGATACCGTGATCGGGGCCTATTGGCCGATCAAAGGCGAATTTGACCCATTGCCTGTGCTGCACCGCTGGAAGGAAGACGGTGAGTTGAATGGCGAACCCCAGCGCCGCCGCATCGGCCTGCCGGTGGTCAACAAACTCCACAAAACCCTCACGTTTCACACCTGGTATCCCGGCTGTGCGATGGAGGAAGACGCCTACGGCATCCCCAAACCCAAAGACACCGAAGTCATCGTGCCCACTTTGTTGTTTGTGCCTTGTGTGGGCTATGGCACGGGCGGTTACCGCTTGGGCTATGGCGGCGGCTTTTATGACCGCACGCTGGCCACCTTGCAACCCAAGCCTTTCACCGTGGGCTTGGGCTTTACCCAAGGCTTTGTGGATGACCTGGAGCCCGAAGCGCATGACGAGCCGCTGGATGCGATCCTGAACGACAACGGGGTAGTTTGGCCGGTTTGAGCCAGCACTAAAAAGACCATGGCCCGACCCAAATCCGCAACCCACGACATCAAGCGCGACGCGATCCTCGACATCGCCGCGCAATGCTTTGCCCAGCGCAGCTACCCTGCGGCCAGCATGAACGAGATTGCCACCGCCTGCGGCACCTCCAAGGCGCGGCTGTACCACTATTACGAGAGCAAAGAGGCCATCCTGTTTGACCTGCTCGATCGCCATACGCAGCGTTTGTTGGCGCTGATTGCGCAGACCGAAGCCACCGCGCAGCGCAAAGACCTGAACGACCGGGCGGCCCTGCACGAACTGGTGCGGGCATTTTTGCAAGAGTACGAAACCTCTGCCACCCGGCACGCGGCCTTGCTCAATGACACGCAGTTCTTGAGCGATGCCCCTGATCCGGCCTTGGGTGCTGACCCCATCTCCCCCCGCGAACTGGTGTTGAACCGTCAGCGTGACATCGTGGCCGCCATGACCCGTTTCATGAAACGGGCCTACCCCGAGCGCCTGACGCCGACCAATCAAACGGCGCTGACCATGATGCTGCTGGGCATGATCAACTGGACCTTCACCTGGCTGCGCCCGGGCGGGCCGATCAGCTATGCCGCCTTTGCCGATGAAGTCATTGGCATGCTGGAAAAGGGTTTGGGCTGACTGGGTTGGGGTTTACCAATCCGTAATGCATTTCGTTTAGGTAAAATCTACGCCATTCATTGACCGGAGCAATTTCCATGTCTAAAGCCAAAACCCAAGCCCCCACCAAGGCCTTCGCCAGTCAAGCCGACCTGAGCGAAAAGAAGATCACCTTTGAGCAACTCAGCAAGCACTGCTGGGCCTACACCGCCGAGGGCGACCCCAACTCGGGCGTGATCATCGGTGACCGTTTCATCATGGTCAGCGACGCCACCGCCACCCCGGCCATGGCGCAAGACCTGATCAAGAAGATCCGCACCGTCAGTGACCTGCCCATCAAATACGTGCTGCTGACCCACTACCACGCGGTGCGCGTTCTGGGCGCTTACGCCTACGCCGCCGAAGGCGCGACCGAGATCATTGCCAGCGAAGGCACGCTCGATCTGATCAAAGAGCGTGGCGCACAAGACATGAAGAGCGAGATGGAGCGTTTCCCGCGCTTGTTCCGTGGTGCTGACAGCGTGCCCGGCCTGACCTGGCCCACCATGGTGGTCGGCGGCGGCAACCCCACAAAGGGCGAAGTGCCCGGCAAGCTCAGCATCAACCTGGGCGGCGTGGTGGTGCAGATCTGGCATCCAGGCCCCGGCCACACCCGTGGCGACACCATCGCCTGGGTGGAAGAAGAAAAAGTGCTGTTCTCGGGCGACCTGGTCGAATACGAAGCCGGTGTGTACACGGGCGACGCCCAGCTCGAAGAGTGGCCCGCCACCTTGGAAGCCTTGCGTGACCTGAAGGCCGAGTTCATCGTGCCCGGTCGCGGCGAAGCCATGAAGGGCAACGACAACGTCAACAAGGCGCTGGACTACACCCAGCGCTGGGTGACCACCTTGTTCCAGGCCGGCAAAGAAGCCGTCGCCGGCAAGATGGACCTCAAAGCCGCCATGGCCCACACCCGCAAAAGCATGGACCCGGT
>ERZ1034361.890-NODE-890-length-17671-cov-10.540525_pt1 | contig 17671 bp, 22 predicted proteins | sample MGYA00520617_ERZ1034361 | MGnify/ENA primary metagenome ERZ1034361 (study PRJEB33736, sample SAMEA104284507) | Azolla filiculoides | biome: Urban; feature: Water surface; material: Ditch water | place: Netherlands | collected 2015-10-28 | depth 0-0.1 m ... | reverse complement strand
GAGCGTGCTTGTGTGAATGGCACGACATCGCTGGCAGAAAAACCCATGACCGGCTCCTATGACATTGCAGAATTCTGCACATTCTAGACTGCCTGAACTTTTTGCCAACTTACGAGCTACAGGCACAGCCATCCACGCCTGAGAAGCTGGCGTTTTTGAGCGAACTGGGGTCGTGGTTTTAAGCCTTCCCAGTAAGCGTTGTCATTCTTGACAACACACGGAACATGTTGGCAAAATAGCCAACATGTCTGCCGAACTGATTACCCGCTTCAAGAACATCACACCCGATGGTGGCGTGATCGAGTTAGTGGTCTGGCGAGTGCCCACCCCGGTTCCACCTACCGAACACGGCTTCAAATACCGTGCGGTCTATGCCAAGGATGGCGTTCGCATCGTTGGCTTTGACAACGAGCGGGGCAAGGGAGACCACTGTCACTTGGACGGGCAAGAGCTGCCTTACACATTCACAGGCGTGGACCAACTGGTGGAAGATTTCATTGCCGCTGTAGCGGCCAGGAGAGCAACATGACTGAACGTTTTTTGACCATCACGCTGCAACCCGACTGGCGAGCCGGTTTGCGTGCCGCAGCCCAAGCGGCACAACAAAGCACTTACCAAGGCGAAGTGCTCAACTTTGAAAGCCCCGGCCACTTCTTTGGCCAGCTGACCGAAAAGCGCTGGGCGCTGGTTCGCACCGCTCAAGGCAAGGGTGAGCTGTCAGTGCGCGAGCTGGCACGGTTGGTGGACCGCGATGTCAAGCGCGTGCACGAAGACGTGGTGGTGCTGGCCGACCTGGGGCTGCTGGAGCGCACCGAGTCTGGCGGTGTGCTTTGCCCTTACTCATCCATGCACATTGACATGTATCTCAAGGCTGCTTGAATGACCTCGGTCAATCATGTTTCGGACTCATCCGACGAACGTGACCACTCGCTGGACGAGCAATGGGCACAAGAAGCCGAAAGCCGTCTGGGCGCTTATTACCGGGGTGAGGTTCAAGCCATCCCGCTGAACGAGGTCGTGGCCCGACGCCGCCGAAATCGCGGGCTTGCTGCGAACACTGAGGTTTGGCGCGTGCCGCAACCCAACGCGTGTTGATTGCCCTTCAATCCTCTGACTGAACATCCATGAGCGTGACAGAACTGGCGTTCTCGGCAGGCCCGCAGCCTGCCCTTGGCGCAGCGCAGCTTTGCCTACATGCCCTACATGCACAGCGAGTCCGCCCTGGTGCACACCCAAGCCGCCCTCCTGTTTGCGCAGCCGGGCCTAGAAGACACCCTGCGCTTCGAGCAGCGCCACCAAGCCATCATCGAGCGCTTTGGCCGCTACCCCCACCGCAACGCCATCCTCGGCCGCCAGTCCACGCCCGAGGAGCTGGTTTTTTTGAGTGAGCCGGGGTCGGGGTTTTAACGCTGCCGCATGGATATGGGCCGTGGCCATCCATCGCTTTAAGCCAGAATATCCATAGCTCGCCCTTACCAAATACCCAAAATGGGTATGAACCAACCCAATTTGGGTACATCGCCACACTTAAGCAACCCACCTATGGCTGCCCAACACATCACCACCCTCGAAGCCCTGCGTCAGCTCTACGGCCCCGCCAGTGAGCGTTCCCTGAAAAAAGAAATGCCGTCGCTGGACTCGCATGCGATCCGCTTCCTCGCGCTGTCGCCGTTTGTGGTGTTGGCCAGCTGCGATGCGGATGGGCACATGGACGCCTCGCCCCGTGGGGGCGATGCGGGCTTCGTCAAGGTGCTGGACGCGCAGACGCTCTTGATTCCCGACTCGCCAGGCAACAACCGCTTGGACACGCTGGAGAACATTGTCAGCACCGGGCGTTTGGGTTTGCTCTTCATGGTGCCGGGCTTTGACGAGACTTTGCGCATCAACGGTCAAGCGGTTTTAAGCACCGACCCGGCCGACTTGGCCCTGTGTGCCGATGCGCGGCGCACGCCCGCGCTGGTGATCCGCCTGACGGTGGAGTCGGTTTACCTACATTGCGCCAAAGCCTTCATGCGTTCGCAGCTGTGGGATGCATCACGGCACCCTGAGCGCAGCCAACTGCCCACCATGGGTGAGATGCTGCGTGACCAGATTCAGGCCTTCAAGGGCGAGACGATTGAGATCGAATCGCAGGCCGAGATGGTGCAGCGTTACAAGCAGTCGTTGTGAGGTGCGGGTATGACAGTGAAAGGCAGCAATGACAAACATCTGTCACCCCGGACTTGATCCGGGGTCCATGCCTTCGGCTGCCGTGGATACCCGCATGCGCGGGTATGACAGTGAAAGGTGGGTATGACAGTTAAAGGCGGCTATGACCTAGAACGGGGCATGACAGCGCGCGGGCTATCCAAACAGACAGGTGTGACGGGCTTATTTTTTCTGAACCGGGTTGGCCAGCAGCAAGTTGGCCGGATAGGCCCGCATGAACTCGCGGGCTTTGTCGAGCGGGGCGGTCAGCCAAGCGGACCAAGCGCCTTCGTTCAGGATGGCGGGCATGCGTTTTTCGTTGCCATTTTGGCCATAGCGGTTCATCAGCGCGTGGCTGTTGGCGTTGACCGTCAGCAAGGTGAAGCTGATGATTTCTTCGCCGTCTTGGGTCCAACGCTCCCACAGGCCCGCGACACCCATGGGTTTGCCGTCCACACGGGCAATGCGCGTAGGCACGGCTTTGCGGGTACGCCAGTCGTCTTCAAAAAAGGCTTGCATGGGGATGATGCAGCGTTGGGCTTTGAGCCAAGTCTCACGCGTGGGGGTGGCGGTGCTCATGGTTTCGTAGCGGGTGACCGCCAACTTGGTCGAGCGCAGTTTGGCGTCTGACGCCGACTTGACCCAGGTAGGCACCAGCCCGAACTGGCCTTGGGCCAGCTCCAGCACCAGTGTGCTGGCGGGGGCCGCAGGTGCTGCCGCCTCGCAAGCGGGTTCAGCGTTGGGTTCAGCACCGGGTTCAGCAAATGGCTCTGCGGCGGGCTGGCCGGGCACAAATGCTTTGCGGATGAACAAGCCTGGCTGGCGCGGCCAGACTTCTTTGCCGGGCAGTTTTTCGGGGGGGGCGACGCCAAAGGCCTCGGCATACAGGTCGGCGCTTTTCAGGCATTCATATTGGGTACTCATGCGGGGGATGCTAACCGACCTGCTACGCTCACGCCCTTGCCTTGCCCCTGATGAATGCCCATGCTGATCCGCTTCAACAAACCTTATGGCGTGCTCAGCCAGTTCACCCCCGAGGGGCGCTGGACTGGGCTGAAGGACCACATTGACCTGCCCGGCGTGTATGTGGCCGGGCGCCTGGACGCCGACAGCGAAGGTTTGCTGCTGCTGACCGACGATGGTCCGCTGCAAGCCCGCATTTCAGACCCCCGCTTCAAAATGGAGAAGACCTATCTGGTGCAGGTGGAGGGTGTGGTGGACGACAAAGCCCTGACCGCTTTGTGCCGGGGCGTGACGCTGAACGACGGCCCCACCCTGCCCGCCCGCGCCCGCGCGGTGCAGCCGCCTGCCGACCTGTGGCCGCGCAACCCGCCGATCCGCGAGCGCAAGAACATCCCGACCTCATGGCTGGAGCTGTCGATTCGCGAGGGGCGCAACCGCCAGGTGCGGCGCATGACCGCCGCGGTGGGTTTGCCCACGCTGCGGCTGATTCGCACCGCCGTGGGGCCTTACAACCTGAACGACTTGCCCGCAGGCACTTGGCAAGAAGTCCCCGCCTGAAGCCCTGCTTTGGCAAAGGCGACAGGCGCGTTGGCACACTTGGGCCACAATCGCCGCACACTTTCAATTAACCCCCTTTGGAATTTCACATGTCTGAATTGCTGAACAAACTCGAATGGCGCTATGCCTGCAAAAAAATGGACCCGACCAAGTCCGTGCCCCAAGACAAAGTGGACCGCATCGTCGAAGCCGCCCGTCTGGCCCCCACATCGAGCGGCCTTCAGCCTTTCGAAGTCATCGTGGTGACCAACCCCGCTGTGCGCGAGCAGATCAAGCCCAAGGCTTGGGGCCAGGGCCAGATCACCGACGGCTCGCACCTCCTGGTGTTTGCCGCTTGGGACAACTACACGGCAGAGCGCATCAACATGATGTTTGACCTGACCAACGCACAACGCGGCGGCACCAACGAAGGCTGGGAAAACTACCGCCAGATGTTGCTCAAGAACTACCCTGCACGTACGCCTGAAGTCAACTTCGAGCACGCCGCACGCCAGGCCTACATCGGCTTGGGCGCTTCTTTGATCGCTGCCGCTTTCGAAGAAGTGGACGCCACACCCATGGAAGGCTTTGACCCCAAAGCCGTCGACGACATCTTGGGCCTGAGCGCTCGCGGTCTGCGCAGCGTGGTGATCGTGCCCCTGGGCTACCGCGCCGCCGAAGGCGACTGGTTGGCGAACCTGAAAAAAGTGCGTCGCCCGACCGCCCAGTTCGTGACCGAAGTCAAATAAGGTCGCAGCACACCTGCCGCTCTTGGAGCGTCAGGTGCCGCACCCCCACAAAGCCGCAGATTCTGCGGCTTTGTGCTTTAACATCAAGGGCTTCCCAAACCGGGATGTCTATCCAAGGAACCAACATGGCCAAAGGCGAACAACGCAGCAACAAAATGGCCAAGAAGCCAAAGAAAGACACGTCGCCCCCCAAGACGTTCACCTCAGACCGCCCGATGGCCCCGTCCACCTTTGTGGCGCCTCGCGGCAAAGTCAAAGACAAATAAAGCGCCCCAAGGCCTTGCCAGGCCCAGTGCTGGGCCAGGCCTCTCCTTCTTTCCATGTCCGCCCCTTTTCAGATCTTCACAGCTCGCGTGCTGCCCGCCAACTTGCAATTTGACGTGGAGGGTGACCTGACCCTGCTCGAAGCGGCCGACATGGGCCGGGTGCAGTTGCCCAGCTCTTGCCGCAACGGCACTTGCCGCACCTGCATGTGCCAGCTGGTCAGTGGCGAGGTGACTTACACCGTGGAATGGCCCGGACTGTCCGCCGAAGAAAAAGCCGAAGGCCTGGTGCTGCCCTGTGTGGCCCGCCCCCTGACCGATGTGGTGCTGGTGCAAGCCGCCGCCACCGCTGGCTGACCGATGCTGCTCCGCATGACCCCGATCTACGAAGACGAGCACCTGCTGGTGCTGGAAAAGCCCAGTGGCCTGCTGTCGGTGCCCGGACGCGGCCCCGACAAACAAGACTGCTTGGCCAGCCGTGTGCAGGCCGTTTACCCCGAGGCGCTGGTGGTGCACCGGCTCGACCAGGACACCTCGGGGCTGCTGGTCATGGCCCGTGGCATCGAGGCGCAGCGGCGCATGAGCCGCCTGTTTGAAACCCGCCAGGTGCACAAGCGCTACATGGCGGTGGTGGCTGGCCAGCCCCTGCAAAGCCAACAAGCGGTGCCTGCCGACGAAGACGGCTGGCGCACGATTGACGGCCCCATCTTGCTCGATTGGGAGCGTCGCCCGATCCACATCGTGCACCCGGACGGCAAAGCCAGCCGCAGCCGCTGGCGCGCTCAGCAAAGCAGCGACACCGCCACCCTGGTGGAGCTGGAGCCTGTGACCGGGCGCACCCACCAGTTGCGCGTGCACCTGCAAAGCATTGGCCACCCCATGCTGGGCGACGCGCTGTATGCGCCCGCCCCGGTGCGGGCGCTCAGTCCGCGCCTGATGCTGCATGCGCAGTCGCTGGCTTTTCCGCACCCGTTCACCGATGCACCCATGGCGTTTGAAGTGCCAACCGACTGGTCAGCCCACGCGCCTTACGGCCATTTCACGGAGGTTCCCACCATGCGTTTTGAAGCATTCAAGCAGCAAGCGCTGGCCGAAGGTTTTGACGAAGTGCTGGAACGCACTTGGGAGCCCAACGTGGTGCTGGAGACGCACACGCACCCCTTTGCGGTCAAAGCGCGGGTGACGGCAGGCCAGCTGTGGCTGAGCTGCGCTGCGCCCGACGGCAGCCCACAAAAGCGCTACCTGACACCCGGCGACGAGTTCTCACTGAACCGCGACGAGCCTCATGCCGAGCAATATGGCCCCGAAGGCGCCACGTATTGGGTGGCCCGCAAGAACTGAGTTGCGCACTCAGTCGTCGATGCCCAGCTCCTGGATCTTGCGGGTGATGGTGTTGCGGCCAATGCCCAACTTTTGGGCGGCCTCGATTCGGCGTCCCCTCGTGACCGCCAGCGCGGCCTGAATCAGGCTGGTTTCAAAGCGGCGGGTCAGCACATCCCACACATCGGTTCGGCCCGCGTTGAGCAAGGCCAGCGCTTCTTCTTCCAGACCCGACTCCCAGACTTTGGCCATGGGGTGCGACGCAGGCAGGCTGGCCACCGCGGCACCCAACTGAGGCACGACATCGGCCAACTCGGCTGTGTGGGCCGCAGGGGCACCCTCTGCGTCTGCTGGTGTCAAAGGCGCCCAAGCAGCCTGTGCAGCTTGCGCACCGGGGGGCGCTCCGGCTTCCAGCACTTCGGGCGGCAAGTCCTTGACTTCAATGACTTGCGCAGGGGCCATGACGGTCAGCCAGTGGCAAATGTTTTCCAGTTGGCGCACGTTGCCCGGAAACTGGAACTGGCTCAGGCGTTCCAGTGCGGCGTCGGCAATGCGCTTGGGCTCCACGCCCAATTGTTGTGCACTGCGCTGCAAAAAGTAGCGCGCCAGCATGGGCACGTCTTCGCGCCGCTCACGCAAGGCGGGCAGGCGCAGGCGGATCACGTTGAGGCGGTGGTACAAGTCTTCGCGGAACACGCCTTCCTTGACGCGCTGCTCCAGGTCCTGGTGGGTGGCCGCAATCACGCGCACATTCGCTTTGACGGCGCTGTGCCCGCCCACTCGGTAGAAGTTGCCGTCTGACAAAACACGCAGCAAGCGGGTTTGCAAATCAAAGGGCATGTCGCCGATCTCGTCCAGAAACAGCGTGCCGCCGTCGGCTTGCTCAAAGCGGCCACGGCGCGAGGCTTGTGCGCCCGTAAAGGCGCCACGCTCGTGCCCAAAGAGTTCGCTCTCGAGCAGGTCTTTGGGGATGGCAGCGGTGTTGATGGCCACAAAGGGTTGGTTGGCACGCGGCGAGTGTTTGTGCAGCGCGTGCGCCACCAACTCTTTGCCGGAGCCCGACTCCCCCGTGATGAGCACGGTGACATGGCTTTGTGCCAGGCGGCCAATGCCGCGAAACACGTCTTGCATGGCCGGGGCTTGGCCCAGCATTTCAGGCGCATCGGTGACTTTTTCTTCGGCCACGTCCTCGCGCTGGCTCTCGCCCACAGCGCGGCGAATCAGCTCAACCGCTTTGGGCAAATCAAAGGGCTTGGGCAGGTATTCAAACGCGCCACTTTGAAAGGCCGACACGGCGCTGTCGAGGTCAGAGAACGCCGTCATGATGATGACGGGCAAACCCGGCATGCGTTGCTTGATGGCCGTCAGCAAATCCAAGCCCGAGCCGCCGGGCATGCGGATGTCGCTGACCAGCACCTGCGGGCCATCGCCGTCACCTTCTGCGTCCAGCGCCTTGAGCACCTCGCGCGGGTTGGTGAAGCTGCGGGTGGGCAAGCCTTCGCGCAAGAGTGCTTTTTCAAGCACAAAGCGAATGGATTGGTCATCGTCTACGATCCAGATCGGCTTCATCAACGTGGCACTTTCTGTGGTTCTCAAGGCAACGGAATCAAAATCTTGAAGTCCGTACGACCGGGCTCGCTGTCACATTCGATCATGCCGTGGTGTTGTTGCACAAAGGTTTGCGCCAATGTGAGCCCCAGGCCGGAGCCGCCTTCGCGCCCCGAAATCAACGGGTAGAAAATGCGGTCCTTGATCGAGTCTGGAACACCAGGCCCGTTGTCGATGACATGCAATTCCAATGCCAGGCGATAACGCTGCTTGCCAAACGTGACTTGTCTCAAGATCCGGCTCTTGAGCGTGATCTGGCCGTCGCCTTGCGCGATGCGCTCTTGCAGTGCTTGCGAGGCGTTGTGCGCGATGTTGAGCACCGCCTGAATGAGTTGCTCGCGGTCGCCCCGGAACTCGGGGATCGAGATGTCGTAATCGCGCACGACCTTGAGGCCCTTGGGAAACTCGGCCAGGATCAGGGTGCGCACGCGCTCGCACACTTCGTGGATGTTGACATCGCCCACCACATGCGGCCTGCGGTGCGGGGCCAGCAAGCGGTCTACCAGGGTTTGCAGGCGGTCGGCTTCGCGGATGATGACTTGCGTGTATTCGGTCAACTCCTTGTTGTCCAGCTCCAGCTCCAGCAACTGGGCCGAGCCACGGATACCGCCCAAGGGGTTTTTGATTTCGTGTGCCAGGTTACGGATCAACTCCTTGTTGGCCTGCGCTTGGTCGAGCAAGCGCTCTTCACGCTCTTGGCGGGTTTGCTGCTCAACGGGCAGCAACTCGACGATCACTTCGCCTTCCTGATCCGACGGTGCCACGATCACGTGCACGGGCAAGGGGTCTTCGTGGTGCACGCGCCGCATTTGCGCCTCATAACGCAGCGCCGCAAACTCGTTGGACTGCGCACCCACCAAGGCGCTGATGAGCGGTTGGGGGTCAAGAAAATAATCGGGCATGTGGGTGTCAAACAGCGTGCGTCTGGACAAGCCCAAGGCGTCTTCCAGCGCCGCGTTGACAAAGCGCACACGGCCCTGCCCTTGCAACACCGCTACAGGTGTGGCCAACAAATCGAATGCCTGAAATCGGGAAACTGGCGCGGTCATGGTCTCACGTCTTTGCAAAAAAAAGGACGGCCAAGGCCGTCCTTTGTTTCTATTGCACGGGGATGTGCAATATGGCGCATACCGCTTACAGCGAGTAGTACATGTCGTATTCGACAGGCGACACTTCGACGCGGCTGCGGTTGACTTCTTGCATCTTCAAGTCGATGTAAGCGTCGATCCACGAGTCGGTGAACACGCCGCCTTTGGTCAAGAAGGCGCGGTCTGCGTTGAGGGCTTCCAGAGCTTGGTCCAGGCTGGAGCAAACGGTGGGGACCAACTTGTCTTCTTCTGGAGGCAGGTGGTACAGGTCTTTGGTCGCTGCTTCGCCGGGGTGGATCTTGTTTTCGATACCGTCCAAGCCCGCCATCAACAAGGCTGCGAAGCCGAGGTAAGGGTTGCACAATGGATCTGGGAAGCGGGCTTCCACACGGCGGCCCTTGTCGCTGGCGACGTTAGGGATGCGGATCGAAGCGGAGCGGTTCTTGGCCGAGTAAGCCAATTTCACTGGAGCTTCGTAGTGAGGAACCAAACGCTTGTAGCTGTTGGTGCCGGGGTTGGTGATCGCGTTCAGGGCACGGGCGTGCTTGATGATGCCGCCGATGTAGAACAAAGCGAATTCAGACAAACCAGCGTAGCCATTGCCTGCAAACAGGTTCTTGCCGTCTTTCCAGATGGACTGGTGAACGTGCATGCCGGAACCGTTGTCGCCAGCGTAGGGCTTGGGCATGAAGGTGGCGGTTTTGCCGTAAGCGTTGGCCACGTTGTGGATCACGTACTTTTGCAGCAGTGTCCAGTCAGCGCGCTCGACCAGTGTGGAGAACTTGGTGCCGATTTCGCACTGACCAGCGCCAGCCACTTCGTGGTGGTGCACTTCGACCGGAATGCCCACGGATTCGAGGATCAGGGACATTTCGCTGCGCATGTCGTGCGTGCTGTCAACGGGAGGCACTGGGAAGTAGCCACCCTTGACACGGTTGCGGTGACCGCTGTTGCCGTTTTCCATCTTGGTGCCGCTGTTCCATGGGGCTTCAGCTTCGTCGATGGCGTAGAAGGTGTTGTTCGGCTCGGTGCTCCAGCGCACGTCGTCAAACAAGAAGAATTCTGGCTCGGGACCAAAGTAGGCGGTGTCGCCCATGCCCGATTGCTTGAGGTAAGTCTCAGCGCGCTTGGCGATGGAACGTGGGTCACGCTCGTAGGCCTTGCCGTCTGTGGGCTCGATCACGTCGCAGATCAGAACCAGGGTGACTTCTTCGAAGAAGGGGTCGATGATGGCGCTGCTTGGATCGGGGATCAACAGCATGTCGGAGGCTTCAATGCCTTTCCAGCCAGCAATGGAAGAGCCGTCAAACGCTTGACCGTCTTCGAACTTGCTTTCGTCGAACTGCGACACGGGCGCAGTGATGTGCTGCCATTTGCCACGGGTATCGGTGAAACGGAAGTCAACGAACTTGACTTCGTTCTCTTTCACCATCTTCATCACGTCTGCGACGGTCTTGGCCATCAAATTCTCCTGAATGGAAAGGGGTTAAAAAGCTTACGCTCGGGTATTGCAGTTTTTGTGCCAACTTGACTCAATAAACTGCGCCTGAACATCCCAAGATTGTGCCCTGAGGAGGCCCGATTGGCCGCCTGAGACGCAGAAAAAAAGAACACGTCGGGCAACTCACAGAGCGCCCCATCAGCTCGACACGGGATTTTCCGGTCATTGAACCCCATGCGCCCAAAGACGGGGCGAGTAGAGGTGCACCTTAATTGTGCAATTTTGCACCATTAAGGTGAATTTTATATCAACGCACCAATTCGGGGCCATATTCCAGATTGAAGGCCATCAGGCCCTGGCGCAAGTCCAAATAGGCCGACTCGGCGCTGCCGGGCTCACCTTTGACGCCCAGCTCAATGTGGCGACCCCATTGCGGGTGGTCCACGCTGGGCAAACTGAACACCTTGACACCGGGATGCCCCGACTCAATGGCCTCCATCAAAGGCGTCAACGTGGCTTCCATCGAGCCGAACACGATGACCGATTTTTCCAGCCATGCGTTTTGCTGGAAATGAGCGGCGTAGTGTGCGTCCAGCTCGGCTTCGATCATGGGCCAGGCCATGACCGGAAAGCCCGGCACAAAGTGCACCATGCCCCCGCCTGCGCCCTGACAACGGAAACCCGGAATCTTGTTGTAAGGGTTGCGGATGATGTTGGCCCCTTCGGGGAACACGCCCATGTTGAGGCGGTGCACGTTGTCGTCTCGCTCGGGCTCATAGGGCAGGCCCTGCTCTTTGGCGGTGTCTTGCATGCGCTCTTGAATGAGCCGCTTGGCTTCGGGGTGCAGCGCCAGCGGCACGCCCAGCGCCCGGCCAGCGCACTGGCGGGTGTGGTCGTCGGGGGTGGCCCCAATGCCGCCACAACTGAACACCACATCGCCCGATTCAAAAGCCCGCTTCAAGGTGGCGGTGATGCGCTCGGGCGAATCGCCCACGTACTCGGCCCAAGTCAGGGTCAGGCCGCGTGCAGACATCAACTCGATGACTTTGGGCATGTGCTTGTCCTGGCGTTTGCCGGACATGATTTCGTCACCGATGATGATCAGGCCAAATCTGGGGGTCATGGTCAAAGGGCTTTCTGCAAAGAATCAGTTCGCGCGCCGTGGTTCAACATCGGTCACATCAGCGGATGGGTCGTTGGGGTCCATGCCCAACTTGGCTGTGGCGTGGGGCGAAGGCGGTACGGCGGACAAAACTTCGTCCACCACGGCGTTCAAAGGCTCGGCACGCAGGGCCTGCAATGCAGCCAGCGCAAAGTGAGCGAACCACAGCGAAGAAAAGGCAAACACCAAGGTGTAAATCCAGATGGCCACCGGCACCAGGATCACGAACGCTGCGGCAAACAAGGCCCCCGATGCCCACACCAGACTGGGCGCAGCGCCCATGAGGCCCGTGATCACACCCATGCCCAACAAGCTCATGCGGTGGCGGGCCATCAAAGTGTGCCGTTCGTCGGCGCTGGCAAACTCGGCCAGCACATCGAACGCCATGATGCGGTAGGTGAGCCAGCCCCAAATGAGCGCAGGCAGCAACATGGCCAAAGGCGGTACCAGCCACATGGGCAGCGTGAGCAGCAAGGCCCCCAGCGCGAGCAGCAAAGACAAAAAGGTCCACCACAAACTGAACAGCAAACTGCCGCCGTGCTTGCGTTGCAGGCCCACAAAACGCCGATCGGCCACCAAGCGGGTGAGAGAAGGGGTCATCAAAAAAGACACCGCCAGCAAAGAGGCCACCACCACCAGCGGCGTGACCGAAAAAATCACCATCAAGGGCGCGACCACGGTCTTGAGGTCAGGCAAGCCAATGCCCTCCAACCAGCGCCACACCACTGTGAGCCAACTGGAGGCATCCAGCCAAGCCCGCACGCCTGTGACGGCGGTGTCCCAGTACAAATAGCCCAGCAACCAGGACAGGGCCACGATCAGCACCAGCGGCAAAAACGACAAGCCGATCACCCGGGGATACAGGCAATACATCGCGGCACGCCAAAAAGAGTCGATCAACAGTTTCATGGGTACAAGCTTAGCAGTTGCGCACGAAACGACCGCACTGCGGGGATGTCAGGCCCTGCCAGCCAGACGCAGCAAGCCGCGCCATTGTTGTGCCCAAAAGCCTCGACCGTAGTCACGGCCCTGCTCCACCTGATCGCGCACGCCGGTCGGATCGAACTTGAGCTGGAAGTCCGCTGTGCCAAACAGCATGTCCCACCAGGGCAGCAGCACACCGAAGTTGCAGCCGCCCAGCACAGTTCGGCCCTGCACCTCAGACTCATGCCCGATGCCGATGCTGTGGTGCCTGCGGTGAAAGCGCGGGCTGACCCACAGGCGCTCGCCGATGCGGCCAAACCAGATGCGCACATTGGCGTGCTGGAAGCTCTCGCTCAGCTGGCTGATGGCCACCAGCGCCACAAACTGCCCAGGCCCCACGCCAATGAGCACCGCCACGGTCGACAAAATCAGGCTGGTCACCACGTCGTCCAGCAGGTGGTTGCGGTTGTCTGTCCACATGCTCATCTGCTGCTGCGAATGGTGCAGCGAGTGCAAAGCCCACCAGGTGTTGGATTGGTGCTGCGCCCGGTGAACCCAGTAGTTCACGAAGTCAAACACCACCAGGTACAGCACAAAACTGGGCAGCGCCAAGTCGGTCACGCCGGGCCACAGACCATCCAAGTGCAGCGTGGGCCAACCCATGCTGCGCAACACGCCCCAGCCTTGCTCAAAAGCGTAGTCGAGCGTGAAGAACATGCCCAGCTTGAACAGGCCCAAGCGGTGAATCAAGGTGTAGAGCACATCGACGCGCACGGCCCGGGCGTCGTGCTGCGACTCGGCGGGCCACAGGCGTTGCAGTGGCCCGATGACGACAAGCAACACGGCGATCTGCAGCAAACCCACCACCAGCCAGCCTGTGCCTTCGTAGGCTTTTTCCAGCAGATGGCCCTGCCCTGCGGCAAAGGCAATGGGCTGCACCAACGCTTCGTAAAGCGTTTGCTGAAGCCAAGCAAAACCGTCGAGCAAAAAGTCCATGCGCTTATTGTCGCGAATCGGGCAAAGCCGCAAGCTGCAAGGGGTGCTGGCCAATCCAGTCGCGGTAGGACGGGTGCTCGCGCAGCGTGGCAAAGCACAGGCCTTTGGCTTTGAGCCCTTGGATCAGGGGTTCCAGCACCGCAGGGGCCCACGGGTCTTGGCGTGACCAGATGCCCAAATGCGCCATCAGGATGTCGCCCGCGCGGATGTTGCGCAACGCTTTTTGCAAGAGTTGGGCGTTCGGGTAAGCGCCGCTGGGCAACTCGTCACCCAGAAAACCGGCATCGGCCCAAGCCACGTGGGCAAAGCCGCACTGCTTGGCCGCTGCCAGCAAGCGCGCCGAGGTTTTGCCCCCCGGCGCACGGAACAAAGGCAAAGTAGCCTGGCCCGTCACATCCTGCAGTCTTTGGGCGGCTTGGCGCAAGTTGTCGCAATAATTTTGGGCGGTCCAGACCAAGTCTTGGCCTGCTTGTGCACCGGCACTGGGGCGGATGCGGAACTTCTGGTCCTTGGCATCGTTCAGGTCGGCACGCCAGTAGGCGTGGTCCCAGGTGTGCGAGGCAAAGGCGTGGCCTTCGGCTGCGCGGGCTTTCCACCACGGGGCCCAGTGCTGGCCCAAAGTGCCGTCGCCTTGTTGGGTTTTTTCCTGGGCGGCAAAAAAGGTGACCTTGACCTGCTGGCGTTGCAGCACTTGCGCAATCAGCGGGGCCACGCCCATGTGCCCGGTGTCAAAAGTCAGGTAAACCGCTTGTGTGCATGGGCGCTGTGGGCTTTGAGCCAAGACGGGCAGTGCCATGGCCGCCAGGGCCAGCACGCCGGTTTTCAGGGTGTCAGTTGCGACCCGCATGGTCGAGTGTCCACACACCGTGCGGCGACTTGCCCACGCTCACCTGTCGCACAACCTTGCGGCTGGGGATGTCGATCACCGTGAGTTTTTTGGCCCAGCGCGAAGCGAGCAGCAAGGTTTTGCCGTCTTTGCTCACGTCCATGCAGTCGGGGCCCGAGGGTCCGGGAAACTCGGCCACCACCTGCATGCTGGTGTAGTCGATTTGGCTGACGGTGTTGGCCACACGGTTGCTCACGAGCACATGCTTGCGGTCACCCAATGCACGAAAAGCGTGGGCTCCCTTGCCTGTGGAAATGGTTTTGACCAAGCGTGGCGTTCCGCTGCCCACGTCATAAACCTCGACGCCTTCGCCCCCGGTCAAACCCACCAGCAGGGTTTTGTCATCGGGCGTGCCAAACACGTCGGCAGGCATGGTGCCCGTGGGCACACGGCTTTTCAGGGTTTGCGTGGCCAAGTCGATGGTGACCAGCTCATTGCTGTCTTGCATGCTGGCCCACAAGGTGGTGCTTTTGCTGTCGATCCACAAATGGCTGGGCGTTTTGCCTGTGGCAATGCGCTTGACCAGCGTGGGTTTGTGGCCATCCCAGCGGTAAATATCCACATGGTTGAGGCGGTTGGCCACCGTGACAAACCACTTCATATCGGGTGAAAAGCGCAATTGATAAGGATCCAGAATGCCAGTGACTGTGCGCTGAACTTCGGCTGTCCGTGGATCGATGAAGGTCAGCGAATCGCTGAGCGCATTGGCCACAATGACGGATTTTTCATCGGGCGTCATGTACAGGTGGTGCGGCTCTTTGCCGGTGGGGATGCGCTTTTTTTCGGTCCAGCTGACCGGATCGATCACGCTGACCGTGCCATCAAGGGAATTGAGTACAAAAACCGGGGCCGGAGCCGATGCAGGGGCTTGCGCCGAAACACCGAAAAACTGAAGACCGAATACGGCCACCGCCAAAAATCGAAGAACAGGAAGCAAGGAAATCACAAAAACGCTTTCAAAATCACATTCAAGTGTAATCGGAGCACCAAAGGAACCCAGATGCACATGAAGCCCCCTACGAAAATCAACCTGCAAGGCGTCGCCTTGGAGGTCATGAAGATTCCCGCCGCCGTCAACAACACCTGGCCCACCTTGGTTTTTTTGCATGAAGGCCTGGGCAGCGTGGCCATGTGGCGCGACTGGCCCGCGCAAATTTGCGAGCGGCTGGGCTGCGCGGGCTTGGTTTATTCACGCCGGGGCTACGGCCAATCGGACGCCTTGCCCGATGTGCGTGGCCCGTCCAGCGCATTGAACGGGAAGCGCATGGGGCGTCTGCTGCCCGATTACATGCACCACGAAGCGCTGGTGGTGTTGCCCAGCTTGCTGCAGGCCTTGGGCATTTCACGCCCCGTGTTGCTGGGCCATTCAGACGGCGGCACCATCGCCCTGCTCCATGCCAGCCGCTTTGAAGTAGCCGGCTGTGTGGTGATGGCGCCGCACGTCATGGTCGAAGACATCTCGGTGCAAGCCATCACGGCGGCCCGCAGCGCCTACGAAAACGGCCCCCTGCGCCAGCGTCTGGCCCCCTACCACGCTGATGTGGACTGTGCCTTTTGGCAATGGAACGATGTGTGGCTGAGCGAGGCCTTCCGCACGTTTGACATCCGGCCTGAGCTGACCGGAATTTCAGCGCCCTTGCTCGCCATTCAGGGGGACGCCGACCCCTACGGCACGATGGCGCAGATCGATGACATTGCCGTGGCTGTGCCACAAGCCAAGCTGCTCAAACTGCCCGGCTGCGGGCACTCACCCCAACGAGATCAACCCGAAGCGGTGGGACAAGCGTTGCAGGCATTCATGAGCAGTCTGTAAGACCTGCCCCTCAAGCTCAGGGCTTGAGCAAAGCCAGGTCGGTGTCGGTCAACCAGCGCCATTGGCCGGGGGCCAAATCATCCAAGACCAAGCCACCGATTTGTGAGCGGTGCAGGGCCTCCACCCGGTTGCCCACGGCGGCCAGCATGCGCTTGACCTGGTGGTATTTGCCTTCGGTCAGGGTCAACCTCAAGTGCAATTCGCCCACCGCCTCGCAGGCGGCGGCCTTGACGGGTTTGGGGTCGTCGTCCAGCACCACGCCACTGAGCAACTTGTCCACCATGTCGGGCGTGATGGGGTGCTTGGTGGTCACTTCATAAACTTTGGGCACATGGTGTTTGGGCGAACTCATCTTGTGGATGAACTTGCCGTCGTCGGTCAGCAGCAGCAAACCCGTGGTGTCCTGGTCCAGTCGACCCACCGCCTGCACCCCCTGCACCGCCGCTTTTTGCGGACGCTGGCGCAAGGGTGCCGGCAGCAGTGTGTAAATGCTCGGCCAGGTCGATGGCTTTTGCGAACACTCGGTGCCTGCAGGCTTGTTCAGCAGCACGTAGGCGTGTTCCTTGAACGGCCATTCGGTGCCTTGCACGTTGAAGTGCAGGTCTTCGAGTTCGAAAAACTCACCCGAATCGGTGATGGTTTCGCCCTTGACTTGCACATAGCCTTGCTGGACCAGCCCGGCACACACCCGGCGGGTGCCAAAGCCCTGACTGAACAAGATGTCTTCCAGGCGCATGGGTTTGAGAGATTTGGCTTTCATGGGGCATGATTGTCGCCTCGAAACCCGCCCGCCCAAGCAGGCGTCCACCGCCCTTGCATCGAGCCTTGCAGGAGACCCATGGGCCATGAGCACCGACCTTGACACCTTGAGCCGCATGACCGCCGCGCTTGACGCCTGCACGCGAGGCGAATTGCGCCAAAACGACATGATCCAACTGTGGCGTCACGGCGCAGCGACGCTGCCCTTGCCCGAGAAGTTCGGCGTGGTGCTGGCCGACTTGCTCGACCGCATCGAGGCCAGCGCCCTGTTCAGCGGCGAAAGCTGCTCTTTCAGTCAACAAGGCTTGTTTGACAACCTGCAACTGTGGGCAGGCAAGGCACGGGACAAACTGACCACGCCCTGAGCGGTTTGCGGCACAGCGCGCGGGGTACGCCCCTGCTGCAACCCCAGCAACGACAACGGGCCCCGAAGGGCCCGTTGTGTTGTGCAAAGCGGCTGAATTACTTCAAAGCCTTGAAACGCACGCGCTTGGGCTTGGCGCCCTCTTCGCCCAGACGCTTTTTCTTGTCGGCTTCGTATTCCTGGTAGTTGCCGTCAAAGAACACCCACTGACTGTCGCCTTCGGCGGCCAGGATGTGGGTGGCAATACGGTCCAGGAACCAGCGGTCGTGGCTGATGACCATGACCGAACCGGCAAACTCCAGCAGCGCGTCTTCCAGCGCACGCAAGGTTTCCACGTCCAAGTCGTTCGAGGGTTCGTCCAGCAGCAGCACGTTGCCGCCTTCGATCAGCGTTTTGGCCAAGTGCAAACGTCCGCGCTCACCGCCCGACAGCATGCCGACCTTCTTTTGCTGGTCGCCCCCGTTGAAGTTGAAGCGGCCGCAATACGCACGGCTGGCCATCTGGAACTTGCCCACGTTGATGATGTCGAGGCCGCCCGAGACGTCTTCCCACACGGTTTTGTTGTTGTCCAGGTCGTCGCGGTTCTGGTCCACAAAGGCCATCTTCACGGT
>ERZ1034361.889-NODE-889-length-17675-cov-5.536766_pt1 | contig 17675 bp, 15 predicted proteins | sample MGYA00520617_ERZ1034361 | MGnify/ENA primary metagenome ERZ1034361 (study PRJEB33736, sample SAMEA104284507) | Azolla filiculoides | biome: Urban; feature: Water surface; material: Ditch water | place: Netherlands | collected 2015-10-28 | depth 0-0.1 m ... | reverse complement strand
ACCCTGGCGACTGGCGCTGCCGGAGTCCACCTAGGGGGTGATGATGGCAGCATCCGCGATGCACGACGCCTGTTGCCCGACAACAGCATCATTGGCGCCTCTTGCTATAACGACTTGCGACTGGCTCAGAACGCCTTAAAAGAGGGCGCCAGCTATGTTGCCTTTGGCGCATGCTACGACTCACCGACCAAACCGGCCGCCCGGCGCGTTAGCCTGGATCAGCTTCAGGCTTTCCGTGAATCCCTGGGGTCTGATGTTGCTATCTGTGGCATTGGCGGCATCACCTGCGACAATATCGCCGAGATCAGCGGTCTGGTTGATGCCGTTGCCCTGATTTCGGAAATTTTCGGTAGCCCTGACCAGCCCACTACGCCCGAGCAGATTCACCAGCGCCTACGCCAACTCCGGGCAGAGCCTGCCCTGCTTTAATTTTTAAACGTCTTCAAACCGAGTCTATTGCCATCATGACCAGCCGTAACGAAACTCTATTTGCCGCCGCTCAACGACACATCCCCGGCGGCGTGAACTCCCCCGTTCGCGCTTTCCGTGGCGTGGGTGGCACACCACGTTTCTTTGCCTCAGGCAAAGGGCCTCGTGTAACGGATGCAGACGGTAAGGTCTATATTGATTACGTAGGCTCCTGGGGCCCACTGATTCTGGGTCATGCTGATCAGGATGTGCTGGAAGCCGTACAGACCACCGCCGCCCGCGGCCTGACCTTCGGGGCGCCGACCGGTGCTGAAGTCGACATGGCTGATCTGCTCTGCGAGATGCTGCCATCACTGGAAATGGTACGGCTGGTTTCTTCGGGCACCGAAGCCACCATGAGCGCGATCCGTCTGGCACGTGGCTTTACCGGTCGCGACCTGATTATCAAGTTCGAAGGCTGCTACCACGGCCATGCCGATAGTCTGCTGGTGAAGGCAGGCTCTGGTCTACTGACCTTCGGCAACCCTTCATCCGGTGGCGTTCCCGCCGATGTAGCGGCACACACGCTGGTGCTGCCTTATAACGACATCGAAGCCTTCAATGAAGCGCTCGACAAGTACGCCGATAAGCTGGCCGCCGTGATCGTTGAACCTATCGCCGGCAATATGAATCTGGTTGATCCGGGCAAAGCCTTTTTGCAAGCCCTTCGCGATGGTTGTACGCGTGTGGGCGCTGTACTGATCTTTGACGAAGTGATGACTGGTTTCCGCGTAGGTCTCCAAGGCGTTCAAGGTCATTACGGCATCACCCCGGACCTAACCACACTCGGCAAAATTGTCGGTGGTGGCATGCCGCTGGCAGCCTTTGGCGGCCGCAAAGATATTCTGACCTGCCTGGCACCGCTGGGCCCGGTTTACCAAGCCGGTACGTTGTCGGGCAACCCAGTGGCGGTGGCCGCCGGCCTGACCACGCTAAAGAAACTGCGCGCACCGGGCTTCTACGAAGCTCTAGCCCAGCGCACCCGCCAATTAACTGACGGCCTCACTGCCGCTGCGCGCAAGCACGGCGTGGCCTTCTCGGCGCAAGCCGTCGGTGGCATGTTCGGCCTCTACTTCCGTGACACACCGCCGACCAGCTATGCCGAAGTGATGGAAGCTGATAGCGCCCGCTTCAACCGCTTCTTCCACGCCATGCTGGATGTTCCAGGTGAAGGGCATTACTTCGCGCCTTCGGCGTTTGAGGCCGGTTTCGTCAGCGCCACACACACGGCGGCCGATATCGAAAAGACGATTGCTGCGGCCGATGCCGAGTTTGCCAAACTTGGTGCCTAAGCACGTCGCAACGCTTGCAGTACACAGAGTTTTACTTTAATTTCAACCTTCTGCATGGTCGGCATACCCTGCCGACCGCTTTCTGATCGTTAGGGGTGCCCGTTGTTTGGGCTGAGAGAGACCCTTGGCACCTGATCCGGCTAATACCGGCGTAGGGAAACGAATGATTCTGGATTTATTTACTGCGATTGCAACGCCTGATGATCGAGATAACGGTCAGGCTAGTGTGCGCCGCCTGTTTGCAGGCGCGCCACCCAAGGTGCTGTCCATCGCAGGCATCGACCCGAGCGGTGGTGCCGGTCTGCTAGCCGATATCAAAACATTTACCGCACTCGGCACTTACGGCTGTGGCGTGGTTGCCGGGCTCACCGCGCAAAGCACACAAGGCGTGACCGCCGTGCAACTGCCTTCTGCCGAATTTGTCGGTGCGCAAATGGATACGCTGCTGAACGATGTGAACATCAGCGCGGTAAAAACCGGCATGCTCGGCCATGCGGCCAATGTGCAAGTTGTTGCTGAAAAGCTCGCAAAACACCAACAGGACAATCTCGTACTAGACCCGGTGATGATTGCCAAGAGTGGCGATGCACTCCTCAACAAAGAGGCAACCGGGCTGCTACGAGACGCACTGATTCCGCTGGCACGCGTACTGACGCCAAATCTGCCGGAAGCCGGTGCACTACTTAATGAGCGTGGCCCGGAAACGCCGAAGGAAATGACACGCACATGCGAACTCCTGCACCGCCTTCTGCGCCAGGAAAACAACCGCTGGATTCTGCTTAAGGGTGGCCATCTGCCCGGCGGCGAACTCATCGATCTCCTCTACGATGGTGATCGGATGATCGAACTGCGCGCCGAGCGTTTCGACACCCGGCATACCCATGGCACCGGTTGTGCCTTATCTGCGGCCATCACGGCATTGCTGCCGCAATGTAGCGACATCCCTACCGCCGTTGCCCATGCTCATGCGTGGCTGCAAACAGCCATCCGTAAAGCCGATACTTTAGAAATTAGCCGCACACCACAAAGTGGCCACGGCCCTGTTCACCATACGCATGCCCTGTGCATCGCTTCATAAATAACCCCAAAGAGAATCGTTAAGGAAAACCCATGAACGCCAAACAACCTTTCGTTGCCGATCAGGCACAGGTCGATGAAGCTGCGATTGCACCACTACCCAATTCGCGGAAGATTTATGTCGAAGGCTCGCGCCCGGATATTCAAGTGCCGATGCGCGAAATCTCGCAATCAGACACGCCGACCGGCATGGGTGGCGAAAAGAATCCACCGATCTATGTGTACGACTGCTCCGGCCCTTACACAGACCCAGCGGCCAAAATCGACATTCGTGCCGGCCTACCCGCCCTGCGCCAGAAGTGGATTGAAGAACGCGGCGACACCGAGGTTCTGGATGATCTGACCTCAGACTTTGGCCGTGAACGCGCCAACGACAAAGCCCTCGACGAGCTGCGCTTTCCGGGGCTGCATCGCAAACCTCGCCGCGCCAAAGCGGGTGCCAACGTCAGCCAGATGCACTATGCGCGAAAAGGCATCATCACGCCGGAGATGGAATACATCGCCATCCGCGAAAACATGCAGCGCGAGAAATATCTAGCCGATCTAAAGAACTCGGGCCCACAAGGCGAACGTCTTGCCAAGCTGCTCGGCCGCCAGCATCCGGGGCAGAACTTCGGCGCTTCGATTCCACCCGTGATTACGCCGGAATTTGTACGTGATGAAATCGCCCGTGGCCGCGCCATCATTCCGAACAACATCAATCACCCGGAAAGCGAACCGATGATCATCGGTCGCAACTTCCTGGTGAAAATCAACGCCAACATCGGCAACTCGGCTCTGGGTTCGTCGATCAGCGAAGAAGTCGACAAGATGACCTGGTCGATTCGCTGGGGTGGCGACACCGTCATGGATCTGTCCACCGGCAAGAACATTCACGAAACGCGTGAGTGGATCATCCGTAATTCACCGGTACCGATTGGCACCGTGCCGATCTATCAGGCACTGGAAAAAGTCGACGGCAAGGCTGAAGACCTGACCTGGGAACTGTTCCGCGATACGCTGATCGAACAGGCCGAACAGGGCGTCGACTACTTCACCATTCATGCTGGCGTACTGCTGCGCTATATCCCGATGACCGCGAATCGCATGACCGGTATCGTCTCGCGCGGCGGTTCGATCATGGCCAAGTGGTGTCTCGCACATCACAAAGAAAGCTTCCTCTACACGCACTTCGAAGAGATCTGCGAAATCATGAAGGCCTACGATGTGGCCTTCTCGCTCGGCGATGGTCTGCGCCCCGGTTCGATCTACGATGCCAACGATGACGCCCAACTTGGCGAACTGAAGACACTGGGTGAACTAACCCAGATCGCGTGGAAGCACGATGTGCAGGTGATGATCGAAGGCCCCGGTCACGTGCCGATGCAACTGATCAAAGAGAACATGGATCTACAACTGGAATGGTGCGACGAAGCGCCGTTCTACACGCTTGGCCCACTGACCACCGATATCGCGCCGGGTTACGACCACATCACCAGCGGCATCGGTGCCGCCATGATCGGCTGGTACGGCACGGCTATGCTCTGCTACGTGACGCCGAAGGAGCATCTGGGATTGCCTGACAAGGATGACGTCAAGGAAGGCATCATCACTTACAAGCTGGCTGCACACGCGGCCGACCTAGCCAAGGGACACCCCGGCGCCCAGATTCGTGACAACGCGCTGTCGAAGGCCCGTTATGAATTCCGTTGGGACGACCAGTTCAATCTCGGGCTCGATCCGGATAAGGCGCGCGAGTTCCACGATGAAACGCTGCCCAAGGAGTCGGCCAAAGTCGCCCACTTCTGCTCGATGTGTGGCCCGCACTTCTGTTCGATGAAGATCACGCAGGATGTACGTGATTACGCGGCACAGCAAGGTCTTGCAGAAAACGAAGCACTGGAAAAAGGTATGGAAGCCAAAGCCATCGAGTTTGTGAAGACCGGCGCCGAGGTCTACCGGAAGGTGTAAGCAAAACTATGGGGCGGGATGAAGGTCTCCTAAGGCTGTCTTAATCCCGTCCCGTATAATCACGGAAATTCTTTACGGATCATCATCTTGCGCTGGTTCAATAAACTTCTGGTCACCCTGGCACTACTCACCGTCATCGGCTTCAGCCTGGGCGGTGTGCTGGTCGCCTTCGCCTACCCGCAGCTGCCGTCACTAGACGTGCTGACGGACTACCGCCCGAAAGTACCGCTGCGGGTTTACACCTCAGACGGCGCACTAATTGGCGAGTTCGGCGAAGAGCGCCGCCAGGTTGTGAAAATCAATCAGGTACCGGAAGTGATGAAGCAGGCCATTCTGGCTGCTGAAGATGATCGCTTCTATCAGCACTCGGGCGTAGACGTATTCGGCTTCGCCCGTGCAGCCGCAGCCAACCTGGTATCCGGTGGCAAAAAGCAAGGTGCCTCCACCATCACCATGCAGGTGGCACGTAACTTCTTCCTGTCTTCTGAAAAAACAGTCACCCGCAAACTCTACGAAGTGCTGCTGGCACTGAAGATTGAAAAGAACCTCACCAAAGATCAGATCCTCGAGCTCTACATCAACCAGATTTATCTGGGCCAGCGTTCCTATGGCTTTGCCTCTGCCGCACAGATCTACTACGGCAAATCGCTCGACCAGTTAACACCGGGCGAAGCCGCCATGCTAGCCGGCCTACCCAAAGCACCTTCTGCTTATAACCCGGTAGTGAACCCGAAGCGCGCCAAGATTCGTCAGCAATACGTGCTGCGCCGCATGCACGATCTTAAGTATCTGAATGACGCACAGTATGAAGCGGCGCTAAATGAACCGCTCAATGTGAAGCGTCACGCCAACGAGTTTGCGGTCCATGCCGACTACGTGGCTGAAATGGCGCGTCAGATGACGAATGATCTATTTCCGCAAGACATCTACACGCGTGGCCTGACGGTCATCACCACGCTCAAGAAAGCTGATCAGGAAGCTGCTTATAAATCGATGCGTAACGCCGTGCTGGCCTATGACAAGCGTCATGGCTATCGTGGTGCCGAGGGGTTTGTTGATCTTTCCAAACTCAAAAATGAAGATGACGATGTCGATGATCTGCTGTCGAACTATGCCGATTCGGATCTGTTGAAACCTGCCGTCATTCTGGCCATTGACCCGCAGAAGATTCGACTCGCTGTTCGCGGTGGCGACCCGATGATTCTCACGGGTGACCAGATCAAAATTGCCCAACCGATGATGAACGAGAAAGCCCCTGCCAATAAGCGTCTGCGTTCGGGCGCCGTGGTGCGCGTCATCAAAGATGACAAAGGTGTCTGGCAATTAAGTCAGCTGCCGGAAGTGCAGGCTGGGTTCGTGGCGATGGCACCGAAAGATGGTGCCGTGCTGGCGTTAGTTGGTGGCTTCGACTACACGCTGAACAAGTACAACCACATCACGCAGGCCTGGCGCCAGCCGGGTTCGTCGTTCAAGCCATTCATCTACTCGGCAGCACTGGAAAAAGGTTTCACGCCGGCCAGTATCGTTGAAGATAGCCCAATCACCATCGGCTCATCCGAAACAGGTTCTAGCGCCTGGACGCCCAAGAACTACGATGGCAAATATGAAGGCCCGATGCGTTTGCGTACGGCGCTGGCCAAATCCAAAAACATGGTGTCGATCCGCATTCTTCAGGCCTCCGGCGTGAAATATGCTCAGGAATATGTCACGCGCTTCGGCTTCGATGCTGAAAAACATCCACCTTACCTGACGATGGCGCTGGGTGCTGGCTCGGTCACCCCATGGCAAATGGCACGCGCTTACGCCGTCTTTGCCAACGGCGGCTATCTGGTGAACCCCTACGTCGTTCAAGAAATTCGCGATGAAAAAGGGATCGTGCTCGCACAGGCCCAACCGGTGATCGCTGGCGATACAGCGCCGCGTGTGATTGAAGCGCGCAATGCCTTTGTAATGGACAGCATGCTGCGGGATGTGACGATCTACGGTACGGCTGCCAAAGCCTCTGCCATACTCAAGCGTACCGACCTGGCCGGCAAAACCGGTACCACCAACGAGCACGTCGATGCCTGGTTCTGTGGTTATCAACTCACAATCGCGGGTTGCGCCTGGATGGGTTTTGACCAGCCACGCAACCTGGGCAACGGAGAAACCGGTGGGCAAGCCGCCCTGCCGATCTGGATCGGTACCATGGAAACAGCCCTACAGGGCGTGCCTCAAGGCACGCAACCGGCACCGGATGATGTCGTGTCGGTCGACGTGGCCAGCGCACGCAAGGGTGGCACCGCTAAAGAGTACTTCTTTAAGGGTAATGTGCCAGCCAGCATTGAACCAGAACCCGCCGACTCAGGTGCCAAGCCGGTCGATTAATTCATTCGATTCTTTAGCAACCCAGAGGCCAGGTTCAGCTGAGTTTTATAGCAACCTGGCCTTGTTGTTTAACAACTTCGATTAAACGCTGATCCAGCGTTTCGCCAGTACGTGTATCCACCCAACCCGACTGGCCGTCATCACGAAAGTGAAAGCCGCCAGAGCGAGCAGCTACCCAAATCTCCTGAGCGATCATGTGCGGACTGACGATGATCTTGCTGCCATCGGCGCATTCGATTTCCAGAATGCCACTCTGCATCTCAAAGTCGATATCCGCACCATCGTCTGCTGCCTGCTCAATGGCGCCCTCAATTCGCGCCAAGGTCAGGCGCGATCGTTCAGCAAACTCTTTTTCATCCATGATTTCTAGGCGAGATCTGATTACACAAGCGGCTATTCTAACGGGTTGTAGTGCCCCTGCGTGATACCATCACGCCATGCGTAATCAGCCTATTTACTGTCGTTATCGTCATCTAGCCAGTAGTCTGGTTGTGGCGCTGCTGCTGTCTGCCTGTGGTATCAAGGGCGGGCTTTATCTGGCACCCAACCAGCTGCCCAATGCCAAACCCCCGGCAGGCTCTGAAGATGCCCTGAAGATCCAGGCACAACAGCAAACCATTCCGGCTGAAGCACTCTATAACCCCAGCACGGCATCACCTGCCGCCATGCTCTCTGACTCCTTCTGATTTTTTCCAGATCGCCTGACTATGTCGCAACGCCAATTTCCGCACAGCCGCCACCTGAATGACCGTGATCAACAGCTGCACTTCGAGAATTGCAGTCTCACAGCGATCGCCGAGACCTTCGGCACGCCTGCTTATGTTTATTCGCGAGCCGCACTCACGGATGCATACAAGGCATTTGCCGACACGCTCGCCGCTCACCCTGCTGGCCAGGAAGGTCTCGTCTGCTTTGCGGTTAAATCAAATAGCAACCTCGGCGTGCTCAGCCTTTTTGCACAACTAGGCTCGGGGTTCGACATTGTGTCTGGTGGCGAACTGGCGCGCGTACTTGCTGCCGGTGGCAACCCGCAAAAAGTGGTTTTCTCGGGCGTAGGCAAAACCGAAGAGGAAATGATCGCCGCACTGAATGCAGGAATCCTCTGCTTCAACGTCGAATCGGCCAGCGAGCTGGATCGACTGTCGGCTGTTGCTGCGCGTATCGGCAAGCGCGCACCAATCAGTCTACGCGTGAATCCAGACGTGGATGCCAAAACACACCCTTACATCTCTACAGGCCTCAAAGAAAATAAATTTGGGGTACCGATCACTGATGCGCTTGCACTGTATCGCCACGCCGCGTCACTGCCTAGCATTGAAGTCACCGGTATCGATTGCCACATCGGTTCGCAATTGCTTGACCCCTCACCGTTCGTCGAGGCGCTGGAGCGCATCCTACCGCTCGTCGACACACTGAAGAGCGAAGGCATTCATCTGCACCACATCGACCTGGGCGGTGGCCTGGGTATTTACTATCACGAAGGTCAAACCGAACCGGTTGTAGCAGACTATCTGCGTCCGCTTCTGGATCGCCTGACGGGTCGTGGCTTGCGCGTCTTGCTGGAACCGGGTCGCCGCCTGGTTGGCAATGCTGGCGTACTCCTGACCAAAGTGGAATATCTGAAGCATGGGGAAGATAAACACTTCGCGATTGTCGATGCGGCCATGAATGATCTGGCCCGCCCGGCACTGTACGAAGCCTGGCATGACATCGTGCCTGTATCGCCTCATGCTGGCGAAGCCCGTACTTATGACGTCGTTGGCCCCGTCTGCGAAACAGGCGACTTCCTGGGCCAGGCCCGTCCGCTGGCACTGCAAGAAGGCGATCTACTCGCCGTACTATCTGCAGGTGCCTATGGCATGGTGATGAGCTCAAACTACAACACACGCCCACGCGCCGCTGAAATTCTCATTGATGGTGACAAAACCCACCTGGTGCGTGCCCGCGAAACCATTGAGAGTCTCTACGCCGGCGAGCAGACTATCAAGCTTTAACGCGGCAGAACGATCAGCAGGGCCAGCGGAATAAACAGCAGCCCGGCGATGTTACCAATCATCACAATGGACGCCACCTTGTGTGGCTCCTGATGGTAACGCTCTGCAAACATATAATTCAGCACGGCGGGTGGCAGTGAGCCAAAGAGAATCAGCTGTGCAATAAAGGCGTCCGACAGCCCCAGCAGCCAGCCAATCAGTGCGGCAGTGCCCATGCCCGCCACGGGACGCACGATGGCAGACACCAGGGCGGCTTTGCTTTCCGAAAACTTGACGTCGCACAGACGCACGCCGAGCGCAAAAAGCATCAGCGGCACCGAAATATCTCCCAGCATCTTCAAGGCAAACATCAATGGTTGCCACAGGTGAATCTGAAGGATGTTAAAGGTCAGACCCAGCACCGCCGCCTGAATCATCGGAATCTTCCAGACATCGCTGATTTTTGCCTCGGGATTGAGGATCCAGGGACCGATAATGAAGTGAATGGTGTTTGATACGAGAAAAAGCACGACCGCCGCCGCCATACCCTCTTTACCAAAGGCCAGCAGGGCCAGCGGGATCCCCAGATTGCCACTGTTGTTGATCATGATCGGCAGACCAACAGTTTTTGGCGCTTCACGTAGACCGCGCGCCGTCAGATAACCGATCAGGCCACAGGCAAAAATTGAAATCGCCGCCCCGCCCGCCAGCCAGACATATTCGCGGATATGAAAGTCGCCGCCCGCCATCACGGTAAAGACCATCGCTGGCGTGAAGTAATCCATGTTCAAGCGATTGGCCACCACCATTTCCGGCTTGTTCTTGCGGCCCGCCCAGAAACCGACCATGACGACGGCGATCACCGGAAAAATCACTTCAAGAATACGAACAAAGAGTTCCATAAGACTTCAGACCAGAGAAGATAGCCGACGCTCGCGCAGCCAACTAACAATCGACAAGAGGCATAGACCCAAACCAATCAGCAGGATACCCGCAATTTCAAAGGTGCTGAATGCCTCATTCAACAACACTCGAGAGCAAATAATCGCAATCACGGGCGTCCCCAAAACCAGCAGACTTGCTTCCCATGCCGGCACGCGATCAAGAATCGACGTCCATAGCCACCAGCAAAACGCTGTGCTGATCAATGACAAAATACTCAGAATCACCAAAAACTCGGGCACCCAACGCACCGGCGCCTCATCGGCAATTGCTGCAATCACCCCCAGAGGGATACAGCCAATCAGATTCGACCATGCGGTGAGCGCGAGCAAACTGACCCGAGTATGGCGTCGGAGCTTCTTGACCAGCACAGTGCCCATCGCCCAAAAGATTGCAGCACCGATCGCCAAGCTGTTACTGAACCAGTCTGGCTGTAAATGCCAGGGTTCAATAATCAGCAACAACCCTATCAGAATACCAATCACGGCAAGCCACTGCCCGCCACGTACCCGCTCACCGAGCAAAGGCCAGGCCAGAAACAAGGTCCAGATGGGCATGGTGTACACCAGCACAGCCGTTTTACCGGCAGCACCATAGTTGAGGCTTAGGGTCTGCAGCAACATGAAACAGACAACCTGACACAAGCTGATCAGAAGCACATCACGCGCCACGGGCAAAGACATGGGTTGACGCATCAGGCGAAGCGCCAGAAAAAGGGCCAGAGCACCCCCTAAAACACGCATAAAGGTCATTGTCAGTGGTGGCGCGAAATCCAAGGCCTGTTTGGCCAGCACCCAGGTATACCCCCAGAGCAGGGAGAGCACCACAATACCTGCGGCCGACCAGAGCCTGGCCCTAGCCGCTGAATGAACCGACATAAACATCAGCTTGCTTCGACGAGCAGCCCTTTCAGATATTCGCCTTCCGGTGCCGCCAAACCGACGGGATGATCACTCGAGGCCATTAAACGGCGCAAAATACGCGCGTCCCGTCCCGCATCCGATGCAGCACTCGCAACAATCTTCTGGAAGAGCTCGAGGCCGATGCCGCCGGAGCAAGAGTAGGTCATCATCAAACCGCCCGGTGCCAGCAACTTGAAGCCAAACAGATTAATGTCTTTGTAGGCGCGAGCAGCTTGATCAGCATGCGCGGCAGAAGGTGCGAATTTTGGTGGGTCTAACACGATGAGGTCAAACTTTTCACCTGCCTTGTGATAATCCCGCAGGGCCTGAAAGACATCAGCATCACGCCACTCTGCGCGGCTGGCATCCAGATGCGGATTCATCGCGAGGTTTGCCTGCGCCTGCTCCAGCGCCGGGCCTGATGAGTCTATCGACATCACAGAAGCCGCTCCGCCCGCCAGGGCCTGCAATGAAAACCCACCCGTATAACAGAAGCAATTGAGCACACGACGATTCTTGGCCAGTGAACGCAGCATGAGTCGATTGTCGCGCTGATCGAGGTAGAACCCGGTTTTGTGGCCACCGACAACATCTACCCCAAAGCGCACGCCATGTTCATCGATCTGCGGAAAAGCATTGGCCGGTGCTTCGTTTAGGCCTTTGGCGGCAATCCAGCCGGTCACAGGCTCCAGCCCTTCCAGCTTGCGCACATCAGAATCAGAGCGCTCATAAATCTGCTGACAGCCTGTTGCCTGAACAATGCCGGCAACAATCGCATCGCGCCAGGCATCTGCCCCGGCACTGGTGAGCTGCAGTACTACGGTGTCGCCATAGCGATCGGCAATCACGCCCGGCAAGCCATCGGCCTCGCCGTGAATCAAACGCTCGCCCCCGGGCTCGGGCTGTTCGCCACGCAGCACAGACCATCCCGTGCGGCGTGCAACCGCCTGCGCGACACGCCGTTTGAAAAACGCGTGATCAATTGTTTCATCCGGATCAAAGGTCCACATACGGGCACGAATCTTCGATTCGGGGCTCCAGGCCGCACGCCCCATCACTGCACCGCGCTCATCCTCAACAATGACCGTATCGCCGGATCGGGCACGGCCCTTAAGCGTGGCGACTGACCCTGCAAAAATCCAGGGGTGGCGGCGGCGAACAGAACCGGATTTCCCGGATTCTAAAATCAGTGTAGCGGTCATGTTATTTTTTATCTTCTTGTTCGGGGTTAAAGCGACTGGCATTGGCTTGCGCTACTGCCTCTTTGCTGCGGTGTGCGCGTGGGTGCGCCTGGTCATAAACCTGTGCCAGATGCTGGAAATCGAGGTGAGTATAAACCTGGGTCGATGCAATACTTGCGTGCCCAAGCATCTCCTGTACCGCACGCAAATCACCCGATCCCTGCAACATATGCGTTGCAAACGAGTGGCGCAATTGATGAGGATGCACGCGTTGCGGCAAACCCTGTTGTTGACCATGCTTCTGCAACCGCAGCTGAATCATACGTGGCGTAATCCGCTTTCCTTGCTGGCCCAGAAATAACGCTGGCTCATCCTCTTCTTTGAGCAATTGCGCTCTAACGACCAACCAGGCCTCAACGGCTGCTTGCGCAGTACGACCTACCGGAACGACCCGTGTCTTATTACGCTTGCCGAGTACACGGACCTCACCCTGGCGTAGGTCGGTCAGACAGTCTATGTTCAGGCCCACCAGTTCGGACAACCGGATACCCGATGAGTAGAAGAGTTCGAAGATGGCCTGATCCCGCCATTGCAACACCCGTTCCCGTGCCGGCTTATCAGCAGCGTCATCCGTGAGCGATACCGGATTAAGCAAGCGAAAGGCTTCATCAACGGATAAGGCATCCGGCAAACGTTTGGGGTGTTTGGGAGCGTGCAGCCCTTCGGCTACGTTGGCATCCAGAACACCCCGACGTGCCAGCCAGCGCAACAAGCCGCGCCAGGCCGATAGCGATCGGGCAATCGAACGTCCGGACAAACCGGATGCGTGCAATCGCCCAACAAAACGGCGCAAATCCAGCGCGGTGAGTTCTGCGGGTGTCGCGTTACCAGCCAATGATTGCAAGCGGCGCAAATCCCGTTCGTAGTTACTTAAGGTATGCGGTGATACGCGCCGCTGATCCCGAAGCTCTGCCAACCAATCCTCGGCGCCTGGCCACAAGGGGGCTGGTGCCGCAGAGGGTTCAGGATCAGCCATGGCTTAGAGCAAGATCAGCCGCGTAATACGCGCGCCAGCGCAGCTGCAATGACATCGCCCAAGCGTTCGATATAGGCAGTGCCCATGCCAGCAACAAAACGTTCGGCATCGCCCGAGGCCATCGCCAGCAAACCGAGGGTCTGACCCTCAAAACGTAAGGGCACCAATGCCATTGAAGAAATCTCTTCGCCTTCGCTGCCAAACCAGGCAGCGACTTCACCGGTACGCACACTCCCGGTCACCGGATGGTGCATACCTGCCGCTTCTTTAATCAATTCCGCACTCACCGGCGTGCAGGCATCATGACCCAAATTGGCCGCACCCTCGCCCCACAAACGCAGACGGGCCTGCGGCACGCTGAAATCTTCGGCCAGCGATTTGAGTACGATGCCAACAATCTGATCCAGGCGACTGGCACCCACCAACGCTACGGTCAGTTGATGCATCCGCGCGCCCAGCGCATCGTTGCTCTCACCGACACCCAGCAACTCGCCCAGGCGATGTTCTAGCAAACGGTTTTTTTCGCGCAGTGTGATCATCTGGCGCTCGGCCAGTGAAATCGTACGGCCACTATAGGGGTGTGAAATCTCAACCTGATGGAAAAACGCGGCCTGTTCTTCAAAAAACTCCGGGTGCGATTTTAGAAACTCCAACACGGCTTCGGGCGACATACTCATAGCGCAATCTCTCCAGTAAATACGGTGACGGCAGGACCCGTCATGATGACTGGTTGACCAACGCCAGCCCACGCAATATTCAAATCGCCACCTCGTGTTTGTACACGCACAGGGGAATCCAGCAAGCCACGGCGAATGCCGGACACAACAGCCGCACAGGCGCCGGTACCGCAGGCCAGCGTTTCGCCGGCTCCGCGCTCGTACACCCGCAATCGGATCGTGTGCCGGTCAACCACTTGCATAAAGCCCGCGTTCACCCGCTGCGGAAACCGCGCGTGGTTTTCAATCTGTGGGCCTTGCATGGCCACCGGTGCAGTATCAACGTCTGCAACAACAGTCACCGCGTGCGGGTTGCCCATCGACACAGCGCCAATAGTCAGCGTTGCACCATCCGGCAATACCAGCGGCTGCTCAGCCGCATCGCTCTCGGACACAAACGGAATCTCCGCCGGCGCAAAACACGGCTGCCCCATATCGACCATCACCAGACCGTCGGCTTCCAACCGCGGGTGAATAATGCCGCGCTTGGTTTCAACCACGATAGCTGATTTTTCAGTCAACCCCTGGTCATGCACAAAGCGCACAAAGCAGCGGGCGCCGTTGCCGCACTGTTCAACTTCGCTACCATCGGCATTAAAAATACGATAACGGAAATCTGCACCCGGTGTCTGCGCCGGTTCCACGAGCAGCATCTGGTCAAAGCCAATACCGATGTGCCGATCACCGAGCGCGCGAATCTGTTCGGTACTCAACGAGACTTGCTGACGTACGCCATCCAGCACGACAAAGTCGTTACCAAGGCCGTGCATTTTAGAGAATTTCAGTTTCATCTTTTGATTATAGGCCGGCGTAATAAATTAGCGGTGATGCTTGCCGTAAACACTCGGCTCACCTTCTGGCCGCGTCTTGAATCGTTTGTGCAGCCAGAAGTACTGATCCGGCATCTGCAACACCCAGGACTCGATGAATTGATTCATGCGTGCCGTATCTTCTTCGACCGAAGCCCCGGGAAAGTTCTCCCATTCTTCGGTGTAGTAGGACTCATAGCCATCCGGCACCATCTTGGAAACGATGGCAATCACCCGTGCATTTGTTAGCTGCGCCAGGCGTGAGACACCGGTGACCGTGGCCGCAGGAAATCCGAAGAACGGGGCAAACACCGCATCCTTCGATCCGAAATCCTGATCCGGCAAATAATAGAACGGCGTACCGCGCTTCATGGCTTTCACGACCTTCAGCAAACCATCCTGACGAGAGACCAGCACCGGGTTCGTAAAACGGCTACGGCCGTGCAACAGCATATAGTTAAGCACCGGATTCTTCTGACGCGCATACATGCTGATCCACGAGCCCATCATTGAGGCACGGGTACCCGTCGCATCCAGCCCCACAAAATGCGGTGCCAACACCAGCGTCGGACGCCCATCATCACTGTAGAGGCGCTCTTCGTTATGCTGGCGCACGATGCGGCGAATACGCTTCTCGGAAGCAAACCACATGAGTGAACGATCCAATACGGCCTGCGAGAAACGCACGCAATGTTTATAGACCAATTTCTTGCGTTCGCTATCCGGCATATCGGGAAAACACAGCCGCAAATTCGTCAGCGCAACAAAACGCCGTTGTCGAGCCAGAGCCCAGAGAATCGTGCCCAAAAACGCACCGATCAACCGGATAACGCGTAGTGGCAACTTAGAAATCAACCAGACCAGCGCGATCAACAACCAGCTCGGCAGCGTTTTAAGGGTAATAGGTGGGCGTTGATTATTCATAGGTGCATGCAGGATGTTGACGCAAATAGCTTTTACGGCCACAATTATCGCAGACCGCCGAGTTAAAACGACAACTTGCAGGGCGGGGCCAGTCGAAACGACTGCCAAATCTGCTAAAGCGTCCCTCGCTCGAACCGATCCCCGGAGCAGGACACGCCCCACCAGCAAAGCATCGCTGGAACAAGTCCACCGGGGATTTGTTGTTTCTGGAGTATTCCAATGAGCGAGTTTCTCTTTTCATCCGAGTCAGTCTCGGAAGGCCATCCCGATAAAGTTGCGGATCAGATCTCTGATGCCATCCTTGACGCCATCCTGGCCGAAGACCCTACCGCACGCGTTGCCTGTGAAACCCTGGTTTCGACCGGCCTGGTCGTGATTTCCGGTGAGATCACCACCAAAGCCCACATCAACTATCGTGAAGTCGCCCAGGACACCGTGCGCCGTATCGGTTACGACAACTCGGACATCGGCTTCGACTACAAGTCGTGCGCCATCCTGACTGCTATCAACCGTCAGAGCCCGGACATTGCCCAGGGCGTGAACGAAGGCGAAGGCATTGATCTGGATCAGGGTGCGGGCGACCAGGGCCTGATGTTCGGTTACGCTTGCCGCGAAACCCCGACCCTGATGCCGTTCCCGATTTTCTACGCACACCGCATCATGCAGCGCCAGGCCGACCTGCGTCGCGATGGCCGCCTGCCCTGGCTGCGTCCGGACGCCAAGAGCCAGCTGACCGTGCGTTACGTCAACGGCAAGCCAGTCGCCATCGACACAGTCGTGGTCTCGACCCAGCACGATGCTGATGTGACCCACAAGCAGATCGAAGAAGCCGTGATCGAAGAGATCATCAAGCCTGTCCTGCCTGCCGAATTCATCAACGACAACATTCGTTACCTGATCAACCCGACCGGCCGTTTTGTGGTCGGTGGCCCGCACGGTGACTGTGGCCTCACTGGCCGTAAGATCATCGTTGATACCTATGGTGGCGCTGCCCACCACGGTGGCGGTGCTTTCTCGGGTAAGGATCCATCGAAGGTTGACCGCTCGGCTGCTTACGCTGGTCGTTACGTGGCCAAGAACATTGTGGCCGCCGGTCTGGCCGACAAGGCGGAAGTTCAGGTTGCCTACGCCATCGGCGTGGCTAAGCCTGTATCGCTGATGGTCAACACTTTTGGTACCGGCAAGATCTCGGATGAAAAGATTGCTGCACTGGTGGCCGAGCACTTCGACCTGCGTCCGAAGGGCATCGTCCAATCGCTGGATCTGCTGCGTCCAATCTACTCGAAGACCGCCGCTTACGGCCACTTTGGCCGCGAAGAGCCGGAATTCACCTGGGAATGGACCGATAAGGCTGACGCCCTGCGCGCTGCCGCCGGCCTATAAACCCCGGTAAGCCATTGATCCCGGACGCCTATTTGGGCGATCCGGGATTTTTTTCGCACAGATTCTGGTACAATTCGTCCCATTCCGAGGAGCGCTGCGACGCAGAACTTCTGCTGCCAGGCTCGGATCAGATTAACTGCGCTCACCTGACCAACCTGCGGGGTTGGTGGATCAGGTGAAGACCGCAGAATGTGCAACACAAGTTCAACGGTTTCCTTGCTTGATTCACGCCCGCTTTGCTTTAGGGAAAAGGAAGCTCTATGAACGCAACACAAAAAGATTACGTCATTGCCGATATGTCGCTGGCCGACTGGGGTCGCCGCGAGATTCTTATCGCCGAAACCGAAATGCCGGGTCTGATGGCGATCCGCGAAGAATTCGCCGCCACCCAGCCACTACGTGGCGCCCGCATCACCGGTTCGCTGCACATGACCATTCAGACCGCCGTGCTGATCGAAACCCTGCAAGCCCTGGGTGCCGAAGTACGCTGGGCCTCGTGCAACATCTTCTCGACACAGGATCACGCTGCCGCCGCTATTGCTGCCCAAGGTACGCCTGTCTTTGCCGTTAAGGGCGAATCGCTGGAAGACTACTGGGATTACACCCACCGCATTTTCGAGTGGACCGACGGCGGTTACTCGAACATGATTCTTGA
>ERZ1034361.887-NODE-887-length-17693-cov-6.306029_pt1 | contig 17693 bp, 12 predicted proteins | sample MGYA00520617_ERZ1034361 | MGnify/ENA primary metagenome ERZ1034361 (study PRJEB33736, sample SAMEA104284507) | Azolla filiculoides | biome: Urban; feature: Water surface; material: Ditch water | place: Netherlands | collected 2015-10-28 | depth 0-0.1 m ... | reverse complement strand
GAGGTCATTGCTCAATGCGTCAGCCAGCATGATGGGATCGCCCGCGCGGAGCGCCTGAAGAACTGCGGTGTCGACGGTGGGCGACTGGGGTGCTGGCTTAATGTCGGCAACGTGGCGTTCACGGTGAGCATCAAGCTCGCCATAAACAGCCGGAGTGCTCAGGCCAAAGTCTGCTGGGACAAGAACCCATTCAAAGTGTTCGTGGCTTGTCAGCACGGGGCTGAGGCGATCGCCGCGACCGGTACCAATTGCGGTGCCGCCCATCAGTGCGAAAGGAACATCTGCACCGAGCTCGGCAGCGAGTTCAAGTAGAGCGTCTTTGCCGAGGTTGGTTCCCCAGAGTGCATCACAGGCAACAAGAGTTCCGGCAGCATCTGCAGAACCGCCACCCATGCCGCCAGCAATAGGAACGTTTTTCTCGATTTCGAGACGAACACCACCGCGATACTTCGCTTTGCGAGCAAGAAGCTGGGCTGCTTTGATGGCCAAGTTGGAGGCATCTAGGGGAATGCCACTGAGGTCAAAGTCACCAGTGAACGAAACAGAGAAATCATCTGCGTGATACGCGCGGATGTCTTCATAGAGACCGACTGCTTGATAGGTGGTTGCCACATCGTGGTAACCGTCATCCATCACAGCGCCAACGGCAAGCGAGACATTGATCTTGCCGGGGGCTCGAACGTGAGCCACCTCGCGTGCACCTGTCTCGGTCATAATTCCAAACTAGCTGGCGTTGGCGATAGACACGAATTGAGCAATGTTCAACTGCTCCCCGCGCAGCGTGGGATCAATCCCTGCGCGCTCGAGAAGCTCGGTTGCCGCAGCACTCGAGCCACACAAATCAGAGAGCGCTTGGCGCAGCATCTTGCGACGCTGGCCGAATGCGCCATCGATGATGTCGAAGGTGCGACGGCGGAGGGCTTCGTCTCCCGGCTGCTGGGCATCCAGTTCAAAACCGACCAAAACAGAATCCACGTTGGGCACGGGCCAGAACACCTGGCGGCTCACAGTGCCGGCAATACGCCACTTGCCATACCAGGCAGCCTTGGCACTGGGTCCGCCATAAATCTTCGACCCTGGCTCAGCTGCCAGGCGGTGTCCCACTTCTGCCTGCACCATGACCACACCGGAGCGGATGCTGGGGAAGTGCTCCATGAAGTGAAGCAACACAGGAACAGAAACGTTATAGGGAAGGTTTGCCACCAGACGTGTGGGCTCATCAGGGAGCTCCATGATTTTCATGGCGTCTTCGTGAATCACGGTGAGTGTGGCTTCCGGTGCCATCTGGGCAAAGGTCACCGGCAGCTGAGCTGCGAGGCGACCATCAATCTCCACCGCAACCAGGGAAGCTCCTGCTTCCACGATGCCGAGGCTGAGTGAACCTAGACCTGGACCAATCTCCACGACGGAGTCACCGGCTTCAACGCGAGCAACTTTGACAATCTTTCGGACAGTGTTGCCATCAATGACAAAGTTCTGCCCCAGCTTCTTGGTCGGGGTGACATCCAGCAGTTCTGCCAGGTCACGAATCTCGGCAGGACCGAGCAGTTTCACACTCATGCGACGAGACCGTCTTCCCACGAGCCATAGACCTTCTCGGTATTGAAGGCGATCTGAGCACAGAGGTCACCCAAGTCATCTCCGAGAACCTCAGCCATCGCACGAACGGTGTGAGGGGTCAGATAGGGAGCGTTGGGGCGACCGCGAAAAGGCATCGGAGTAAGGAAGGGCGCATCGGTTTCCACAAGAACAAGCTCACGTGGAATGACCTGGAGCGCTTCGCGTAGCTCTTCGTTCTTCTTGAACGTGATGGTGCCAGAGAACGACAAATACCAGCCGTTATCGGCTGCAATCTTCGCCATGGTGGCATCGCCGGAGAAGCAGTGGAAGACCGTCTTCTCAGGAGCCCCCACACGCAGCAGAGTTTCAATGACGTCGTCGTGAGCATCACGGTCATGGATCTGCATCGCAATGGAGTGCTTCTTAGCAATACCGATGTGAGCTTCGAATGAACGGCGCTGAGCAGCTAGGCCCTCAGGACCGGTGCGGAAGAAGTCGAGGCCGGTCTCCCCCACCGCACGGGTGCGGGGCCACGCAGCCAGCTCGTCAATCACAGCGAGGGCGTCATCGAGAGTGCCAGCTTCTTCATAACGAGGAGCTTCATTGGGGTGGATGGCCACAGCAGCCAGCATGCGAGGTTCTGCAGCAGCAACAGCGGCCGACCACTTGGAGGTCTCCACATCGCCACCGACTTGGATCACACCAACAATGCCCACTTCTGCAGCACGCTCGAGGTGTTCGTGATAATCGATGGGTTGGTCGCCATCAGAGATCTCGAGGTGAGTGTGGTTGTCATAGACCGCGACGGGGAGAGGCTCGGGAAGTGGAGGGTAGGACAAGTCACGCTTCTGGCCGTGCTCGGCTGTGGTGTCGCGCTGACGAATATATGCCGATTCGGTCATATTGATGTAACCGACTACTCGGCGGAGGACTCAATACGAGGGAAGAGTGCTTCAAGTGCGCCCACGGTGGTGCCAGCAGGAACTTGGTTCCACTTTCCTGCCTCACGAATGGGCTGAGCAGTGAGAGCGCCAAGGGCACCTTCCACGTTCAGTGCAGACCATAGCTTCTGGGTTGCCTGAGGCATGAAGGGAGAGAGCAGAACTGCCAGAGCACGAAGACCCTCAGTGGCGGTGTTCAAGACGGTTGCCAGGCGTGCTGCGTTTGCAGGGTCCTTGGCCAGAGCCCAAGGCTCTTGCTCAGTGATGTACCCGTTGAGAGCATCCACGATGGTCCAAATAGAAGTCACGGCATCATGGATTGCTAAACGCTCGATAGCAGCGTCTGCTTCCACAGCAGCAGCAGCTACAACATCTGCAATGGCTTTATCCGATGGGGTCAGTTCACCCGCAGCAGGAACAACACCATCGAAGTAGCGAGTAACCATGGCCAGGGTGCGAGAGGCGAGGTTACCGAAACCGTTTGCCAGTTCTGCCTGGTAGCGAGCGGAGAGATCTTCCCAGCTGAAAGATCCGTCTTGACCAAAGCTGATGGCACTCATGAAGTAGTAGCGGAACGCATCCGAACCGAAGGTGTCGGTGATGTCGTTGGGTGCAATTCCGGTGAGCTTGGACTTGGACATTTTCTCGCCACCGACGAGGAGCCAGCCGTGGCCGTAGACCTGGTGAGGAATCTCAACACCGGCAGCCATGAGCATGGCGGGCCAGATCACGGCGTGGAAACGCAGGATGTCTTTACCCACGATGTGGGTGGCGGGCCACAGAGAAGCAAGCTTCTCTTCGTCGTAGCCATACCCAGCAGCAGTGATGTAGTTCAGCAGGGCGTCAAACCACACGTAGACAACGTGGGAGTCATCCCAGGGAAGCTTGATACCCCAGTCGAAGCTGGAGCGAGAAATGGAGAGGTCGTTCAGACCCTGCTTCACAAACTGCACAACTTCGTTGCGAGCAGATTCTGGCTGCACAAAGTTGGGGTTCGCTTCATACATATCCAGCAGAGGCTGAGTGAAGTCGCTCATACGGAAGAAGTAGTTCTTCTCGTGCAGGTTCTCCACGGGCTTGGAGTGAATAGCGCAGACCTTCTCGCCTGCGAATTCTCCGGTGCCATCAACCAGGTCAGAATCCTGCTTGTATTCCTCACAGCCAACGCAGTAGGAACCTTCGTATTCGCCGGTGTAGATATACCCCGCGTCATAAAGGTGCTGCAGGAACTTCTTCACGTTGTCTTCGTGACGAGCGTCCGTGGTGCGAATGAAGTCATCGTTTGAAATGTCGATGGTATCCAACAGAGGCTTCCATGCAGACTCAACTAGACGGTCTACCCACTCCTGAGGAGTGGCGCCGTTAGCGGTTGCAGTACGAAGGATTTTCTCACCGTGCTCATCGGTTCCGGTGAGCATCCAGGTGCGATCTCCGGCCTGGCGGTGCCAGCGTGCAAGCACGTCAGCAGCTACCTCCGTGTAAGCGTGACCGATGTGGGGCACGTCGTTAACGTAGAAGATAGGCGTGGTGACGTAGAAGCTTTTGCCGGCAGACATAGCTTCTATTCTATTTTGCTGCGAGAGCTGCCTGATACAGCTCTCGTTTAGAGAGACCAGTCTCTTCTGCCACTTGAGTACTTGCCTCTTTGAGGCGCATTCCGTCAGCAACAAGAATCTGAACCTGCACTAAACCATCTTCGAGAGTCAAGGTTGCTGCAGTGGCTCCGCCAATGACCAGCACGATCTCGCCGCGGACGCCGTCGGCGGCCCAGTCGGCGAGATATGACAGAGATCCACGCTTGACCTCTTCATAGAACTTGGTGAGTTCTCGGCATACAGCAGCAGACCGCTCTGCGCCGAGTTCATCACGGGCATCAGCCAGTGACTCTGCGATGCGATTAGGAGATTCAAAAAACACCATGGTGCGGGACTCACGAGCCAGTGCTCGGAACGTTGCCTTACGTTCTCCCTGCTTACGAGGAAGAAAGCCTTCAAAGGTGAAGCGGTCGGTGGGAAGTCCTGCCACGGCGAGCGCGGTAATCACTGCGCTGGGTCCGGGAATAGCGGTGACCTGCACACCTGCCGCGGCAGCTGCTTCGACGAGGTGAAAACCTGGGTCGCTGACGGTGGGCATGCCTGCGTCAGAGAGCACCAGCACGTTGCCCTCTTTGGCCAGCTCAATGATCTCAGGGCTCTTGGTTGATTCGTTGTGATCGTGCAGAGCAATCAGGCGAGGTCGGTTCTCAATGCCCAAGGCATTCAACAGCTTGGAAGTGGTGCGGGTGTCTTCACTGGCTATGACGGTTGCCTCAGTCAATGCCTCTACCAAACGGGTCGAGGCATCGCCCAGGTTGCCGATGGGAGTTGCTGCCAGGATGATCACCCCTCCAGTTTGGCAGGGTTCTGGTCTGTAGGCTGAACAGGTGAAACAGGCGTTGGCTTCGAGCATGAAGTGGGGAGCTCCAGCAGCAGTCCTTCTGCTGGCTGCTGTGTTGCGCCTGTGGAACTTGGGTAACCCTCACTCGCTGGTTTTCGATGAGACGTTCTATGTCAAAGACGCCTGGACGCTGTGGAACAACGGCTATGAATCAACCTGGCCCGTTGGCAGTGATGACAAGTTCAAAGAAGGCATCACCTCCGAATTCGGCACCGATCCGTCGTATGTAGTCCACCCCCAGCTGGGTAAGTGGCTCATTGGTGCTGGAATGGCACTTTTCGGTTCAGGAAACTCATTTGGCTGGCGCTTTGGTGTTGCCGTTGCTGGCATTTTGATTGTTCTGCTGGTGATGTTGATTGCCCAGAAGCTGTTCCACAACACCACGCTGACTGTTGTGGCAGGTGGACTGATGGCCATTGATGGCCATGCCATCACTCTTTCGCGTGTGAGCTTGCTGGATAACTTCGTCACCCTCTTCACGCTGGCTGGTGTTTATTTTGTCTTGATTGACCGGGGGCAGAACCTCCCCAGGTTGATGGCCTGGATGCGCAGGCGCCGAGCGCAACTGGGCGAAGACCACGAAGGTCCCACCTGGGGTCCAACACTATGGAACAGACCCTATTTAATTCTGGCTGGCCTCGCCTTTGGTCTGGCCTGCAGCGTGAAGTGGTCTGGCCTGTATTTCATCGCTGCCTTCGGTATCTATGTTGTCGTCATGGATGCGCTGGATAGACGTCGAGTGGGACTGCCTTTCTGGATATCAGCAGCTGTGCTCAAGCAGGCTCCTGCCACCTTCGTCTTGATGGTGCCTGTTGCCGTGGTGACCTACATCGCCAGCTGGGCTGGATGGATCCTCACCAAGGGCGGTTATTACCGCGATCTCGTCACCGCAGAATCTGGTCTGCGCTGGAGTGGCCCATTGTCCTGGGTTCCTGACTGGGCCCAAAGCCTCTGGGCGTATCACGTCTCTGCCTACCAATTCCATGTTGGGCTGGTGACTCCCCACTCCTATCAAGCCAATCCCCTGACCTGGCTGATTATGTGGCGCCCCACCAGCATGTTCTATGAAGGCGTGAACAACGGCGACGCTGGTTGCACCTTTGACTCCTGCGCTTCGGCCATCACCGCTATTGCCAACCCTCTGATTTGGTGGGGTGGAACGGCAGCGCTGGGGTACTTGGTTTACCGCCTCGTTCGCTACCGCGAATGGAAGGTTGGCTTCATCCTGATGGGCATCGTGGCAGGGTATGTGCCCTGGCTGATGTACCTCAACCGCACAGTGTTCCAGTTCTATGGCATTGTCTACGAGCCCTACATGATCCTCGCCATCACCTTTGTGGTGGGTGTGATTCTTAGTATCAAGGATGAATACAAGCGCAGCACAGGCATAGCCATCCTCACGGTCTTTGGCATCCTGACGGTGTTGCTCAGTATCTTCTTCTACCCGCTCTGGAGTGGAATGCAGATTCCTTACTGGTACTGGCACCTCCACATGTGGATGCAAAGCTGGGTCTAGACCGTCTCACTGACCGGACACTCCCACAGTCACTTCTCTAGCCAGATAGTGCGCCTCACCATAGGCTCGGAATGTGACAGCGTACGTCTCAGCCTTTGACCTGTTCTCTATAGGTATCGGGCCTTCTAGTTCCCACACCGTGGGACCGATGCGTGCCGCACTCAATTTCGTCACCACACTCACGCAACAGAACCTGTTGAACCAGGTCACCAGCGTGAACTGCAGCCTCTATGGCTCCCTCGGTTCCACCGGCATTGGCCACGGCACCCCAGGTGCTGTGATCGCAGGACTCAGTGGCCTGGCACCTGAAACGTGCATGCCCGAACAGGTTCGCAGTGCCTGGAGCACCCTCGAGACTGACCCCACCCTCAACCTGGGTGGAACCCACACCATCGCCTTCACGGCAGATGACATTACGTTCGAGCCGAGAACCCGCCTGCCTGGCCACCCCAATGCCATGACCATCCGCGCCTATGGCGCGGATGCATTGCCCCTTTTCGAACAGACCTACTATTCCGTGGGTGGCGGCTTCATTCGCCGCGACGGCGAAGAAGCCAGCTCCATCACCACGGAATGGCCCATGCCCTATGGCACCTCCACTGCATTACTTGCCCTGTGTGATGTTCAAAACATGACCATTGACCAGGTGGCACTGAAGAACGAGCTTTCTCAGCATTCAGAAGATGAGGTCAACGAACGCCTGGATGCCATCTGGGAGACCATGCACAACTGCGTGAACTCTGGTCTCACCTCAGCAGGAACCCTGCCCGGTGGTCTCAACGTGAAGCGCCGCGCAGCTGAGCTGCGCGAGCACCTCGTCACCGCAGATGCAGCAAACAGCCGCGACACCACCATTGAATGGCTGCATGCCTTTGCACTGGCAGTGAATGAAGAGAATGCGGCCGGAGGCCGTGTGGTCACTGCCCCCACTAACGGAGCCGCCGGCATCGTTCCTGCCGTGGCAAGCTACTACCTTCGCTTTGTTCCTGGTGCTAACCAAGAAGGAATCCGCCGCTATCTCCTCACCGCGACAGCTATTGGCTCGCTGTTCAAATCCAATGCCTCCATCTCAGGTGCTGAAGCTGGGTGCCAGGGTGAAGTTGGTCCTGCCTGCGCCATGGCGGCAGGTGGTCTCTGTGCAGTGTTGGGTGGAACACCACGACAGGTCGAGAACGCGGCAGAGATCGCGATGGAACACCACCTCGGCCTCACCTGTGACCCTGTCGGCGGATTGGTGCAGATTCCCTGTATTGAGCGCAACGCTATTGCGAGCTCCACCGCAGTGAGCGCAGCGCGTCTGGCTCTCCACGGTGATGGCAACCACTTGGTTTCCCTCGACACCGTGATTGAAACCATGCGCCAGACCGGTCTAGATATGTCGACCAAATACAAAGAGACCAGCGAAGGCGGTCTCGCTGTGAACGTTATTGAGTGCTAGCTAAAGCGCAGCGGCAAGCTGGCGAATATCGCCTGCGTGCGTGCCACAGCAGCCACCAATAAGGCTGGCTCCCTGCTTCACCCATTCAGCGGAGTAGGCAACCAGAGCTTCAGCTGCTGCGTTCTCCCACAGTCCAGTCTCTGGATTCCAGGTGCCACCACCATTGGCATAGATCACTACGGGCAGATCGGTCACGGTGCGAATCTCAGCAATAGCTGCAGAAACCAACGCAGGGTCAACGCAGTTGACGCCAATGGCCGCAATAGCTGGAGACGCTGCAGCAATGCGCGCTGCCTCCGCCAGACTCTGGCCTGCCCAGAGCTTTCCATCTGGACCAATAGAGAAGCTCATCCACGCAATTGCCTCAGGGAACTCTGCGAGCGCAGCAACGAGAGCCTCAGCCTCGAGAGCATCTGGGATGGTCTCGATAGCGAGGAGGTCAGGGTTTGCCGAAAGGAGAACCGCAAGACGCTCGGCGTGGAACGCACGAAGCTCTTCTAGGGTCTTGCCATAGTTGCCCTTGTATTCGCTGCCGTCGTGCAGGATGGCTCCGTAGGGGCCCACGCTAGCGGCCACGAGGGTGTCGGTTCCAGCAACAGCCTTGCGCGCCACGTCGATGCTGGCGCGCAGAGCGCGGTCAGCATCCTCAGCAGAGTGTCCATTCTCAACAAAGCCAGCACGAGAGATTTGGTAACTGGCCGTGATGACCACACCAGCACCCGCATCGACATAGGCCTTGTGGGCAGACTCGATGAGTGCAGGGTCATCAAGGAGAGCTTGCGCTGTCCAAAGAGAACCCTCGAGACGGCAACCCTGTTGTTCCAGCTCTGTGCTCATCCCGCCGTCAATGGCGAGCGGAATTCGAACACGAGCTAGAAACTCTTCACGGGTCAACATATGTAGAGCCTAGAAAAGAATGGTGAAACGAAGAAAGTCGGAAGGACTTAGTTCGTCAAACCCAGGTACTCATCAACAGGGATGCTTGCCTTCTTGTTCTTGAGCAAGACATACATCAGTGCACCAGCAAGTGCGGTCACCACAGCCACGATCGTGATGGTGGTCACGAATGCACTGGTGTAGATGCCAGCCAGGTCAGCGGTGCTCACGGCAGACAGTGATGAGTTTGTGGTGGAACCAGTTGCAAGATAAGACGTGATTGCATCCCAGTTGCTGTCGCCAGCAACAGCGCCCTTGGTGGCCTTGCTCACTCCAGCGAGAGTGAACATGGAGACCATCACGGTGCTACCGGTGAGACCCAGTGCGTATCCGAACTGACCCACAGCAAGCTTGCTGGAGGTAACGGGACCATAGAACTTGGCAGGAGCCAAGGTAATGAACAGGTTGCCCTGGCTGGTTGCGTTCATCATCCAACCGGTGGCCGCAATGATCATTCCGGGGAGGAAGAGCATGTAGCTGGCGGTAGGGGTCAGGGTGATGTAGGTGAAGAAACCAATGACCATCAGTGCGTAACCCACGGTTGCAGTGGTGCGAGGCTTCGAACCCTTACCCAGGAAGACACCAGCAATAACCGAACCAATGATGCCGGCTGCCGACATAGGCAGGCTGGCAGCACCAAGAAGAGCGGCAGGGATGTGAGTTACATACTGCCAAATGTTTGGAAGCATCTGGCTCATCGAGGCAGATGCCATGTTCCAGAAGATACCCATGACCACAGCACCCAAGAATGCGGGGTGGGTGAGCAACTTGATGGGGAAGACAGGAGCCTTGGTGCGGTTCTCACGAATACCGAAGAACACGAGAGAAATGATCGCGATGATCACGGGCACGTAGAACGAAGGGTGACCGAAACCGTTGGTTGCACCACTGATGCCGTAAAGCAGACCAGCGATACCAATAGCGACAAAGAGCATGCCGAGGTAGTCCACCTTGGAGGCAGGAAGCTTGTCAATCTTGGGCAGGATGGGCTTGACGAAGAAGAAAGCAATAACCGAGATCACGGGAAGGATCAGGTATGCCAGACGCCAGTTGATACCAATCAGCACACCACCAAGAACCATGGCGATAACCGGAATGATTCCGTTCACAATGTTGTAGGTCGCCATGGCGGGGCCAAGCGACTTCTGGCTGGAGACGTTACGGAGCATGCCGTAGGACGCACCGAAGGTCACACCGAGAGCAACACCGGTAATGATGCGACCGAGTAGGTAGAACAGAACTGCGGTTCCAGCCTTGGGGTCGATCAGACCTGCGGTAGCGGTCATCAGCTGACCGGCAGTTGCCACCAACACAGACAGAGCCAAGAGCAGACGACGACCGTAACGGTCAGCGAGCATTCCACCGGGGATAGCGGTTGCTGCCAGTGCGAGGGTAGAAATACCCGCAGCCAGCGACTGGGTCGAAGCGGAGAAGTTCAGTTCGTCAGATGCCTTCACCAACGCCAGCGACGAGATCAGGGGGTCGGCTACCTGGATTGCTCCAAGAAGACCCAGAAGGATAACGGCGGCACGACGGAAACCCTTGTCGGGTGCGGTACCTGCGGATGCTGTTGTAGACAATGAACTCTCCTCAAAAGACGGTCAGAGTTAGTTTGTCACACTAGACCCTAGGTATAAACACCCCTCGCGTAGGCTGGAAGAAGCCCATGGACGCCGCACTCATCACTTATCCGCCTGACTTACCCGTCAGTGAGCGTCGTGAAGAGATTCTGGAAGCAATTAGAGACAACCAAGTTGTCATCATTGCCGGTGCCACCGGCTCGGGAAAGACCACCCAGATCCCCAAGATGTGCCTCGAGCTGGGGCGCACCAGCATTGCTCACACCCAGCCCCGACGTATTGCAGCACGGGCAGTAGCTGAGCGCATCGCAGAAGAACTCAAGGTGGAACTTGGTGGCCTTGTCGGCTACCAAGTCCGCTTCACCGACCAGGCCAGTGCTGAAACTGAAGTCAAAGTCATGACCGACGGCATCTTGCTCAATGCCCTCCAGCGCGATCGCATGCTGAATGCCTACGACACCATCATCATCGACGAAGCCCATGAGCGCAGCCTCAACATTGACTTCCTCCTGGGTTATCTCAAACAGCTGCTCCCCCAGCGTCCAGACCTGAAGCTCATCATTACCTCCGCCACCATTGACCCCGAGAGCTTCTCGAAGCACTTCGGTGGCGCACCCATGATCGAAGTATCTGGACGAACCTTCCCCATTGAGATTCGTTACCGCCCACTCGTCGAAGACAAGATGTCGAGCGATGACGTCGATGACGACGAATTAGCGGACGAACCCAATAAGGCAACCAAGGCTCCAGAACACTCTGCCCGTGACTATCTCGACGGCATCATCTCCGCTCTCAACGAACTTGAGAAGGAAGCCCCCGGAGATGTGTTGGTCTTTCTTTCGGGAGAGACAGAAATCCGCGACGCCCAAGAAGCATTAGAAGGCAACATCGCCGCCGGCCGCATGAAGGCCGGCACCGAAGTGCTCCCCCTCTATGGCCGCCTCTCGGCAGCAGACCAACACAAAGTCTTTGAACCCAGCAAGGTTGCAGGCCTCAAAAGACGCATCATTCTTGCAACCAACGTGGCAGAGACAAGCCTCACGGTCCCCGGCATCAAATACGTTGTTGATGCAGGAACGGCCCGCATCTCCAGATATTCACCGCGTGCAAAAGTGCAGCGCCTACCCATTGAGGCCATCTCACAGGCCAGCGCCAACCAGCGCTCGGGTCGATGTGGTCGAACCAGTGACGGTATTGCCATTCGGTTGTATTCAGAAGAGGACTTCGAGCGCCGCCCAGAATTCACCGACCCTGAAATCTTGCGCACCAACCTCGCGTCGGTGATTCTGCAAGCGGCGTCACTGGGCCTGGGAGACATTGCAGCTTTCCCTTTCTTGCAAACACCTGACTCACGTGGCGTGAAAGACGGCCTGGACCTTCTCAAGGAACTCGGTGCGATTCAGAACAACACGGGAGCTACCAAACTCACCAAGGTTGGGCACGATCTCTCTCGCATTCCTATTGAGCCCCGCTTTGCTCGCATGGTCTTGGAATCCAGGCACCACGGAGTCACCCGTGAAGTGATGGCCATTGTGGCGGGGCTCACGGTTCAAGACCCGAGAGAGCGCCCTCTCGAGAAGCGACCACAAGCAGATCTCTCCCACGCAAGATTCACCGACCCCACCAGCGACTTCCTCTCTCTGCTGAACCTGTGGAACTATCTCGAAGAAAAGCAGAAAGAACTTTCCTCGAGTGCCTTCCGCCGGATGTGTAAAGCAGAGTTCCTTAACTACCTTCGCGTGCGCGAGTGGAATGACGTTTATCGCCAACTCAAGACCTTGAGTAAGCCATTGGGTCTGAGCTTGGGTGAACCCAAGATTGACCCCGACGGCATTCACAAGTCCCTGCTCTCTGGCCTTCTTTCCCACATTGGCCTCAAGCAGGTCAGTGACAACAAGCTCGGTGACAAGCGCGGGGCCAACAACAGCCCCCGCAAACAACAGCATGAGTTCATGGGTGCCCGGAACCAGAAGTTCGTCATCTTCCCCGGCTCTGCATTAGCCAAGAAACCACCTGCAGCAGTGATGAGTGCGGAGTTGGTGGAAACCAGCAGACTCTTCGCCAGAACTAATGCAGCCATCGATCCAGGCTGGGCAGAAAAGCTCGCAGGAGACCTCTGCAAGCGCAGCTATAGCGAACCCCACTGGGAGAAGAACCAAGGCGCTGTCGTTGCCTATGAGCGCGTGACGCTCTTTGGCGTCACCCTCGTGGCCCACAGACGCATGCAGTACTCGAGAGTGGATGCCGAACTCTGCCGTGAACTCTTCATTCGCCATGCACTGGTGGATGGCGAATGGGATTCTAAGCAAGCATTCGATCGAAGTAACCGAGCACTCCGCAGACAACTTGAAGAACTCGAAGAGCGCTCACGCAGAAGAGACATCCTGGCAGACGACGAAGTCGTCTTCGCCTTCTATGACCAGCGCATCCCTGCTGATGTTCTTTCCACGAGATCCTTTGAAGGCTGGTGGAAGAAAGAACGCACAACCAACCCTGACTTCCTCACCATGCAGCGAGCAGATCTGTTGGAAGAAACAGAAGCAGAGCACGATGAGAACGAATTCCCCTCAGAGTGGGTCTATGGCGACCAGAGACTCAAGCTGAAGTATCGCTTCGAACCTGGGCGTGAAGATGACGGTGTCACCGTTGAAGTTCCCCTGCCGCTCTTGGCACGTCTCGACCCTGAGCCCTTTGAATGGCTGGTTCCAGGTCTCCGTCTGGAACTGATCACAGGGCTCATCAAGACGCTGCCCAAAAACATTCGCCGCCAGGTCGTCCCGGCAGCGGACTGGGCAGCCAAGGCTGCTGCCACGCTGCCTGAAACACCACAGGGCAGCCTGTTGGTGACCGTTGCCAAAGCACTTCAAAGTCTCAGCGGGGCCATTGTCACTGCCAATGACTTCGATGCCCCGAGACTTCCTGATCACCTGCGCATGACTTATCGAGTTCTGGGCAGCACAGGCAAAAACATGGGCACCGACAAGAACCTCGAGAAACTCCAGCGAGGCTTGGCAGACAAGTCCAGAGATGCTGTGGCAGAAGTCGCTGAGCGAGTGACTTCTCCGCTGGAACGAGACGGCCTCACCAGTTGGGACTTTGCTGAACTTCCACGAACCGTGGATGCCAAGCACGGTGGTAACACCGTGCGGGCATACCCCGCACTCGTGGTCACCAACCCTGGCACAGCACGCCAAGAGGTCAACATCAGGCTGATGGCCACCGAGGCAGACCAGAAGCGTGAACACCCCTTAGGAACCAGAGCACTGGTGATTGCTGCAGTGCCTTCCCCTGCGAAGTATGTGCAAGAACATCTCACTGCAGCAGAAAAGCTCATTCTCACTCAGAGCCCTTATGCCAACCTCAATGCACTCATCACCGATGCCATTGCAGCCAGCGTGGACAGTGTTCTCTTCTCGATGAGAGAAGACGGAATGATCTTCCAGAAGGCAGAGTTTGAAACCCTGAGAGACCGCGTCCAGGGCGCCATCATGGACAACATCTTTGACGCAGTGTCACAGACAGCCAGAATCTTGAGCGCAGTCAAGGATGCGAACAAAGCCATGGCTGAAGCAAACCCGATGACGTATTTGGCGGTGCTGACTCAGGAGAAAGCTCATCTGGATCAGCTCCTGCAGCCCAACTTCATTAGCAATGCTGGACTACAGAGACTGCCCCGCATCTTGATTTATGTGAGAGCAATCACCATGCGCATTCAGCGCATGCTCGAAGATGCGGGCAGAGATAGAACAGCATCGGTTGAACTCGATCAGGCACTCACTGTTTACGAAGCAGCAGGCGGCACAATTCCTCTCGCACCACACTCCCCTGCACACCTCGTAAAGGTGCGCTGGATGATCGAAGAATTCAGAGTGAGCCTGTTTGCCCAGTCCCTCGGCACTGCAGAGCCCATCTCACTTCAGCGAATCAAGAAAGCCCTCGGTTAGAAGTGCTCTAGAGAACCTTGGAAAGGAACTCCTTGGTTCGTTCGTGCTGAGGGTTGCTCAACATTTCTCGAGGATTACCCGTCTCCACGACAACTCCACCGTCCATGAAGACCAACGTGTCTGCCACTTCACGGGCGAAAGCCATTTCGTGGGTCACGACAATCATGGTCATTCCCGAGCGAGCAAGATCCTGCATGACTTCAAGCACTTCGCCGACGAGTTCTGGGTCGAGTGCGGAGGTGGGCTCATCGAAGAGCATGAGTTCTGGTTCCATGGCAAGTGCTCGCGCAACAGCGACGCGTTGCTGCTGACCGCCAGAAAGCTGTGATGGGTAATAGTCAAAACGTTCAGCTAAGCCCACACGAGTCAACAATTCCTTAGCCTGAGCAATGGCCTGCGCCTTAGGGATCTTTTTCAAGAGCACGGGTGCTTCGATCACGTTTTCTAACGCAGTCTTGTGAGGGAAGAGATTGAAACGCTGGAAAACCATCCCGATTTCACGGCGTTTGGCTGCGATCACCTTGGGGTGAAGTTCATAGAACTTGCCACCCTTTTCCTTATAACCAACAGGGCTTCCATCAACCGTGAGGATTCCTGCATCGCTTGTCTCTAAGCGGTTGATGCAACGCAAGAAGGTTGATTTACCGGAACCCGAGGGTCCGATCAGACACAGCACTTGTCCGCGCTGCACTTCGAGGTTGACGCCCTTGAGAACGTGGTTAGTGCCAAAGCTCTTGGTCACGCCTTGAGCAACAACCATAGGTACGGGGTTTTCTGTCGTAAGAGTCATGAGCTACTTCTTTCCCGCTCCGCGTGAGTACTTCTTTTCAAGGAAGTGCTGACCGACCATCAAGACTGAGGTGAAGGCCAGATACCAAATAGAAGCTACGAGGAGCAGAGGGATGGGGTTGAAAATCTCAGAAGAGATATCTCTCGTGCGGGAGTACAAGTCAAAGCTGTAGGGCACGGCAATCACCAGTGAGGTCGTCTTCAGCATGGAGATCACCTCGTTGCCTGTGGGCGGGATCACCACACGCATAGCTTGTGGAATGACAATGCGACGCATGGATTGAAACCAGGTCATGCCGAGGGCAACCGCTGCTTCTTCTTGTCCGTGATCCACAGACATCAGACCAGAGCGCATGATTTCTGCCATATACGCTGCCTCGTTCATTGCAAGACCGATCACGGCAAGAGTGAAGGCATTGAAAGCGAGGGTTGTTTCAAACGAAACCCAGGGCTGCATGAACGGAATGCCGATATCAACGGTTTGGTAGATCACGGCAAGGAGACCCCAGAACACCAATTGCACATACACCGGGGTTCCGCGGAAGAGCCACAGATAGAACCAGGACACCGAGCGCAAGATGGGGTTCGGTGATTGGCGCATCACAGCAAGGATCAAGCCCAGAATCACGGCAATGACCATTGAGTAAATGGTGAGCTGCAGCGTATTGACTGCTGCCTGCACCACACGACGGTCAAAGATGTAGAGCCCCACAGTTGACCAGTCGTATGCAGGTCGCTGTGATGCATCGATGATGAACAGTGCTGCAAAGATCACAATCAGTGTCGCTGCAAGAGTTCTCAAAGGGTGCTTACGCTTGATAATCACCCGCGGTTCTGACTCAGCAGGAGAACCTTGCGGAGCGAGTGCCTCCTGCGAGGAGGGTGGTGTCGGTGTAGTCACGTGCTACCCCTTCTTGGTTGCGATGTTGGTCGTTGCGGTCGTGATTGCGCCTTCTTGGACGCCTTCCGACTCAAGAATGATTTGATACGTGCCGTCGTCGATCAGTGACTGCACAGCAGCTTGGATTGCCGGTGCTAAACCTGAGTTTTTTGCCAACACGATGCCATAGGGCGAGACGTCAAACACCTCACCGGCAGCCACAAGCTTTCCCTTGGATTTCTTGATGGAGTGCAGGGTCACAGGTGAGTCAGCAGTCACCGCATCAGCACGCCCCATTGCCGCAGCGCTCAAAGCCTGTCCATTGTCATCGAACTTCATAATCTGAATCGGTGGCTTTCCAGCTTTAACACATGCCTTGGACTTTTCAGGAAGCTCAACTAGGGCTTGAGTACTCCCAATCACCACCGCGACAGAAAGTCCACATGCGTTATTGGGGTCAACGTTCTTGCCCTTGCCTGTAGCCCACATATTTCCTGCAAGGAAGTAGTTCACGAAGTCGACGATCTTCTCGCGCTCCGGGTTGTCAACGAAGGAAGAAATACCAATGTCGTATTTCTTTCCCACAACTGAAGGGATGATGTTGTCAAAGGTGGCCTGCGAAACTACAGGCTCCAGACCGAGTTTCATGGCAATAGCTTTAGCCAGGTCAATCTCCCAGCCAATCGGCAGACCCTCATCGTCTTTGTATTCGTTGGGCTCATAGGTCGCATCTGTCGCGATGTTGAGCGTGCCCCTTGCAGCAACATCTGCTGGCACCAAAGCAGCGGCTGAAGAATCAACCGCTACTGAGAGCTCCAAGGGAACATATTTCCCTTCAGGGTGAACAGGTGCGCAACCGCTAAGGACAAGAGCCAACGCAGTCGCTAGGGCCACCCCTACAAATGTTCTCCCCGAAAAAGACATGAAATAAGTATATGGATTCAGGAAGTCAAACGATTTAACTGCCAGCTTTCTCAGTCACTTATTTACGCAGTAGAACAGTTAATTTGCTGCAGGTAATCCACGACGAGAAGACTGCGTGGTTAAACAAGTTCAACCCCCGATTTCTCGGGGGTTGAACTATGAGAGCTAGCTACTAATTGCTGCGCTTGCGACGAGCAATCATGTTCATTTCAACACCAACGAGCGCTAGAGAGAGACCTCCTGCAAGTAACGAAATGCCTGCAGAACTACTGATTCCAGTGTTGGCGAGTGTAGCCGTCCACTGAGCATAAAGAGTAGTGCTGGATGTGAACGCATAGCTCACACCATCGGCGTATGCAGTGGCCGTACCGTCAGCTGCAGTGTTCCAACCTGCAAAGTTATAGCCACTTCGGCTGTAGCCATTGGCCGTCAGCGACGCAGCGGAACTTGCAGTTTGAGAAGCAGTCGTTCCAGTCCCACCGTTTGCATCAAACGTAACCGTTGAGTTAGAAACCCCACCTGGAAGATCTGCAGTTCCAACGTCCTGCATAGTATTTCCACTGTTAGTGGTGGTGGTTACGTTCCACGTTCTGTTGGTGCCCGTGTTAAGAGAGTTTTGTGGGAATGAAACAGAGAACTGCACACCTGAAACCCAACTACTTGAAGTATTCGAAATAGCAATAACCAGAGCGGTGCCACCAACGTATGCACTGCAGGTGCGAGCGTCCGAGTTTGGGCTGTTAATGATG
>ERZ1034361.886-NODE-886-length-17696-cov-2.656564_pt1 | contig 17696 bp, 15 predicted proteins | sample MGYA00520617_ERZ1034361 | MGnify/ENA primary metagenome ERZ1034361 (study PRJEB33736, sample SAMEA104284507) | Azolla filiculoides | biome: Urban; feature: Water surface; material: Ditch water | place: Netherlands | collected 2015-10-28 | depth 0-0.1 m ... | reverse complement strand
GCGCCGGCCTGACCCGCGCCGGCGAACACGCGTCCGTCTGGTGGGCCGAGCGCCAGCGCCGCCAGCAGGACATCCTGCAGACGCTGCGCCAGTCGAGTGCCGCAGGCATGTCCCCCGAGGCGGCTCGCGCAGCCCTGCACGCCCTGCGGGGCCGCCTGACCACCGCGCCCGACCCCGCCGTCCAGGCGGCCAATGATGCGGCGCTGCGCGAAAATTGTGCGGTGTTCGCGCGCCTGCACAACGCCACCGCCCCGGCCCAGCGGGCCCGGGCGGTGGAGACGCTCAAAAGCTACGAAGCAGATTTCCGCATGCTGGCGGCCAGCCCCTAGCGGAAACGCCGGCTGGCCGCCCTATGATGTCCGCTTTGGCCACTGCGTCGCAGTCCGGCTGAGCTGCACACCGCCCATGCCCGAGTCACACCCCAAACACCCCAGGCCGCGCCGGAATTCTGACGACCACTCGCCGCTGGCGCCGTTCAGGCTGCCCGTGTTCCGCATGCTCTGGATCACCTGGCTGATGGCCAACATCAGCATGTGGATGAACGACGTGGCGGCCGCCTGGATGATGACCTCGCTGACCTCCACGCCCATCTGGGTGGCACTGGTGCAGACCGCCTCCACCCTGCCGGTCTTCCTGCTGGGCCTGCCCAGCGGCGCGCTGGCCGACATCCTGGACCGCAAGCGCTACTTCCTGATCACCCAGCTCTGGGTCGCCGTGGTGGCGCTGCTGCTCAGCGCGGTCATCTTCTTCGGCACGCTGAACCCGCCCCTGCTGCTGGCGCTGATCTTCGCCAACGGCATTGGCCTGGCCATGCGCTGGCCGGTGTTTTCGGCCATCGTGCCGGAGCTGGTGCCGCGCACCCAGTTGCCGGCCGCGTTGGCGCTCAACGGCGTGTCGATGAACGCCAGCCGCATCATCGGCCCGCTGGTAGCCGGCGCGCTGATCGCCAGCGCCGGCAGCGCGTATGTGTTCCTGCTGAATGCCGCGCTGTCGGTGGGCGCAGCCTTCATCATCCTGCGCTGGAAGCGCGTGCACACGCCGCATCCGCTGGGACGCGAGCGCCTGGGCAGCGCCATGCGCGTGGGACTGCAGTTTGTCGGGCAGTCCAGCCACCTGCAGGGTGTGCTGGTGCGCATTTCACTGTTTTTCCTGCACTCCACCGCGCTGGTGGCCCTGCTGCCGCTGGTGGCGCGCGGCCTGCATGGCGGCGGGGCGGGCACCTTCACGCTGCTGCTGGCCTCCATGGGGTCCGGCGCCATTGTCTCCACCCTGTTCCTGCCCCGGCTGCGCCAGAAATTCTCGCGTGATGCGCTGGTCATACGCGGCTCGCTGCTGCAATCCGTCGCCATGGCAGTGGTGGCCTTTGCTCCTGACGCCTGGGTCGCCGTGCCCGCGATGTTTGCCGCCGGCATGGCCTGGATCACTACGGCCAACACGCTGAGCGTCTCGGCCCAGATGGGCCTGCCCGACTGGGTGCGCGCGCGCGGCATGTCGATGTACCAGAGGGCCATCATGGGTGCCAGCGCGTCCGGCGCGGCGCTGTGGGGCCAGGTGGCCACGCTGGGCAGCGTGCAGACCAGCCTGTGCGTGGCCGCCGCCACCGGCGTGCTGACCATGTGGGCCACCAACCACTGGATGCCCCAGCGCGGCATCGAGGAAGACCTGACGCCCTCACGCCAGCTCAAGCCCCCAGTGGCGAACGAACCCCCGGCCTCCGGCCATGTGCTGGTCACGATCGAATACCGCATCGACCCGGCCAACGCAGAAGCCTTCCGCGCCCTGATGCAGGAGAGCCGCCGCAGCCGTCTGCGCCACGGCGCACTGTCCTGGGAGCTGCTGCATGACATCGGCGAGCCCGGCCGCTTCCTGGAACAGATCGAGGACGCCTCCTGGACCGACCACCTGCGCCGCTTCGACCGCATCACCGCCGCCGACGCCGCCCTGCGTGAACGCAAACTGGCCTTCCACATCGGCGACACGCCCCCGGTGGTGACCCGGTGCGTGATGGAGTCGACGGTCAAGGGCGGGTGAGAAGGTCGAACAGCGCGATCGAATTTTAATTTTGATAGCGATGAATGACCATTTCACGCTGGGAAAGCCGCGAAATCCTCGATTTCATTAAAGCGAACGTGCCCCAAGCAAGCGAATCGGCAGCTACGGCCAGTCTTGCGCCAAAGGCCGTGTCAATTGATTGCGGCGCGCAGTTTCCGCGCCCGTCGTTGCGGGAAGGCGAACCCCCTCCTTCCTCGGTGCCATGGGTGCCGCTCATGCTGTTTCAATCCACGCCCGCCATTGCTGGCGGGCGAACCTCTTCAATTCCAAACTATGGGCAGCAATGACTTTTTAGTGCGCATTGCGCGAACCCGTCAATCTGACTGCTGCTCTCGTGTGGCAAAGTGAACAGTCAAACGGAAAAGTTCTTTCATAGCAAGGAGTTGTGAAGCGCGCGAACCCACGGAGTAACCGGAAGTCACTTGGGGTTCGCGCTCACGACGTTAGCACAGCGCGGCCACATTCCTGGGCTGCAGCAGGTCTGACTTTCAGGAATCAAAGCACCAACGGCCCATCAAAATCAACAGCCTTGAACATGCCGTACTCCCGAGCCTCAAAGCCGCGCGTTTCAGGTATCCGGTAGAGCCGCAAACAATCTTGCCCCGCATCAATTTCTTCGAGCAATTTTCGCTCAAGGGTTTCAAACTGCGCGGTGTCAACCTGGCACTCGAACACCGACTTTTGAACGCGCTGCCCAGTTCCTTCGCAGACCTTCGCAACACGCCTCAGCCGACGGCGGCCCGCCAGGGTCTCCGTATTGACGTCATAACAAACCAGAACCAGCATGGCAGCGCCTACTTCGCGGTAAAGGGCACGTATGGCGCACTTTCATCGCGCAAGGCACGCGCCAACAGCCGTGCCTGAACCAGTGGCATCAGTCCCAAAGGCACGGCCTGGGCCAGCAAGGGATGCATGACCTCATCGCGCTTGCGCTCCTGGAATGCCACCACCACCGCCTTGCGCGCGTCTGGCTCCAATGTCACGCCGCCGCCTTCGCGCAACAAGAAATCTTTCTCCGTCACCTGCAGACGGTTGATCAGCGACAGCGCGAGCCGATCTGCCCAGGGCCTGAACTCTTCCATCAGGTCCAGCGCAAGCGCCGCACGACCGGGCCGCAACGCGTGCAAGAAGCCCACCTGTGGGTCCAGACCTGCAGCCTCCAGCGCGCTGCGGCAGTCGTTCATCCACATGGCGTAAAGGAACGACAGCACGGCATTGAACCTGTCGCGTGGCGGGCGGCGCGTGCGCCCGTCCATCTGAAAGGCTGGCCGCTGATCAGCGCGTACCAGCAGATTCAGGCCAGTGAAATACTGACGCGCCGCTTCGCCCTCCACGCCCCGCAAGCTGTCCAGGTCGTTGACACCTGGAAGCGCGCGCAGGCTGGAGGCCAAATCGTCAGCCTTGCGTGTCAGCAGCATTGCTTCCGCTTCAACCTTGGCCTCGCGCGCGCCGCGCAACAACACTTGGCGGGTGTTCTTGATCTTGCCCGCCACGCAGGCACGCGCCAAGTCCAGCGTGAAAGCCACCTCATTCGCACGACTGAACTGCGCCTGCCGCAACAACACATTGCCCGACACACCGCCCTCCAGTCGCGCCTTGAACCGCCCGTTTTCATCCAGCAGAACCAGCGCAATGCCGTCATCCGCCAGCCGGTGCATCAACGGCGCTGACAACCCAATATGGCCAAAGCAAACCACCGCGCTCAGGTGGTGCAGCGGCACACGCAGGCGCGTTTCACGTTCCACCTCCACGCGCAGGGTGTCGTTGTCCAGACGCAGGTAGGTTTCAGGTGTGGTGATGTAGAGCGTGTTCAGCAGTTGCATGAGGTTGGCCTCTGGTCAGGCGTCGGGGTCAAACAGAGCGGCATGCGCGGCCATCACGCCCGCGTGCAAGGCCTGGGGCTGGCAGCGCTCCACCAGTGAACACCCCTTGCAGCGCCGGGCCGCCTGCTCTGCCGCCAGGGGCGCCGGCAGAATGGCCGTGGCAAACATCTGGCGAACGGCGTCAGCCGTCTGTATCACAGCCGTGCACAGCGCCGCAGTGACGGGCACCACACGCCGTCGCTTGGACGTAGCGTAGTAAATGGCCCCTTCGTTTACGGCCTTGCCTGTCATGGCCTGCAGACACATGGCCTGGCCCGCCAGTTGCAAGTCGTCGCACGCCGCGATGTCTGCCGCCTTGTTGCGGCTGCCGTGCTTGTATTCCACCGGATAAGGCACCCCGCCTGGCAGAAACTCCACCACATCGGACTTGCCGATCAAGCCCAATTCGTCATGCCACAACGGCAATGCGCGCTCGACCCGCACGCCCTTGGCTGTCTCGACACCGGGCAGGTCCGCCTTGGCATGCACGGCCTGACCACGCAGTGTGTGAACGTTTTCATCAAACACCTGCTCCAGGTGAATCAGGCCGCATTGGCGCGGGCAATAACACCAGTGCTGCAGGGCAGACAGGGGGATAGGGTCAAGTTCAGCCACATGCGGCCCTTGCGTGAATGCCTTACGGCTTTTTGGTACCTTTGACGGCTTTCATGGGCTTGGGCGCGCCCGGCGGCAGGTAATTGGCGCCAGTGACCACCGACTTGCCAGTCTGGCTCTCCAGTTGGTGGCGTGCCTGGGCTGCAATGCGACCACCTGTTTTGGCAGCCGACTTGTTTTCTGCCATACCGGTGGCGTCCACGCTTTCGGCAATCTGCCGGGTGGACAGCTCGGCCAGGGCCGTAAAAATCAACTCGGCCTCGCTCATGTGGTCGCGCAGGTTATGGCTGGTCAGGCCCTTCATGTCCTTGTGTTCCGCCACACTCACGCCCGACCACTCCTGGTGAATGATATTGGTCAGAATCGCAAACTCGCTGCCCTTCTTGATGTCGTGCCCACTCCAGTAGTCGGTGAGCTTGTTGCGGGTTTCCTGCCCGGTCATGCGCTGTTGAATCCACTTGTCGCTGCGCCCATGCTGCTGCCAGGTCTGGCGGGCACGATCCAGTGACAGGGCCGGGTCGGCCATTTCCTGCATGCGCTCGTAGCCCACTTTGGCCAGCCAGAGCTTGATGGGCTCGGCTTTGGGGCTGGGGACGGACTGGACCAGACGCAGCAGGGTTTCCGCAGTGGCGACATCGGTAAGTCGCTGCTTGCCATCTGCAGCCGGCATTTTCAACTGGTGACAAGTTGTCACCAGTTGACTGCCCTCAATGGCAAGGCGACGCTTGAGTTGGTTCCAGTACTTCCGGGCGGTCAAATCATCGGGTTGCTGCGTGAGCACCTGCACCACGTCGATCACTGAAAACCACCAGGTTTCGGTTGTTTCGTCGTAGACGCGCCGGATGGACTGGCCGTCGAATTCAGTAGGAAGGATTTTCACGCGGCACTCCAATCAGCAGCGTCTTGTCAAGATAACGCCAGGGGCGGGTTGAACAGTCTGCCCAATGGACAGGCTCTGGCCGTCAAACTCCACTGAATACGCATCAAAACTGCGGGCGACTGCGCCTTCTTCCTTAGGCTTGACTTGCAGACGGTCGAACAAGGCATGAGCTGGGGCGTTGCCCAGTTCGCTGTCGTGCTTGAACACATACAGCCCGCGCGTGGACATTTCGCCGCGAGCAGCAGAGCGGTCGTGTTCAAACATTTGCTCCAAAGACTGAAACAGCAGTTCCAGGTCGTCATCGCCAAACCCAGTTTGCTTAGCCAAAAAGGAAGACACAAAACCGTGCGCCACATAGACGCCGTAAGGCACGGTGTGTTTGCGGCCCATCGTGCGGTTGTCGCCCTGCTGCTTTTCGGCCTCGCCTTCGGTGGCTACGGCCATGCGGGTGATGGAATGCTCCAGCGCCACGATGGGTTCCACCGAACGGGAAAAAGTCAGCTGCACCGGGCCACGAACCTGGCCGCAGTTGGTGCCCAAGGACATCACCGCGCCAAAAGTGCGCACATCGAAAAAGTTCTGGCACATCCATTGTTTAGCCAAGCTCACCTCATCGGCGCTGCCTTTGCGTTTTTCTTTGGCCGGTTTTTTCTTTTTGGCATCGGGTTTGGCTTCCGCTTCTCCCAACGCAAATTCAGCTTGGTGCTGGTCTTCGGCAGGTGCTTCAACGGGATCGAGCTTTAAAGCCGAATAGGCACGTTGGTGCTGAAGATTCAGAATGGCTTTTTCGCGCACATAGATTTCAAAGCGCTTTGCGCCAGGCGCAAATGCTTCAGCAAAGCGCTGTTCTCCAGACACTGGCTCCACATTGTCTGGCGCTTTCACAAGCCCTACGAAATTGCGAACCTTGCGCTTGATCGCCACATCTGTGACCAGGCCGTGACCGGACTCCGCATCCATGCGCGGTATGTTGCCTGCGTCGGGGTCGCCGTTGGGGTTGCCGTCTTTGACATCAAAAATCAGCACAAAGTCGTAGCGGTTAGTCAAATTCATGATCAGTTTCCTTCGGGGGTAGCGGGGGACGATGGGGTGGCGCTGGGCGCGTCGGGTGTTTTGGTGAAGAAGGCTTGGCGCTGGTGGTAGTACCCAAGCGCAAAGCGGCCTTGATCGGGCAACGGCATATGTTTGGGGAAGTCCGCCACGGGGTTGAGGATTTCGCCCAGCAACTTTTCAAACCACATTGCCCGCTCGATGGAGAGCTTTTTAAGGTGCGCATTTTTCAGCCGCAGCAAGGTGGTGAACACCGCCACCGGCGTGCTTGATGCCGCTCCGTAGTAGCGGTCGCGGATCGTGGCGTTGAGGCCGGGACTGGCCTCTTCCTGGATTTTTTCCAGCGCGGCAAACAAACGCCCCATTCGGTAGCCAGGGTTGTGATTGGCAAGGTCAAGCATGGGGGTGAACTCCTTTTCGGGGGATAGGTTGGGCGACGAAGCCGATGCGCGGCGAATCTGGCGGTTCAGGCAGGCTTTGATGGCAGCGGCCCGCAGGTAGTTGACGTTTTGTTCCGCCCGGCAGCGCCCCACGGCGGCGTTCAGCCACAGGCTGGGATACGGCACATCCGGCCCGGCAAATACCGCATCGATAATCGCGCCGCCGAGGTTGGGCGGAATGTTGTCGGCTTTGTTTTGCAGCGCCACAGCAGCCAGCAGCCGGAACAAGGACGGATATTGCGGGTCATATTGACCGCGCACCAGCTCCAAATCTTTGAAATACTGATCAATGCACTTGCCCAGCTCATCGAGCGTCAGGCAGTGGTAAAAGCGGATGCTGATACGAGCGGCATTCGGGGCCAGGCCTAGGACATGAAAGCGGTTGCCCTCATCCAAACCACCGTGCTTGCCCGTCTGCATGGCTGAAAACAGGGCTTGCACCGCGTGCGCGCCTTGGTCAGGGTCATCCTTCGGCGGTTCGCCAAAAATGTCCGCTGCTACCGATTCAAACTCCGACGCCCGATCCGCCCAAAACACGGTGGACGCATCGCCTACCTGAATGCGCTGGCTGGAGTCTTTGCGCAGCAAATGATTCAGTGCCGTGGTGTAGGCAAAGGCGGCGGCTTGACTCACTGGGGCGTTTTCGCCCTGACGCTCCGTTTTGCCGTAGGACTCGAAAGCCCGCGCATTGAAAGAAACGATATTCGCGCCGGATGATTGCGCACCCCAGACACCTTTGATGGAAGCGTGGAGGCGCTGCACGGGTGCTTCGTTTCCGGTGACCAGGCACATCGCCAGCCGGTCGTCTGCATCCGCCGTCACGTTGAGCGCGGCATTGACGACGGCGGGGCGCTGGCACACCAAATCCACATCGCCGTGCAGGCGAAAGCTCATGACAGCATTGTTTGATTCCATGACCTGCGCCCAAACGGGATGGGCTTGCAACTCAATCAAATCCAGATTCTCTAGAAAGGCCAACACCGCCTGAATGCCAACATCCTCCTGCGCGGCAGCAGGCAAAGCCTTGATACGGGCGACAAACTGCGCGTGCTGTTCAAGCACACGGTCCGGTTTTCCCTTGGTATCCACACCCAGCGCATATTCCGGGTTGTCCCACAGCAAATTGGCAGCGATACCCGATGCCCTCTTTACGCCTTGTGGCACGCGGAATGTCTGTCCCACCTTTTTCTTGCCATTCAAACTGCGGGTGTCGATCAACTGAGCCAGCTTGCCTTCTGGCGTGATTTCCAGAAGAAACGGGATTTCTTTTTGCTCCAGCCCAAAAGCTGGCAAGCGTTGTGCCGGGTCGGCATCGTCGCATTTGCGGCGGTAGTAGTCGTTGAGCGCCTGGAGAATCATCCGCGTGCCTCTTCAAAAGGAGGAACTTCGATCACGCCCGCCACCATCTTCGCGTTAAAAAAGCGCGGCTGCGGGTCTGAGGGGTGCGTGAAATCAAGATCGTGCAGCATCCAGCCCAGTTCGCGGGTTTCGGCAATAGGCCCTGCCGAATGTGGCGCGGCGGCATCGATCAAACGAAAGTCAGCTGCGAACTCCCGGCAGCCCAGATAGGGCTGGTTCACGCACTGCCCCTTGGCGGCACGGCGCGTGAACATTTCGGTGTATTTCATCAAAGGCTCGTTACAGCCAGGTGCCAGCGACAAATCGGCGTGAATGCGGTAAGCCACATCGCGCAAAAAATACCCGGCACGCTGCTGGCGCTCATCTTCGATGTACAGCCCCAACGTGCCGCTGCCCGCCGTCATGGCCTGCTGCACATTGCGGGTAGAAACCACGGCGCTGACCTCATTGCGCCGCAAGTTGATCCAGCGAATCGTCTTGAGCACTTCAATGCGATGCACTCGCCATCGGATGGCCGGTTTCCACAGAATGGCCTCAAACATGGAGCGTGCCGCCGAAGGCGTCATCACGTCGTAGGAAACCCGTTCGACCTTCATCTCCGGGCGGGTGAAACAGGCGAACGGGCCTGCGACTTCAAGACAAAATTTGTTCATAGCATCCATTCAAGGCACAAAGCCACCGGGGTTGAATAAATCATCATTCAGTTTCAACCCGAGATTTGGGTCGTAAAGGTTGTCGGCTTGCTTTTGGACATAAAGCCCAGGCATCGGTAAAGTCAGGTCGCCTTGCATCAGCATCTTGTCCGCCACCCGCTGGTGAATACTGACGGTGTAGCGTTACAGCTTGCGCATAAGCCAGCGCTTTGGCCCTTCGCTGGCAAGCGTTGCCAGCCATTTCTCCAGTTCCTCGCGATGCGGCGCATAACGAACCACCACCGTGGCCGAGTCCTCATCATCAATTAACCGAAAAGCCTCGGCGGCTGAACGGAACTGCACGCCCAGCGTCTTCGATTCCACCGCCAGCAGCTTGCAAACGCCCTTGCTGTCCAGTTCAACCTTGCTGTAAAAGTCACGAAAGTAGGTGGCAAACAAAGCACGCGCCAGCGGATCGGCCTGCTGGCCGTGCAAAGTGCTGACGCAAGCCTGCGCCGCTTTGCGCAAATGCCCCACCGGCGGAAGTTCGGGCGGCACGAACACCACTACGCGGCCTTTGCCGTCCAACAGCCCTTCCCGGTTGCAGCGCCCTGCCGCCTGCGCGATGGAGTCCAGCCCGGCCAAAGCGCGATAAACCACCGGAAAATCAATGTCCACCCCGGCTTCAACCAACTGGGTGCTGACCACGCGCAGCGGCTCCCTATCTGCTCCTTCGCGCTTGGCTTTGAGCCGCGCCTTGATCTGGTCGATCACGGTTTTGCGGTGTGCGCCACACATCAGCGCCGACAGGTGCAGCGTGCCGCGCGGCAGCATGCGGTGCAACTCACGGGCCGCTTTGCGCGTGCTGACGATGGCCAGCACGCAGTCTTCTTGCGCGAGTTGCGTGGCAATCTCCGTCCACGGCGTGGAAATATTCCAGTCTTCGGGCAATTGCACATCCACCCGTTTGAGCGCATCGAACAGCGCATCCGGGTTGTCGATGATTTCGCGCACCGGGGTTTCCGGCCCGTGCAGGTTTTTGCTGGCATCGAAATAGTCGGTCGTGCTCAGCGCAGGCTGGGTGGCGGTGCAAAACACCACGGTCACGCCGTAATGCTTCACCAGCAAATTCAGCACATCCAGAATCGGCTGCAAGAACTCGGGCGGCAGTTGCTGGGCTTCGTCCAGCACGATGACGCTGTTCACCAGGTTGTGCAGCTTGCGGCAGCGCGAAGTCTTGGCGGCAAAGAGAGACTCGAACAACTGGACGTTGGTGGTCACGATCAGCGGCGCATCCCAGTTCTCGCAAGCCAGGCGGCTGCGGGCGGTTTCGTCTTTTTCGGCTGCGTCGGCCTGGCTGTGGTGCTCGATCAGCACTTCATCGCCCAAGTCTTTGAACACTTCCCGGAACACTTCCGCCGTCTGCTCGATGATGCTGGTGTACGGAATGGCGTAGATCACGCGGTGCTGGCCGTGCGTTTGCGCGTGATTCAGGGCAAACGCCAGACTGGACAGCGTTTTGCCGCCACCCGTGGGAACCGTCAGAGAAAAGAAACCAGCGGGCAGCGCCGACTTGTCACGGCACTGGCGCAAAACGTCGGCGCGCAAAGGGTTGACTGTCGAGGTGATGTCCACCGCCGCCGCCTTGGCCGCCATGTGCGCATCAAAAGTTGTGCGCATCTGGTCCAGTGTGGGGAAGCCGTCGCGCCGGGCGGGCTTGCCTGCATCGAAATGCGCTTCGGTGTCCAGAAAGTCGGCATCCACCAGACAGGAAAACAGCAGGCGGACCCACAAGGAAAATCCAGCCGAACCGCCAGGAATGCCACGCAGGTCAGGCACAAAATCACCGTGACTGAGAATGCGTTCGGGGGGAAGCGCGTCACGCGCCTCCTGCAATTCGGTCTTGCAATCGTCTTCCGACAGGCGCTGGCTCAATCCAGGAGTTTTTGGCGTGCTCTCCCAGTCGTACAAACCCGCATGGTGACTGGCAATCAGGTAGGCCAGCACGCGGGAGGCCCGTGCGCCATTGGGGCCATGCGTTTCCCCCAGCTTTTGTATTGCCCACAAGGCACCAGCGGCGGAGTGCGTCTTGTCGCGCCCGCCGACTTTGCCTTGCCCTTCAATATGGGCATTTGGGTCATAAACGACATACCGCTGGAACCCCGGCCGGTACTTGCCCAAGTCATGCCACAGCCCTGCAAGATACGCCCAGCCAGAAGACATTTCTCCAGCAGGCCAGGCTCGAGCGAAATCAGCCGACAGGTGCGCGACCGCCTCCAGGTGATCGACCAGCTTGTGACCGCCGCTGTGCGCAAGGAACTCTGCCATGTTGCCGCCCCATCCAGAAATGAAATCTTGTTGCTTCACAGCGTACGCCTGCAAGGGCTCAACAAATGAGCCTCCCAAGCTCCCCTCACAAATATTTCCCCGCCATCTTTCCCACCTCTTCCGCCACCAGCCGCCGCAGGCTGGCCGGCCCCAGCACCTCGCAGTGCGCGCCGTGTTTCAGGATGTCCATCAGCAGTTCGCGGTGGTCGGCGTAGGGGATGCGCAATTCGTACGCGCCGCCGGGCAGAGTGGTGCTCTTCTGCTGCGGGTGCCACTGCTCGTCTTTCACCCAAGCCGCGCGCTCGGGGGTGAAGCGCAGGCGGGCCCAGCGTATGCGCCCGCCGGAGAAGATGCCGTAGCTGGGGCCGAAGGTCGCGTCCAGTGTGGCGTCGCTGACTTCGTGGGCGGCGGTCTCCAGCACCTGGGCGGCCTGGATCGCGTCCACGGCGAAGTTGCGCAGGCCATTGCGTAGGTGGCACCAGGCGTCCATGTGCCAGTTTTCGCGGTAATGGACCAGGCGCAAGGGCGAGACTTCACGCTGCGTCACCGCGCCGGTGCCGCGCGCCTGGTAGTCGAGCAGCAGCCGTTTGCGCTGCAGCAGCGCGGTACCCACACGCTGAAAGTGCTTCGGCTGCACGCTCCGCTGCGCCAGGCCAATGATGCGCACCCGGCGGCGTACCTGCTCGGCCGTGGCAGCGGCGGCGTCCGCCTTTTGGCCCTTGCCGGCCAGCAGGGCGTTGATCCGGCTCATCAGCGGCGCGATGTGGGGCGTGAGCAGGCTGCCGGGGTCCAGCCCGGCCAGCAGCTGCTGCAGGGTCAACAGGGCCTGTATTTCCGGGGCAGAAAACCACAGGCCGGGCAGCGCATGGCGGGTGGTGGCCGAGGGGGTTCCGGCAGCATCTGCTGGCTTGCGGTCGTCGGCATAACGGTAGCCGCCCAGCGCGCGACTCCATTCCACCGGGGCATGCAGCCGGTCCCGCAGGTAGGCCAGATCGCGCTTGAGCGTGGCGCGCGAGACCTCCAGTTCAGCCTGCAGCGCGGCAAAGCTGACCAGCTTGCGCTGCTGCAGCAGCTGGTCGATCTTGTACAGGCGCTCGGTCTGGTTCATCCCCCCTCCCTTGATGCATTCTTTGGTTTTAGGGTAGCAAGGAATCACGCCGGGCGCGAGCCGCATACGCAAGGCAGGAACTTTTATTTCAATAGCAAACAATGACCATTCCACGATGGGATAGGCCATTTTTAGCTCTGATCAAGGCACCGCTGCCGTCGTGAGGTGGCGCCACCGGCCATGCGCCGGAGAGCACGGCCTCCCGGCCCGACCTTGTGTTCTGTCGGAAAGTCGCCATCTCCAGCCTTCAGGCAACTACGTTCAGGACCCCCTCATGACACATCCATCCGTCGCCCGGCGCGTCAGTCAGTGGCTCACCATTGCGGCTTTGCTGGGCTTTGGCCTGGCTGCGATGGCGCAGTCCGAGCCGACGCTCAAGCAGATTTATGAAGCCGCGCAGTCTGGCCGTATGGAGCAGGCGCAGACCATGGTGCAGCAGGTGCTGGTGGCGCACCCGAAAAGCGCCAAGGCGCATTTTGTGCAGGCAGAACTGTCGGCGCGCCAGGGCGAGCTGGGCCGCGCCCGCGAGGCGCTGGCCACCGCCGAAAAGCTGGCGCCCGGCCTGCCGTTTGCCAAGCCGGAAGCCGTGCAGAGCCTGCGCGCCAGACTGGCCGGCAAGGCGGGCACGCCGGCCGCACAGGGCGCCCTGCCCAAGGCACCGGCTGCGCGCATGACAAGCCCGATGCCCCAGATGGCGCCGGCTGCGCCCGCAGCGCCGGCCTCGTCCTTCCCCCTGGGGCTGGGCCTGGCGCTGGGCGGCGCGGCGATTGCCGGCGTGATCTTCATGACACGCAAGAAGCCCGCCCCCGCGCTGACGCCGCAGGCCGCCTACCCTTCACAAAACAGCTATGCCCCGGCCGGCGTGCCCGCCTCGGGCGGCCTGAGCGGTCCGCAGAGCTTTGGCATGGGTGGCGGCGCAGCAGCCCCCGCGTATGGACAGGCGCCTTACGGCCAGCCGGGCTACGGGCAAGCCGGCTATGGGCAGCCGCCGGCGCAGGCTGGCAGCGGCCTCGGCAGCAAGGTGGTCGGCGGTCTGGCCGCGGGTCTGGCCGTGGGCGCGGGCGTGATGGCGGCGCAGGCCATTGGCCGCAACCTGATGGGGCACGACGAGCGCCCCGCCACCGCGCCAGGCAACGCGGCCGGCCATGACGCCGCGCCGCCGGCCCAGGACTACGCCATGGGCGGGCAGGACTTCGGCGTCAACGACGCCGGCTCCTGGGACGACGGCGACGCCGTGGCCAGCAGCGACGACGGCGGCGACTGGGACACCTGAACCGCGCTGCCTGCCTGTTTGCCTATTTGAGGACCGGCGTTGCGCGCCGCTGCACCTGCCCCGGCGCTGCGGTCGCCTCCGTCACCAAGCCTTTGGCGTGGCGCTGGTGATTGCAAACGGCGTGGCTGATGGCCAGGTTCTCAAGGTGGCTGTTGCCGCCTTCGCTCAGCGGCAGGATGTGCTCCAGCGTGGCGGCTTCGGGCAACACATGTTCACCGCAGACCCAGCAGGGCACCACGCCATGCAGCTGGCGCGCCACGGTGCGGTAGATCTTCAGGCGGGTGTGGGACAACGTGCTCATGCGAGCATGGTAACGCGCAAGTCAGTTACCTTTTCATAGCGAACTATGACCAAAGCACGCTGGGAATAACCTCTTTTGGATCATCACAATGCAAAAAACCCGCTCCGGCGGGTTTTTTGTTGCCTGGCGCGCGGACAAGGCGTGCCAGAGAGGGGCCAGGCCTCAGGCCTGCAGCGCTTTCCACATTTCCAGGTCGCGCTCTGCCGTCCAGATGCGGGGGTTCTTGATGCCGCTGGCTTCGTCATAGGCGCGGCTCACGTCAAACGGCAGGCAGTGTTCGTAGATGAACACATGGCCGAAGATCGGGTCCATGCTCTTGCGGGTGTGGGCCATGGCGGCTTTGAGGTCCATGCCTTGCGCGGCGGCTTCCTTGCCGGCAGCGAACAACGTTTCGACCCAGCGCTTGGTGTAGTCCAGCGCCTTGTTGACGTCGGCGGCACCCTTCATGGCTTCGCCGCGGCCGGGCACGATCGCCTCGGCACCCAGGGCGCGCAGGGCTTCGAGCGTGGCGGGCCATTCGGCCAGTTGCGCGTCGCCGGTGTACACGCCGGCATCAAACTCGACCAGGTCGCCGCTGAACAGCACTTTTTCTTCTTCCACCCAGGCAATGGTGTCGCCGCGCGTGTGGCCGTAGCCGGGGCTCCAGATCTGGACCTTGACGCCACCCAGGTCAATGGTCAGCTTGCCGGGGACTTCGTCCTTGGTGGCGTCGCCGCCGCCGATCACCATGGTGGGCCAGGTCAGGCCGGGCACGCCGTCGGCGCCGCGGAACAGGCGCGGGAAACGCTCCATCTCGCTTTGCATGTCCTGCGCGCCGCGCTCGACGATCAGCTCGTAGGTGCCCTGGCTGGCGATGACTTCGGTGGCGCCCTCTTCCACGTAGGCGCTGGCGCCCAGCACGCGCACGGCGTGGTAGTGGGTCAGCAGCACGTACTTGATGGGCTTGTCGCTGATGGTGCGGATCTGCTTGATCAGGTCGCGCGCCATGGCCGGCGTGGCAGTGGCGTCGCTGACCATGATGAACTTGTCGCCAATGATGACTCCGGAGTTGGGGTCGCCCTCGGCGGTGTAGGCCCAGCAGTGGGGGCTGAGCTGCTCGAAGGTGATCTTCTTGTCTTCCAGGTCGGCCTGGGATGCAAATGCTTTGGACATGGTGGAAAACTCCTGATGGGGGTCAAAATGGAATGGACTGAATTTTACCTAATCGTAATGAATTACGTATTGGTAAATTCATTTCGAGGCTTTTCAGACAATCCGCGCTCCAGCATCGCGATCACTTCGTCGGCAAAAGCCGCGTAGCTCATCGGCCCGCCGGGGCGCAGCCAGGTGAAGGTCCAGTTGATCATGCCGAACAGCATCATGGTCACGGCGGTCTGGTTGGTGGCGTTCAGGCGCTGGGGGTAGGCGCGGCGCAGGGCGCGCGTGACGGCGGAGACCACGTCGCGCTGGCGGTTCAGGATCAGCTCACGCTGCGACACCGGCGGCTCCTGGCCCAGCGCGGGGTCGGGCTCGGCGCTCAGGAACTTGGTGTCGTGCAGCAGCGCGACATGGCGCGTGGCAGACGTTTCGTACTCTTCCAGAAAGCTGCGGATCAACTCGTGCAGCGCGGCGCGGTCGTCCAGGTTGCGGCGCTGGGCGGTGGCCTCGACCTGCGCGATGAGCAGCAGCAGGCGCTGGGTGTAGCGGTCCAGCAGGTCGAACAGGATGGCTTCCTTGCTGTCGTAATAGTGGTAGAGCCGCGCCTTGCTGGTGCCGCTGGCCGCCGCAATGTCGTTCATGCTGGCGGCAGGGTAGCTGCGGTCGGCAAAGCACTGGGCCGCGATGTCCAGGATTTCGTCGCGCTTGAGTTCGTGGGAGGCAGATTTGGGGCGGGCCATGTTCTGGATTATCGTGGCGGCATGGCCACCCAATCCGCCTCCCCCTCCGCTGCCGTTTCCCGGGCATTCGCCAACTATTGCTGCGAGCTGCTGGCCCCCGCCGGGCCGTGCGTGGCAAAGCGCATGTTCGGCGGCTGGGGCATTTCGACCGACGGGCTGACGCTGGCGATCATTGCCGACCTGGGTGGCGGCGAGCGCCTGTACCTCAAGGCCAGTGACGACACCCGGGCGCAATTCGAAGCCGCCGGCTGCGAGCGCTTCGTCTACGAGGCCAAGGGAAAGCTCATGCAGATGAATTACTACAGCGCCCCGGAGGACGCGATGGAATCAGCGCCTGCGATGGCGCCCTGGGCGCGTCTGGCGCTCGAATGTGCATTGAAAGCCCGGGTTCCCAGCGTCAAACGGTCTTCATTAGCTATGAAAACAAAAGCAATCCCCGCAACCGCAAAGGCCCGGCCGGCGGCCCCGAAGGCGCGACGCAAGCCCGGCGCACCCTGAGCCTGGGCATTCAGTCGCCTGTGTGCTGGACCGCTGATTTCAGCCATGCACCAATGCGCCTCCAACCCATTCACGCCATGAGGACCCCATGACCGACACCACCACGCACCACCGCATCTGCCCCTTGTGTGAAGCCTGTTGCGGGCTGGAGATCAAGGTCCGCGACCAGCAGGTCGTCAGCATCCGCGGCCACGCCGCCGATGTCTTCAGCGCCGGCTACATCTGCCCCAAGGGCGTGGCCCTGAAAGACCTGCACGAAGACCCGGACCGCCTGCGCACGCCGCTGATCAAGCGCGACGGCGTTTTCGTCGAAGCCACCTGGCAGGAGGCCTTGGCCGAGATCGCGCGCCGCCTGCCGCCGCTGCGGGCCGCGCACGGGCGCAACGCCACCGCCATCGTGGTGGGCAACCCGTCGGCCCACAAGATCGGCCTGCTGACCTACTTCGGCAAGCTCGCTCGCGCCCTGGGCACGCACAACGTGTTCTCCGCCTCCACGCTGGACCAGATGCCCAAGCAGCTCGCCAGCGGCCTGCTGTTTGGCCACTGGCTGAGCGTGGCGCTGCCCGACATCACCCACACCGACTACCTGCTGGTGCTGGGCGCCAACCCGCTGGTCAGCAACGGCAGCCTATGGACCGTGCCGGACTTCAAGGGCAAGGCCAAAGCCCTGCAGGCGCGCGGCGGCAAACTGGTGGTGATTGACCCGCGCCGCACCGAGACCGCGGCCGTGGCCGACGCGCACCATTTCATCCGGCCCAATGCCGACGTGTTTTTGCTGGCGGCAATGGTGAACACGCTGTTTGCCGAAGGACGGGTGACACTGGGCACGGTGGCCGACTGGGTACATGGCGTGGACGCGGTGCAGCAGGCCGTGGCGCCCTTCGCGCCCGAGGCGGTGGCCGCGCGCTGCGGCCTCAGCGCCGACACCATCCGCACGCCGGGTCTGGGCGCGGGCGTGGTGCGGGTGCATGGCACCGACAAGGCGCTGGCGATCAGCACCGATTGCACCCCGCGTTATTGCTTCGCCGATCCGGTTGAAGGCGGCAAGCAGGCGGTGGCAGAATGCTGGCGCAACCTGACGGCGGTCGGCTCGGTGCCGCTCGCGGTCACCAACTGCCTCAATTTCGCCAATCCGCAGCGCCCGGAAATCATGGGCCAGATCGTCGGCTGTCTCGAAGGCATGAGCGACGCCTGCCGCGCGCTCGACTTCCCGATCGTGTCGGGCAATGTCTCGCTCTATAATGAAAGCAAGGCCACGGGCGGCGGTAGCGCGATCCTGCCGACCCCGGCGATTGGCGGCATCGGCCTGTTGGCCGACTGGTCCAAATCGGCGACCATCGCGTTCAAGGCCGAAGGCGAAGCGATCTGGCTGGTTGGCGGTCATGGTGAACATCTCGGCCAGAGTATCTGGCTGCGCGAAT
>ERZ1034361.884-NODE-884-length-17720-cov-2.972454_pt1 | contig 17720 bp, 10 predicted proteins | sample MGYA00520617_ERZ1034361 | MGnify/ENA primary metagenome ERZ1034361 (study PRJEB33736, sample SAMEA104284507) | Azolla filiculoides | biome: Urban; feature: Water surface; material: Ditch water | place: Netherlands | collected 2015-10-28 | depth 0-0.1 m ... | reverse complement strand
CATCTGGAGATTGCAGTGTGGAGCCAGGACTTCCGTTATGTGAATGTCCAAACGGGGGGAGTCGTCTGGGTGCATGGGGAGTCCCAGCCCAAGCGTATGGCCGATGGCAGCACGGTATTGACGCAGGGGACCCATTACCGGCTCACGTACAGCGGTGGGACCTATACCGTTGAGTTGCTGGATGCGGTGCCGTCCGATGACTCCAAGTACCTGTATGGCACCTATGCTTCGGGTGCGCGCACGTTCAACCCCGCAGCCACCCGTGACGGCACCTACACGATCGAGGCCCTGGATGCCGCGGGCAATGTCAACACCGTGGGCACGTTCGTGATCGACACCACGCCGCCGGTGCCTGGGGGGACGAATGTCACGGAACTGCTCCCTGGCGACCCGAACACGACGGACCTGATTACCAACGACAACACGCAGGTGCTGACGGTCACAGGCGAAGCGGGCGGGACGCTCACGGTCTACACGGCAGCAGGGGGCTTGATTGATCCAGACCTCTACACCGTGACAGAACCCAGCAGCGGTACGTACACGGTGCATTTCGGCAGCAACGCGCTAGCGGACGGCAGTTACACCGTCCAGATCACGGACGCCGCTGGCAACGTCAGCGCGGCTTCAGCTCCCTTCGTGATCGACACCACGGCGCCCGGCGCGCCTGCGGTGCCGGAGCAGTACACCAACGACAGCACGCCGGTGATTCGCGGCACCGCGGTGCTGGGTGCCGGCGAGACGCTGACCGTGGTCTTCAACGGCGCCACGTACACCAACGTGAGCGTGGGCAGCGGAGGCACATGGAGCATCGACACCGGCAGCGTGACGCCCGCCAAAGGTGCGCTGGGAAGCCTGGACAACGGCCAGGCTTACACGATCACCGCCACCGTGACCGACCTGGCTGGCAACGCCACCAGCGCCAGCAACCCGCTCCACTTTGACACCACGCCCCCCGCTGCGGCCGGGTTGGTCGATGTCACGGAAGTTGCCGGAGACCCCAACGGGAGTGACTTGGTCACCAATGACAACACGCAAGTGTTGACGGTCACGGGTGAGGCGTTTTGCACGCTGAAGGTCTATACGGCAGGGGGCGTTCTGGTCAATCCGGCCTTGTACAGTGTGTCGCCGTCCGGGGGCGGATACAGCGTCAACTTTGGGGGCAACGTACTCTCTGATGGCAGCTACATGGTCAAGCTGACCGATCGGGCTGGCAACGAAAGCCCGGCCTCGGGCAGTTTCATGATCGACACCTCGCGCCCGCTCCAGAACACCATGGCGGCGTTGAGCGGCGGAGTGGAGGACACGGCCTTCCAGATCCGTCTGCAGGATCTGATCACCGCAGGCAACCAGTCCGATGCGGGCAGCGGGGTCATTGGATTTGCCGTGACCAAGCTCAGCACGGGCACCCTGACCATCGGTGGTGAGGCGTGGGATGCAGACACCAATTGCCTGATCGACGGCACCAACGAGGTTTGGTGGACCCCGGGGCTAAATGACCACGGCAGCACCACAATGGGTCTGCAGTCCAATGGCGGCGGGGTGCAAGCCTTCATGATGGCCGCCCAGGACAGAGCCGGCAACCGCGACGAGACCCCGGTGCAGGTCACCGTGTACGTCTCGGCGGTCAATGACGCGCCAATCTTCGACATTGTCGAAGGGGCGAATCCTGTCTACCGGTTCAATGGGCCTGTGGCCCTCAACGCCACAGGCGCGAGCGACCTCGACCTGCTGGCGCAGGGTAACTACGCTGGTGCGAAACTGGTCATCAGCCAAAGCACCCCCAACGCCAGCGACCTCTTCATGGGCACCGGGCCGCTGGTGCTCTCCGGCACCAGTGTCGTCTACAACGGCACCATGGTGGGCCACTACTCCATGGCGGGCGGCACCCTGACGATCAACTTCAATGCCAATGCCACGCAGGAGCGCCTGAATGGGGTGTTGCAGAACATCGGGTACGCCAACGCGAACCCTGTGCCGACGAACGGGACTCTCCAACTGGACTGGCGTTTCAGTGACTCGGGTGAAGGCGCGGGCGGCGTGCTGACTGCGACCATGACGACGGGCGTGACGCTGGCGATCCCGACTTCGCCGGGCGGCACCGATGGGGATGACACGCTCAGCGGCGGTGCGGGCGTGGACCGCCTTGACGCAGGTAATGGCTCGGACGTTTACCTGATCGCGTTGGCCAGCCACCACTCGGCGGCCGAGATCGTGGATTCGGGCACGGGCCTCAGCGACGTCGATGAGGTGCGTTTCACCTCGACTACCGCAGGGCAAACGCTCACCCTGTACGCGGGTGACACCGGTCTTGAGCGTGCGGTGATCTCTGATGCCGCGGGCAGCACAAGCGGCACCACGGCGCTCAACATCAATGCGGCGGCCGTGACCACCCGATTGACTTTGGTGGGCAATGATGGCGCCAACACATTGACGGGCACAGGCTTTGACGACACGCTCATCGGCGGCGCCGGCAAGGACACGCTCAATGGCGGCGCAGGCAACGACCGGCTGGATGGCGGCCGGGATGCGGACAGCCTCGTTGGGGGGCTGGGGGATGACACCTACGTCGTGGACCACCTCAGCGATGTGGTGTCGGAGACCATCGCGGCAGGGGGCGGCACGGACACCGTTTGGGCCTCGGTGTCGTACACGCTGTCCGCCAACGTGGAGAACCTGGTGTTGACCGGAGCGACCGGGTTGGAGGCGCTCAACGGCACGGGCAATGCGGGCGTGAACCGGATCACGGGCAACGCAGGTGCCAACGTGCTCAACGGTGCCGGTGGTGTGGACCAGATCGACGGGCGCGACGGCTCGGACATCTACCTGTTCACCCTGGCCACGGACCACACGGCGGCCGAGATCGTGGATTCGGGTACGGGCGTTGGTGACGTCGATGAGGTGCGCTTCAGTGCCATGTCTTCTGGCCAGACGCTGAACCTGTTTGACTCGGATGTGGGCATCGAGCGCGTCGTGATCGGCACCGGCCTGGCTGCCACGGCAGTCACCACGGCCACCACGGCGCTCAACGTCAACGCTGCGTTGGTGGGCAATGCCCTGACGATGACCGGCAATGCCGGCGCCAACATCCTGACGGGGACGAATTCCGGTGACACCATCAACGCCGGGGCTGGCAACGACGTGCTGGTGGGCGGCGGCGGGGCGGACACCCTCAACGGGGGCGAAGGTTCGGACATCTATCGGTTTGATTCCGCCGGTGAACACGCTGCAGGCGAGATCATCAATGACAACGGCAGCGTCGGCATCGACGAGGTGCGCTTTGCCTCGACCACTGTTGGAGAGACCTTGGTGCTGTTTGCCAGTGACATCGGCATCGAGCGCGTGACCATCGGCACCGGCACGGCCGCCACGGCGGTGAGCACCGGCACCACAGCGCTGAACGTGGATGCCTCAGCGGTGGTCAATGGGTTGACGATCGTGGGCAATGCCGGCCACAACGCCCTGACCGGCACGGGGGGCAATGACACGCTCGACGGCGGCGCCGGCAATGACACGCTCGACGGCGGCGCCGGCGCCGACCGGCTCATCGGCGGCATGGGCAACGACGCCTACCACGTGGACGACGCGGGCGACGTGGTGTCGGAGACCAGCACCCTGGGCGGCACGGACACCGTCTGGTCGTCTTTGGCGGCCTACACGCTGGGGGCCAACGTGGAGCACCTGGTGCTGAAGGGCTCTGGTGACATCAATGGCACGGGCAACACGCTGGCCAACCAGATCACGGGCAACACCGGCGCCAACGTGCTCGACGGCGGGACGGGCAACGACACCCTGAGCGGCGGCGACGGCGATGACACCCTGGTCGGTGGCGCCGGCAATGACAACCTGACGGGCGGTGCCGATGCCGATACGTTCTGGTTCAACGTGGCGCCCAACGCCAGCAGCAACCTGGACACGATCACTGACTTTGCCTCGAGCACGGACAAGCTGCAATTCAGCAAGGCCGTGTTTGCTGCGCTGGGGACCGGCGTGGCATTGGATGCCAGTCAGTTCGCGTCAGGCGTTTTCTCGGCCGGTCAGGATGCGACGGACCGCATTGTTTACAACACCTCCAACGGTGCGCTGTACTACGACGCCGATGGCAGTGGCATTGGTGCGGCGGTGCAGGTGGCTGTGCTGGTGGGCGCTCCGACGCTGCTGTTCTCCGACATCTCCCTCGTTTAGGAACCAGGGCGCGTTGGCGGGCGGCCCGCCCGCAGCCCTGAGAAAGAAAAGGATCTCTCCGGAGGTCCTTTTTTTATAGCGCAAAATGACCATTTTGCGCTGGGTTTTCGCCTTTTTGATGTGTAACGGAGCGCGTGAAGCCGTCCGGCGGGCTGTGTCAGTCTGCGGGGGGCCGAGGCTGAGCAATGCAGGCGCCATCGACAAACACCTTGAGCTCGCCCGGTGCCAGCGGCGTCCAGACCTCGTCGGTGGTCAGCGGTGCGGTGACCACCACGGCCACGCGGTCGGTGGGGCGGGTGTGCTCGGCAAAGTTGACGCTGACATCCTCGTCGCTCAGGTGGGCGGTGGCAAAGGGGTGCTGACGCACCACGTAAACCAGGTGGGTGGAGGCGTGCGCCCACAGCGCCTGGCCGTTGGACAGCAGGAAGTTGAAGGTGCCGTGGCGTGCGATTTTGGGCACCAGTTCGCGCAGCGTCAGCGTGAGTTCGGCCACGCTGGGCACGTCGGCGTGGGACTTGGCCAGCTCCTGCATCAGCCAGCAGAAGGCGCGCTCGCTGTCGGTGCGGCCGACCGGGTGAAAGCTGCCGTGCAGGCGCGGGTGGAAGTCCTTCAGGTCGCCGTTGTGGGCAAAGACCCAGTAACGGCCCCAGAGTTCGCGCACGAAAGGGTGGCAGTTCTCCAGCGCGACTTCGCCTTGCGTGGCCTTGCGGATGTGGGCGATGACGTTCTGGCTCTGGATCGGGTACTGGCGGATCAGCGCGGCCACGGGCGAGTCGCTGGCGCGCTGGTGGTCCACAAAGTGGCGCACGCCGCGGCCTTCAAAAAAAGCGATGCCCCAGCCGTCACCGTGGTGGTCGGTGCGCCCGCCGCGCTGGGCGAAGCCGGTGAAGCTGAAGGTCACGTCGGTCGGGGTGTTGCAGTTCATGCCGAGCAGCTGGCACATGGGGGTTCAGGCTTTCTTTTCGGGTGGGTTGCCGGTGCGGCTTTCACGCAGCTGCCAGGCCGCGACCATGGCCAGGGCGCACAGGGCGGCCAGCAACACAAACACTTCGTTGAAAGCGGCCAGCCGCGCCGGGCTGCTGTGCGGGTTGGACAAGGCGTCGCCGTGCGCGGCCAGCCGCCATTCGAGCAGGATGCCGCACAGGCTCACGCCCACGGCGCCGCCGAGCATGCGCACAAAGTTGATCACGCTCGAACCTTGCGGGATCAGGGGCTTGTCCAGCCCGCGCATCGCGCCCAGGTTGAGCGAAGGCAGGATGAAACCCAGGCCGATGCGCCCCAGGATGGCCCAGGCCACCAGCCAGCCGATGGTGCTTTCCAGCCGTACGGTCAGCATCAGGGCAAACGAGGCGGCCAGCAGCGCCAGGCCGATGCTCACCAGCCGGAAGGCGGGTTGCCGGTCCGCCAGGCGGCCGACCACCGCGATGGTGGCGGCCAGGATGAAGCCTGCGGGCAGCAGGATGGTGCCGACGTACGAAGGCGAAAGCTGCAGCCCCGTCTGCATGTACACCGGCAACAGATAGGTTGAGCCGAACAGTGCCGTGCCATAGATGAAGGCCACGATGCTGCTCAGGGTGAATTGCCGGTGCGCGAAGACCTGCAGGTTCATCAGGGGCTGGCGCCCGCTGCGCGACGGGCGGTGCAGCAGGCGCCGCTGCAGGGCGATGAAGGTGCCCAGGGCCAGCAGGGCGCCTGCCAGCAGGGCGCCCACGGTCCAGACCGACCCCCCGCGCCACTGCGCCAGCCCGTTGAGCAGGCACAGCGTGCCGGCACTGGCCAGCAGCAGGCCGCGCCAGTCGAGGCCGGCGCTGTCCTGGCTGGCCGTGGCGCCGCCCGGTGTCATGGCCGGGACGAATTTGCGTCCCAGCCACAGCGACACCAGGCAAAACGGCACCACCATGAAGAAGATCGAGCGCCAGCCAAACAGGTCCACCAGCACGCCGCCGACGCTCGGGCCGATGGCGGGCGCCAGCACCACGCCGACGCCGAAGATGCCGCTGGCACGGCCTTGCTCATGGGGCTCGAAGGCCCGCATGATGATGATCGCCGGAATCGGCTGGACCACCCCGGCGGCCAGCCCCTCGGCCACGCGCGCGGCCAGCACCAGGTCAAAATTGTTGGACAGGCCGCCCACCACGCCGCCGGCCAGCAGCAGCGTCATGCAACCCGCGTAGGTGCGGCGGTAGCCATAGCGCCCCAGCAGCCAGGGCGTGGTCAGCATGGAAACCGTCATCGCCACCATGAAGCCCGAGCTGACCCACTGCGCGCGGCCCTGGCCCATCGTGAAATGCTGGCTCATGTCCGGAATGGCCACGTTGACGATGGTGGACGACATGATGGACGCCATGGTGCCGACCATCACGGTGAGCAGCAGCAGCCAGCGGTAGCGCTCGCCGTAGCGCGCTGCCAGGGCGGCGAGGGAGTGCGGGGGCGGGGCGGTCAAGGCGTTTCGGCTTGTGCACACGCCTGGCACAGACAGGCCTTGCCGCGCGCGTGCTCCGGGATGCGCGACAGCAGCGCAGCTTCAAATTTGACCTGGCTGCACCAGCAGGGCGGCTGCTTGACGCCGGTGGCGCGCTCCACTTCCATGGCGCATTCGTTCGTCTGGCCGCACAGCGGGCAGTGGTTGGGGTCGTTGGGCAGGGCGATTTGCATGGTGGGGCTCCTGGCGTTTTCAGTCCGTGGGTCGGGGCGCAGTGCGCAAGTTGTCCAGTGTAGCCATGCCCGGCGCGCACCGGGCCGGCCAGCCGGCCAGGCGCAGGAGCGCTTGTTTCCAGGTCAAAAAGGCCTCAACCCATCGTGCCTTGGTCATTGTTTGCTATCTATAACAAAGTGATTCAGTTCCCCAGCGAGAAGAAGCGCCGGATGCGGGCGAGCAGGTCGCCGCTGGCGATGGCGTCCGGGGCGGGGTGGCCCAGGTTCGCATCGCGCTGGGCGTTGCGCGTCGCCACGATGGCGGACATTTCACGGGCCACTTCCGGGCGCGCCTGCAGCACCCGGGCAAAGCCCTCCTTGTCGAGCCGGTAGCAGTCCACGGCCGTGGTGGCGACCACGGTGGCCTGCCGGGGTTCGCCGGTGAGCATGCCCATTTCGCCAAAAAAGTCCCCGTCCCGCAGCGTGGCCACCGGCACCCGGCCGTGCGGACTGTCCGCCACGACCTGCGCTTCGCCGTGGATGATGAGGTACAGCCAGTGCGCCACCGCGCCCTGGCGTGTGAGGGTGTCGCCGGCCGCAAAGGGGGCGTGGACGAGGTGGCGGGCCAGTTCGCGCTGCTCGGGCTCGGGCAGGCCGGCAAACAGTGCGGTTTGGTGAATGGCGGCCAGGCGCCGGTCGAACTCGCGCTGTTCAGCGGCGGCGCGCCAGCTCTCGTTTTCCTTGATCATGAGGTGCTCTTCCTGGGGCACCCCGAGCCGCAGGCCGGCGCGGGCCAGGGCGGCCAGCGCGTGCAGGCGCACATCGGAGTCGCAGGGGTCGTCGTGCGCCGGGTCGCCCAGCCAGTAGCGCAGCGTGTAGCGGCAGTAGCCGGCGGCGACTTCGCTCAGGATGGCGCTGGGCGGCGGCTCGGCGAGCACATCGGCGATGTCGGCGTCGCGCACGGCCTGTTCCAGGGCCTGCATCACGGCGGCCGGGTCGGCGTTGCCGTCGATGTTGAAGTGCAGTGCGCGCCGCCAGGCCAGCGGCGCGTCGCCCCGGTCCCGGATCACGGTGAAGCGGTTCTTCATCAGCCAGCTGTTGGGCACGATCACCAGCTCGCGGCTGCGGGTCTCGATGGCGGTGTAGCGCCAGCGCACGTCGGTCACGCGGCCATTGACGTGGTCGATCTGCACCCAGTCGCCCACGCGCAGCGAGCTGTCGAGCTGCAGGGCCACACCGCCGAGCACATTGCCCAGCGTGTCCTGCATCGAAAACGCCAGCACCGCGGTGATGATGGCGGAGGTGGTGAACAGCTGCGACGGGTCCACGCCTGACAGGCGCAGCCACAGCAGTCCCCAGGCAATCGACAGCGCGGTGACGCTCAGGTCCTGCGCAATGCGCGGCGTGGACAGGCCCAGCAGCGGCAACAGGCCCCGGAACACCACCACGGCCACGACCTGGATGGCCGACAGCCCGAGCAGCACCACGGCGGCGCCCAGCAGGATCTGCGCCAGCAGGGGCCGGGCGTCCTCCAGCAGCACCGCCACGCCCGCCCCCAGGCCGAGCGCCAGCAGCACCCAGGTGCCGCGCAGCGCCCGCCGCTCCACCGGGCGCGCCAGCCGGAACAGCCCGGCCGTCAGCGCGATGGCCAGCGCCGCCCACGCCAGGTCCTGCTGCCGTGCCACCAGTCCCTGCAGCGTGTTCACTTTTTCCCCTTCGGCGCCGGGGTGGAAAATGCCTGTTCCAGCCGCGCGCACAAGTGGGTGAGCACCTCGATGCGCGCGAACAGCTTGTCGTTGGAGGCCACCACATGCCAGGGGGCCACGTCGGTGGAGGTGCGGTCAATCATGTCGCCGATGGCGCGTTCGTATTGGGGCCACTTGTCGCGGTTGCGCCAGTCGTCGTCGGTGATCTTGAAGTGTTTGTGCGGTGTGGCCTTGCGTGCGTCGAAGCGGCGCAGCTGCTCGTCCTGGGTGATGGCCATCCAGAACTTGACCACCACCGCCCCGGCGTCCGCCAGCTGTTCCTCGAACGCATTGATCTCGTCATAGCCGCGCATCCAGTCGCTCTCGGCGCAGAAGCCCTCGACCCGCTCGACGAGCACCCGGCCGTACCAGGAGCGGTCGAACAGCACCGCGTGCCCGTGCCGCGGCACATGGCGCCAGAAGCGCCAGAGGTAGGGCTGGGCGCGTTCTTCCTCGGTGGGCGCGGCCACCGGCACCACGCGGTAGCGCCGGGCGTCCAGCGCCTGCGTCACCCGCCGGATCGTGCTGCCCTTGCCGGCGGCGTCCATGCCTTCAAACACCACCACCAGCGCGCGCGTGGCCATGCGCGGGTCGCGCGTGAGGCCGTTGAGCCGGGACTGCAGCTTCTCCAGCCGGCGCGTGTAGGCGGCCTGCGTGAGTGCGCGGCTGTAGTCGAAGGCGCCCAGCAGCGTGCGCCCGTCCAGGGCGGGCGGCGCCACCGGGGCGGCCGTGGGCGTGCCGTGCTCGCGCCCGGCCAGCCGCTGGGTCAGCGCGTCGAGCAGGTACTGCCCCGCCGTGAGCGACCGGTAGGCCGGGTCGCTGCCCTCGATCACCAGCCAGGGCGCCTCGCCGGTGCTGGTCTTGCGCAGCGCCTGCTCGCATACCTTGACAAAGCTGTCGTAGTGCTTGAGGCGCGCCCAGTCCTGCGGCGTGACGCGCCAGGCGTTTTCGGGGTCGGATTCGAGCGCCTTGAAGCGCTTTTGCGCCGCCGCCTTTGACAGGTGGAACCAGAACTTGATCAGCAGCGCGCCCTCGGCCGCCAGCATGCGCTCGAACTGGCGGATGCTTTCGAGCCGCTGGTTGAAGCGCGCCTTCTTTTCGTGGCCCATGACATGGGCCAGGATCGGGTCGGTGTACCAGGAGCCAAACAGGATGCCGATGTGCCCCTTGGCGGGCAGCACCTGCCAGAAACGCCACATCTCCGGAAGGCTGCGCTCTTCTTCGTCGATGGCGCCAAACGCCTCGGTGCGGATGTGGCGCGGGTCCATCCACTCGTTCAGCAGGTTGACGGTTTCGCCCTTGCCGGCGCCGTCCACGCCGTTGACCAGGATGATCACGGGAAATTTCGCCTGCGCCAGCAGGGCGTATTGCGCGTCCAGCAAGGCCTCGCGCAGCAGCGGCTCGCGCAGCTTGTAGGCTTTTTTGCCAACCTGGTGGCCGATTTCGGCGGATTCAAACATGGCAGATTCTCAGACGGTGTTGATGGAATCATTACATCCTGCCTTAGACGGCCGATGCTGTCACGCATCGATCGCCACGCACAGGCCGCCATGGCCTCTACGCCTGGTTCCCCGATCTAGACATGCTCGAAGCCGTTGCCGGCCGCAGGCCGGACCGGGTCAGTCCATCTGCGTCACGAACTTGGTGACGAGGTAGCCGTCGAAGGTCTCGGTGCCGCCTTCGCTGCCGATGCCGCTGTCCTTGATGCCACCGAACGGCGTTTCGGGCAAGGCCTGGCCGAAGTGGTTGATGTTGACCATGCCGGCCTCGATGCCGTTCTGGATGCGCAGCGCGTTTTTGCTGGAGCCGGTGAAGGCGTAGGAAGACAGGCCGTAGGGTAGGCTGTTGGCGCGCCGAATGGCTTCGTCCAGATCCTTGAACGGCACGCAGGCCGCCACCGGCCCGAAGGGCTCGGACGACATGATCTTCGCGTTGTCGGGCGGCGCCACGATCACCGTGGGCGCAAAGAAGTTGCCGGTCTCGCCGATGCGCGCGCCACCTACCTCGATGCGCGCGCCGCGCTGGGCCGCATCCTCGACGAACTCGGCCATCGCCGTCACGCGCCGCGCATGGGCCAGCGGGCCCATCTTGGTGTCCGGAGCCAGGCCATCGCCCACCTTGAGGCCACGCGCAGCGTCAGTGAAGCGCGCCATGAAGTGGTCCCAGGCACCGTCCTGGATGTAGAAACGCGTGGGCGAGACGCAGACCTGGCCCGCGTTGGAGAACTTGAGCGCGGCCAGCATGGTAGCTGCGCGCTCCACGTCCGCGTCGTCGCAGACGATTACCGGCGAATGGCCGCCCAGCTCCATGGTGATGCGTTTCATGTGGGCGCCGGCCAGCGCCGCGAGCTGCTTGCCTACTGGCACGGAGCCGGTGAAGGACACCTTGCGCACGATGGGCGAGGTGATCAGGTGCTGCGAGACCTCGTGCGGCACACCCCAGACCACGTTAAGCACGCCCGGCGGCAGGCCGGCTTCATGGAATAGGCGCGCGATGGCCACCACGGCGCTGGGCGCGTCTTCCGGCCCCTTGAGGATGATGGTGCAGCCGGCGCCGATGGCCGCTGCGATCTTGCGGATGGCCTGGTTGTAGGGGAAATTCCAGGGCGTGAAGGCCGCGCACACGCCAATCGGCTCGCGTAGCACGAACTGGCGCACGTTGGGCAGGCGCGGCGGGATCACGCGGCCGTAGATGCGCCGGCATTCCTCGGCGTGCCAGTCGCAGTGGTCGGCGCAACGCGCCACTTCGCCCACGGCCTCGGCCAGCGGCTTGCCCTGGTCGAGCGTGATGTTGCGGCCGATCTCGCCAGCGCGTGTCCGGCTGAGTTCGCCGACCTTGCGCAGGATGGCGCCCTTGTCCAGCGGCGACACATGGCGCCAGGTCTCGAACGCGCGCTGGGCCGCCGCCAGGGCGCGGTCCAGGTCCGCCGGCGTGGCGTGGGGCAGGTGGCCGATCACCTCGCCGGTGGCAGGGTTGAACACCTCCTGCGTGGGCCGGCCCTCGCCGGTGATGAATTCGCCGTCGATGTAAAGGGAAAGTTCTTCGTACATTGGGGGTTCCTCGAAGGGGACAATCATGCGGCAAGCCGCGTGTTGCGTTGCTCCCAGGCCTGCCCGGGCATGGCCTGGAACAGCTGGCGCGTGTAGGGGTGGGCAGGTGCGCGGGCAATGGCCTCGACCGTTCCGGTCTCGACGATGCGGCCCTTGTGCATCACCGCGATGCGGTCGCAGATCTGGCTGGCCACGCGCAGGTCGTGCGTGATGAACAGCATCGACAGGCCCAGGCGCTGGCGCACGTCGCGCAGCAGTTCCAGTACCTGCTGCTGCACGGAGACGTCGAGGGCAGAGACTGCCTCGTCCGCGACGATCAGGCGCGGCTGCATGACCAGCGCGCGTGCAATGCCGATGCGCTGGCGCTGGCCGCCACTGAATTCGTGCGGATAACGCCGGGCCGCCGACGGGTCCAGCCCCACCAGCCGCAGCACCTCGTCCATGCGGCGCTGCGCCTCGTGCGGGGCGACGCCGCTCAGGATGACGTTTTCCGTGATGATGCGGCCCACGCAGTGGCGCGGGTTGAGCGAGGCGAACGGGTCCTGGAACACCATCTGGATCTGCGGGCGCAGGGCCTTGAGGGCCGCGCCGCGCAGTGCGTGGATCGGCTGGCCGCCAAAACGCAGCGCGCCCGCGTCGATGTCGAGCAGGCGCATCACGCACTGGCCCAGCGTGGTTTTGCCCGAGCCGGACTCGCCCACCAGGCCCACGGTTTCCCCCTCGCCGATTCTCAGGCTGACCTGGTCCAGCGCCAGGGTCTGCCCGCGCCCGCCGAACAGGCCGCTGCCACGCGTGCGGTAGCTCTTGCACACCGCGTCGATCTCCAGCACGGGCGCCCGGGGGGCCGTGCTGCCGGTGTGGGTCGCGCGCAGGCGCGGCACGGCGTCGATCAGTGCGCGGGTGTAGGGGTGCTGCGGGTGGTCGAGCACGGCGCTGGCGGGCCCGCGTTCGACCACGAGGCCCTGGCGCATCACCACGACCTGGTCGGCGATGTCGGCCACTACGCCGAAGTCGTGTGTGATGAAGAGCACGCCGATGCCGTGGCGCAGCTGCAGTTCCTTGATGAGCTTGAGGATCTGCGCCTGCGTGGTCACGTCCAGCGCGGTCGTGGGTTCGTCGGCAATGAGCAGGTGCGGCTCCAGCGCCATGGCCATGGCGATCAGGATGCGCTGGCGCTGGCCGCCCGAGAGTTGGAACGGGTAGCGGTGGCGCAGCGTGGCCGGCTCGGGCAGGTGCATGTCGGCCAGCAGCGCGAGCACGCGCTGCGCGCGCACGGCGCGGTCCTGCACGCCATGCACCAGCAGCACCTCGTCGATCTGGTCGCCCACGGTCATCACCGGATTCAGCGCCGTCATCGGCTCCTGGAAGACCATGCCCATGCGGGAGCCGCGCAGGCCGCGCATGGCGGCGGCGTCCAGGGCCAGCAGGTTTTGCCCTTCGAGCACGATATCCCCGCCGGTCACCTGCAGGACCCCGCGGGGCAGCAGCCGCATCACGGCATAGGCCATCACCGACTTGCCCGCACCGGACTCGCCCACGCCACCCACGGTCTGGCCCCGCGGGACGTCGATGCAGACGTCCTGCACCGCGAACGCACGTTCGCTGCCTGCGGGCAGGGCCACGCAGAGGTTGCGGATTTCCAGCAGCGTGCTCATGCGTGTCCCCCGGTCGGGCGGCGGCGCGGATTGAGCGCCTGGTTCAAGGCATCGCCCATGAAGTTGAGCGCCAGCACCGTCACGAAGATGGCGGCGCCGGGAATGGCCGAGAGCCACCAGGTCTGCAGCAGCGTGGTGCGTCCGGCACCGATCATGAAGCCCCAGGAAATCAGGCGCCGGTCGCCGAGCCCGAGGAAGCTGATGGCCGACTCCAGCAGGATCGCCGTGGCCATCATGAGCGAGGCCGCCACCACGATGGGCGACAGTGTGTTGGGCAGGATCTGGCGGAACACGATGCGCAGGTCCGACTGCCCGCCCAGCCGCGCGGCCTTCACGAAGTCGCGCGTGCGCATCGACAAAAACTCCGCGCGCACCAGCCGGGCCACCGAGGGCCACGAGATCACGCCGATGGCGAAGACGATGGAGTAGAGCGACGGCCCGAAGATCGCCACCATCAGCAGGGCCAGCAGGAAGCCCGGGATGGTCTGCACGATTTCGGTGAAGCGCATGATCAGGTCGTCGGTCAGGCCGCCGTGGTAGCCGGCCAGCGCGCCCAGGACGGTGCCGGCCAGGACCGCGATCACGGTGGCGATCACGCCGATCAGCAGCGAGACCCGCGCGCCGTGCGCCACGCCGGCAGCGATGTCGCGGCCCAGCATGTCGGTGCCAAACAGGTAACCCGGGCTCAAGGGCGGCAGGTTGGGGTCGGCCACCATGGCCCAGGGGTCGCCCGGGTACAGCCAGCCGGCGCCCAGCGCCAGCAGCAGGACGGCGCCGAGCAGCGTCACGCCGGCCATCCCGGTCGGGACGGCCAGAAAACGGGCAGCGAAGGGCTTCATGTCTGTAACTCGATGCGGGGGTCGGCGATGCTGTAGAGCAGATCGGCCACCAGGTTGAACAGCACCACCATGACCGAGCTGACGAAGAACACGGCCAGCAGCAAGTTGTAGTCGCGCTGGAACAGGGCGTCGAAAGCCAGCCGGCCGATGCCTGGCCACGCAAACACCGTCTCCACCAGGACCGAGCCGCCCAGGATGTGGCCGGCCTGCAGCGACACGAAGGTGATCACGGGCAGCAGGGCGTTGCGCAGGATGTGGTGGCGCCAGATGCGGCGCTCGGGCACCCCCTTGGCACGCGCGGTCTTGACGAAGTCCTGGTCCATGACTTCGATGGCGGCCGCGCGCGTTACACGCGTGTACACCGCCACGTAGAACAGGCCCAGCGTGACCGCCGGTAGCAGCAGGTGGTGTCCCACGTCGAGCCAGGCCTGCCAGCCCTTGAGATCGGCGCCCACGGTGCTCATGCCGTAGGACGGCAGCCAGCCCAGCTTGACGGAGAACAGCACGATGGCCAGCAGTCCGAACCAGAACAGCGGCATGGCAAAGAACACCAGCGAGGCCGCGGTGATCGTTGCGTCCACCCAGGTGCCGGCGCGCCGGGCCGCCGCCATGCCCAGCCCGACGCCCACCACCACCGAAAACACAAAAGCGCTCAGCGTCAGCAGCAGCGTGGCCGGCAGCTTCTCGAAAATGATTTCCTGCACCGGGCGGTTCTCGCGGTACGAGGTGCCGAAGTTGAAGGTGGCCAGCTGCTGGAGGTAGGCCACGAACTGCACCGGCAGCGGCTGGTCCAGCCCGTAGTCCTTGCGGATGCGTTCCACGAAACCAGCATCCACGGCACCGGCCTCGCCGGCCAGGATGGTGGCCGGGTCGCCGGGCGCGGCGCGGATCAGCGCGAAGTTGATCGCGATGACACACAGGATGACCAGCAGCGCCTTGAGGCACCGGCGGGCGAAGAAGAGGAGGCGTTCCATTGGCGCGGTGCCGGTCAGTGGGTGCGGGCGAAAGGGCGGCGCGGCGGCGTCACTTGCCGTCGATCCAGACGTCGGCGAAGTTCTCGTTCATGCCCAGGCCGGTGGAGACCAGGTTTTTCACGCGGGTCCGGTACACGGTCGGCATCACCATCTGGTGCGTCCACAGGATGGGCAGGTCCTCGGACAGGGTCTTCTGTACCTGGCTATACAGCTTGGCCCGTTCGGCGCGCCGCGGTTCGTGCTGCGCCTGGTTGAGCAGCGCGTCGATCTGCGGGTTGACGTAGCCGTCCACGTTCGCCGCGGTGCCGCGGTTGAGCTGGTTGGTCGACAGGTAGGTCTGGCTGACGCCGATGGCCGGGTCGCCGAGCAGGTAGACGAAGTTGTAGGCCAGGTCGAAGTCTCCCGACGACAGGCGGGAGAACCAGCCGGGCACGTCGGTGGCGACGATGCTGGCCTTGATGCCGACGGCGCCCAGGCGTTCACGTGTGTATTCGGCCAGGCGCTGCCAGGTCTCGCCGTAGGGCAGGGGCAGCAGCCGCAGCTCGACGCGCACGCCGTCGGCGCCGGCCTTCAGCCCCATCTCGTCCAGCAGCGCCTTGGCGCGCGCCGGGTCATAGGGGTAGCGGGTCTCGACGGCGGCGTCCTTGAAGGCGTAGCTGTTGGTGAAGGGGCCGTTCACGGTTTCGCCGAAGGTCGAGAAGATGTTCTTGACGATGAACTGGCGGTCCAGCGCGTGGGCAATGGCCTGGCGGAAGCGCTTGTCGTCCATCGGCTTCTTGCGCAGGTTCATGTGGAAGAAGCCGATCGGGTCGAGGAACTCCCAGCCCGCCTTGGTCAACGCCGTGCCCGGGGCCGCCGCGAGCCGGGCGATCTCGAAGTTTTCGACATCGCCGGCGCGGATCGCGTCGACCTTGCCGCTTTCGAACGCAATCGAGCGGCCCACGGCGTCGGGCACAACGTGGAAGTACAGGTTATCCAGGTGCGGCCGGCCCTTGGCCCAGTAGGCCGGGTTCTTCACAAGTTTGATGTAGGCGCCCTTGCGCCACTCGGCCAGCTTGAACGGGCCCGTGCCCACGATCGTGTTGTTGACTGGCGAGGTGCGGTACTCGGTGACACCGGCGTACAGGTGCTGCGGCATGATGGTGCCGCCCGTGGCCTCGAAGATCAGCATGAAGGCGGGGTAAGGCTGGCGCAGCTTGAAGACCACGGTGTGGGCATCGGGCGCGGTGATGGACTCGGCCTGGTCCATGATCAGCTTGGTGCGGGGGAACACCGCGGGCAGGTACTGCTTGAAGCTGAACAACACGTCGGCGGAGGTGAAGGGTTTGCCGTCGTGCCAGGTCACACCCTGGCGCAGCTTGAAGGTATAAGTCTTGCCGTCCGGCGAAGTCGTCCACGATTCGGCCAGGCGCGGAATCGGCTCCAGCTTCGGCGACAGCGTGATCAGGCCCTCGTAGACCTTGCTGCCCACATAGGAGCTGGGGCCGAGTTTGGAGTTGCCCAGGTTGATGTTGGGCGGCTCCGGCTGCACGATGAGGTTGAGCGTGCCGCCCGCCTTGGGCGTCTGGGCATGGGCGCCGGACAGGGCCAGGGCGGCGCACAGGGCGATTCCGAGTGTCTTGAGGGTTTTCATGAGGATGGTGGGGGTAGAAGTCAGGGTCAGATCAGCTGGTGTTGACGGGCATGCGCCAGTCCGTCGTCGAAGGCGCGGGCCAGCCCGTCGACCAGTTCGTCGAGGTGCGCGCGCTCGCTGATCAGCGGCGGGCACAGCGCAATGCAGTTGCCGACGGCCCGCACGATCACGCCGTGCTCCATGGCGCGGCCCTGGATGAATGCGCCGATGCCCGCGGCAGTCGGGAAGGGTCGCCGGGCGGACTTGTCGGCGGTGATCTCTACGGCGGCCAGCAGGCCCATGCCACGCACCTGGCCAACCAGGGGGTGGTCCTCCAGCTCACGCAGGCGCTGGAACAGGTGCGGCGAGACCGCCTGCACATGGCCGACGATGTCGCGTTCGCGGTAGATGGCCAGCGCCTCCAGCGCCACTGCCGCCGCCACGGGATGGGCGGCGTAGGTCAGGCCGTGTGCGAAGACGCCGTGTTTGCGGCTTTCATCCTTCATTGCGTCATGGATGGCGTCGGTCAGCAGCAGCCCTGAGATCGGCTGGTAGGCGGCCGACAGGCCCTTGGCCACGGTCATCATGTCGGGCTTCAGGTCGAACACCTCGCTGCCGAAGAGGCGGCCCGTGCGGCCAAACCCGCAGATCACCTCGTCCACGATGAACAGGATGTCGTATTTCTTCAGGATGGCCTGCACCCGTTCGAAGTAGCCCGCGGGCGGGACGATCACGCCGCCCGAGCCGTTGATGGGCTCCGCGATGAAGGCTGCCACGGTGTCGGGGCCTTCGCGCAGGATCAGCTGCTCCAGGTTGTCGGCGAGGCGCTGGGCAAACGCCTCCTCCGATTCGCCGGGCTGGCCGAAGTGGTAGTGGCTGGGGCAGTCGGTATGCAGGATACCTGGCAGCGGCAGGTCGAAGTCCAGGTGCAAATGCGTGAGGCCGGTCAGGCTGCCCGAGGCAACTGTGACGCCGTGGTAGCCGTACAGGCGCGAGATGATCTTTTTTTTCTTTTGCCGTCCGAGCGCG
>ERZ1034361.883-NODE-883-length-17733-cov-4.242694_pt1 | contig 17733 bp, 37 predicted proteins | sample MGYA00520617_ERZ1034361 | MGnify/ENA primary metagenome ERZ1034361 (study PRJEB33736, sample SAMEA104284507) | Azolla filiculoides | biome: Urban; feature: Water surface; material: Ditch water | place: Netherlands | collected 2015-10-28 | depth 0-0.1 m ... | reverse complement strand
AATAAAATGGCAATTACCAAGACGATAGAAATTGATGTTAACTCGCTCAAAGCAGTTGGAGGACTTGAAAATTTAGATAAGGCACTTAAACAAGTTGATAAGTCAGCTAAAAGTGTAGATGCTACATTTGAAGAAGTTTATGGAGATTTACAACCGCTTACTTCAAGAATGGGAGAGGCGGAGGATAGACTTTATGAACTTGCTTTAGCTGGTCAAAGTGCCACTAAAGAATATCAAGACTTACTTCAAACAGTTGGTAATTATCGAAAAGTGCAAATGCAAACCGATATGGTTGTTGATGCTGCTGCGACTACATTTGATGCAAAGTTAGGCGGTGCTTTACAAGGTGTTACTTCAACTTTTGCAGGTGTTCAGGGAGCAATGGCTTTAACAGGTGGCGAAAGTCAAAAACTTGAAGAAGCACTTTTAAAAGTTCAGGGCGCAATGGCACTTGCTGAAGGTGTACGTGGTATTCGTGAGGGTGCAGTAGCTTTTAAAGCATTAGGAATATCAGCAAGAATAGCATTAAACGGAATTAAAACGGGAATAGCTGCTACGGGTGTCGGTGTTTTATTAATTGCTTTAGGTGCTATTGTAGCGTATTGGGACGACATTAAAGAGTTAGTTGGCGGTGTAAGTTCAGAACAAGAAAAATTAAACGCTCAAGCACAAACTAATTTAGATCTACAACAAGGTAAGTTAGATGCGATAGGCGGTCAAGAAAATATTTTAAAGTTACAAGGGAAAAGCGAAAAGGATATTTTAAAACTAAAAATTGCTCAAACTGATGAGGTAATAAAAGCAACTGAAAACCAAATTGCACAAAATGATATTACTGCAAAAGCACAAATAGCAGCTTCGCAACGTAATAGGGATATATTAGCGGGAATAATTAAATTTATTCAAACGCCTTTAACTTTATTATTAGAGGGCGTTGATATGGTCGGAAAGGCATTAGGTCAAAACTTTGGACTTGCTCAAGGATTTAGTGATTTGGTAGATAAGGGTGCGAGTTTAATTTTTGACCCTGAAGCGGAAAAAAAGAAAGCAGAAGAAACACGAAAAGAAAGTTTAAAAGGTTTAGAGAAATTAAAAAATGATAGAGCAGGTTTACAACTATCTATAAAAAATATTGATGAGCAAGCGAGTAAAGATGCTCAAGCAAAACAAAAAGAGGCGAATGATAAGGCTATTGAATTAGCAAAACAAAAAGCCGATGCATTAGAGAAAATTAGACAAGGTGAAATAGATACAGAAGCGGAACGTAGAGCAGAAGAATTATATCAAATTCAGGAGCAATATAGATTATTAATTGAAGAAGCTACAAAATTTGGTAAAGATACAACTGCACTAAAAGAAGCACAACTTACAAAAGAAAGAGAGCTTGCTGATAAATTTAAAAAAGAAGACCAAGAAAAAGAGGATGCTTATTGGAATGCAGAAGCGGAAAAAGCAATTCAAAGGCAAGAAGATTTAAAAGCAAAAGCAGATAAAGAAGTTGAAATTGAAAAAGCGAAAGAAGAACAAAAAGCAGCTATACAACAACAAGGGTTAGATACTGCTTTACAAGGTATTGGCCTTTTAAAAGGTTTATTTGAAAAAAATAAAGGTTTACAAAAAGCTGCTATTATTGCTGAAAGTGCTATAGGTATTGGTAAAATGATTATAGCTAATAACCAAGCTAATATTGGAGCTTTAGCAACACCGCAAGCAATTGCAACAAGTGGGGCAAGTGCTGCACCTGTAATAGCTTTTAATAATATATCAACAGGAATTGGAATAGCTGCCAATTTAGCTGCAACAGCAAAAGCGTTATCAGCAGTTGGTGGTGGTTCAGCAGGTGGTGCAGGTGGTGCAAATGCTCCGAGTGGTGGCGCTCCTGCTCCGAGTTTTAACGTAGTAGGTAATAGCGGAGTAAATCAAATTGCTCAAACTTTAGGAAATCAACAACCTATGCAAGCGTATGTAGTAGCAAACAATGTAACTACTCAACAAAGTTTAGATAGGAATATAGTCAATAACGCAAGTTTAGGATAATACCTTATAGGGTATAATGTAAACAAATTAAATTAAAATATACCTTATAGGGTACAAACAAAAAAGCCACTCCAAAAGGGTGGCTTTAATGATTAACTCAAAAAAATTTAAACGTTATGGAAACAAAGACATGCAAATATAAAACAAATTTTTAATAATCGTGTTTTAATTTAAAAAAGATATGAATTTAATTGAATTAATTATAGACGAAAAAGATGAGTTGAGCGGAGTGGATGCAATTTCAGTTGTTGAAAGTCCTGCAATCGAATCAAATTTCGTAGCGTTAAAGTCAGAAGAAATTAAACTCGCACAAGTAGATAGCGAAAAACGTATTTTAATGGGTGCGGTTTTAATTCCTGAAAAACCTATTTACAGAAAAAATGGAGAGGATGAATATTATATCTACTTTTCAAAAGATACCGTAAACAAAGCGAGTCAATTATTTTTTAAAAATGGTAATCAAAACAATTGGACTTTAGAACACAACAAAGAAATCAAAGGCTTGACTGTTGTTGAAAGTTGGATAGTTGAAGATACGCAAAAAGATAAGTCAGCTATTTACAATTTATCAGTTCCTGTTGGTTCGTGGATGGCTTCAGTAAAAGTTGAAGATGATACTATTTGGAATGACTACGTTAAAACGGGAAAAGTAAAAGGATTTTCTTTAGAGGGTTACTTCGCTGATAAGTTAGAAGAAAAGAAACAACTATCTAAACAACCAAATGTAATAGAGCAAATTAAAAACCTAATAAATAAATATGAAAACAAAAAGTAAAACAAGTCCAAAAGGTGGTAAACGTGGTTGTCTATGTGATGATAATACGTATAGTAAAGAATGTTGCAATGGGGATTTACAAAATCAAGGCGTAGGTGTAACAACAGGTAGCGGAACAGATAGCGTTACAATTACAGAAGTAGACGGAGTTAAAACAATAGTAAGAATTAATAAATAAATAAAAATGAGTGAATTAAAAACAATAGGAAACAAGTTGTTCAAAACAGAATTAGCAAGTCAAAAAGTAGAATTAGGTTTAACACAAGATATTGTTGCTGTATTAAAACAAATATCTTCTGAAATGATTAATGCAGAAAAATCTGTAAATAATTTAAGTTCATTAAAAAAACAAACTGATGAACAAAAAGTAAAAGCCGAAGAAGCTATGAAAAATTTAGTTTCTTTATATAATAAAGGTTTACCAATTTATACTAAAATTGATAAAATGAGTGAAGAATTAGATGTTGTTGTTCCTAATTTAGCAGATTGGGCTCAAGCATTCAAAGATGTTGAGCAAGAAGTTTCACAAATTAAAATGTGGATAAAGTAATAAAATACAACAACATTTTAACAAACGTGTTTTAATTTAAAATAATATTAATATGTCAAACGTACTAACAGAAATCAAAAGGCTTTTAGGGATGGAAATCCAATTAGAGCAAATGACTTTAGACAATGGTACTGTTATCGAAGCAGAAATGTTCGAAGCAGGTCAACCTGTGTTTATTGTTAATGGTGAAGATAGAGTTGCCTTGCCAGTAGGTGAGTATATTCTTGATAACGGAATGATTTTAGTTGTTGCAGTTGAAGGTGAAATTGCTGAAATCAAAGAAGCTACACCTGCTGAAGAGGAAACTCCTGAAGTAGAAGTAGAAGTTGAACAAGCTGCTGAACCTACTGCACCTAAAAAAGTAATCGAGTCAACTGTTAAAGAATCACATTTTTCAAAAGAAGATGTAGATGCTTTAAAGTCTGAAATCGAAGCATTAAAAACAGAATTAGCGTCTATGAAAGAAGTTAAAGAAGTAGAATTATCTGCTCAACCTTTAACGCACAATCCTGATGCTAAACAAGAAGTAAAACTAAACTTGTATTCTCAAAATAGAGAGCGTACAACTTTAGATATTGTAATGAGTAAAATTGCTAACTAATAAATAAAAAAAAGAAATGGCTACTACAACAAGTATCACAACTACTTATGCAGGTGAGTTTGGAAAAAAATATATTTCAGCTGCATTATTATCAGCTTCAACTATCGAAAATGGTGGTATTGAAGTAAAACCAAATGTAAAATACAAAGAGGTTATTAAAAAAATCGCTACAGATGCAATCTTAAAAAATGCAACTTGTGACTTTGACCCAACTTCAACAGTTACATTAACTGAAAGAATTATTCAACCTGAAGAATTCCAAGTTAACTTACAACTTTGTAAAAAAGATTTTCGCCCAGATTGGGAAGCTATTTCAATGGGTTACTCTGCATTTGATTCTTTGCCACCAGCTTTCGCTGATTACTTATTAGCACATGTTGCTGCTAAAGTAGCAGAGAAAAACGAGCAAAACATTTGGAGAGGTGCAACTGCAAACGCAGGAGAGTATAACGGATTTGTTGCTTTAGCTACTGCTGATTCAGATGTAGTTGATGTAGTAGGTACTACTGTTACTGCCGCTAACGTAATCACAGAATTAGGGAAGGTGGTTGATTCCATCCCAGCTGCACTCTACGGAAAAGAAGATTTATATATCTACGTTTCTCAAAATGTTGCACGAGCGTACGTGAGGGCTTTAGGTGGATTTGGAAGCAGTGGGCTCGGAGCAAACGGTACTAACGCAATGGGTACTCAATGGTTCAACAATGGTTCATTATCTTTTGATGGTGTTAAAATCTTTGTTGCAAACGGATTAGCTGCTAACTATATGATGGCTGCTCAAAAATCAAACTTATTCTTTGGAACTGGACTGTTAAATGATATGAATAACGTTAAAGTTCTGGATATGAGTGACTTGGACGGAAGTGACAATGTAAGAATTATCATGCGTATGACTGCTGCGGTTCAATATGGTATCGGTTCTGAAATCGTGTTATATACACCAGCATAATTTTAAATTAATATTAACTGAAAGGGGAGGTAAAATGCCTTCCCTTTTTTTATAAAACAAATATACACTATGGCTTGTGATTTAAGTTCAGGAAGATTAGAAGTATGTAAAGATTCAGTAGGTGGCTTAAAAGCGGTTTATTTCGTGAATTATGGCGATGCTACTGGTTATACATACGACGTAACAAATACAGATGTAATTGATGCGGTTGCAGGTACTCCATCTGCATACAAATACGAGTTAAAAGGTGCAAGTACCTTTACTCAAAACGTGAATAGTTCACGTGAAAATGGGACTACTTTTTGGGAACAAGTTTTAGAATTGACTTTCAAAAAATTAACTGTTAAAGACCATAAAGAATTAAAGCTTATGGCTTATGGACGTCCTCAAGTTATCGTAGAAGATAACAATGGGAATTTCTTTTATGCAGGTTTAGAACACGGATGTGATGTAACAGGTGGTACTATTGTAACAGGTGGTGCAATGGGTGATTTAAGTGGTTATACTTTAACTTTAACAGGTCAAGAAAAAGCACCTGCTAACTTTATTGGTGATACTTTAACTGCTGCTGGTTTCACAGTTGTTGTTGGTTCTTAATTAACAACATTAATAAAATTAAAAGCCACTTCTTATCGGAGTGGCTTTTTTTTATAATAACTTTAATTGTTGTTCAATTATATTATTTCCTTTTCTTATATTATCTTCTGCCCACAATGGCTGAAAATTTGTATAGTGGTTTAGCTTATAAAGTTCTTCTTCATCTTTGGCTAAAGATACAGGGTAAATATGGTCAAGATGCCATTCGCCTTGATTTTCCCAACTCATACCTTTAGTAAATTGATTTTCTAAATGTATCTTAAACTCTTCATACGTACAACCTAAAATATTATAAGTTTGTGAACGTTTAGTATATCCTTTGTTTTTGATTGATGTACTTATTAAACTTCTAATAATACATCTTAATTTAAATAAAGTGTCTATTTGCATTCTGTTTTTTTGATATTCTTTATAATATTCTTTTCTTTTTTCTCTATTATTTTCTCTCCATTCTTTATTTTTTTTATTTAGTTTTTCTTTATTATTTTCGTAATATTCTTTAAAATATTCTTTATTATTTTCTCTCCATTCTTTATTATTTTCTCTCCATTCTTTATAATATTCTATATTATTTTCGTAATATTCTTTATTATTTTCTTTTAGTTTTTCTTTATTATTTTCGTAATATTCTTTATGATATTCCTTAAAATATTCTTTATTATTTTCTCTATATTCTTTTTGACAATTTTTACAATATGAGCGTAATCCATTTTTACCTTTTTTTGATTTATTAAACTCACTTAATTCTTTTTCTTCTTTACACTTTTTACAAGCTTTCATAATAAAAAACAACCCTCTAAATAGTACCGCCAAGTAAACTATAAAGAGGGTGTTAAATTAATATCTTAAATCTTGGCGGATTTCAAATACAAATATACATTTTTTTTACAAATTTAAAAACAAAAAAACGAAAAACGTGTTTTAATAATAAATAACTACTATGATTATTTTAAGAGAGCAAGAAACAGCACAAACTTTAAACGCTATAATATATGGTAGCAATGCCGATACTATTGTTTTAAGAGATGAAGAAACAAATATTGAAACTGAAATTGAATGCGTATTTTCTATTTATAAATACTACGCAACTACTTCGGTTATATTACCTATAAAAGAAAATAAATATTATACTTTGACTATTAAAGATGGTACAAATATAGTTTATAGAGATAAAATTTTCTGTACAAATCAAAATTTAGAAACGTATAGCATAAACAAAAATGCTTACGTGCAACATACAACAACAAACGAATACAAAATTTATGAGTAATATACATATTTTAAATTTAAGTGCTTATACAAGTCCGCAAATAAACGAAAGCAAGAAAGGCGAATATGTAGAGTATGGTGCTGATAATAATTACTTTCAGTTTCTAATTGATAGATATTTATATAGTACTACAAATAACGCTATTATAAGCGGTTGTAGTAATATGATTTACGGAAAAGGTATTAGTGCTTTAGATGGAAATAAAAAGCCTGATGAGTACGCTAAAATGCTTTCTTTAATTAAACCAAATGCATTACGCAAAGTAGCACTTGAAAGAAAACTTTTAGGAATGGCTGCGATGCAAATAGGTTACGATAAAGGACAAGTTTCTTTTATTGAGCATTTTCCTATGCATACTTTAAGGGCAGAAAAATGTAATGATAAAGGTGAGATTGAAGCTTGGTATTATCACCCAGATTGGACTAAAAAGAAACCGAGTGAAGAAGTAAAAAGAATTCCTGCGTTTGGTTTTGGTAATAAAAAGGATGTTGAAATTTTTGTTGTTAAACCTTATATCAGCGGTTATCACTATTACACTCCAATTGATTATTCAGGGGCGTTACCTTATGCGAAATTAGAAGAAGAAATTTCAGACTATTTAATTAACGATGTACAAAATGGTTTTAGTGGTACAAAGATAATTAATTTTAATAACGGAGTACCACCTGAAGAAAAAAGAGAAGAAATTTCAAATGATGTTAAGAGAAAGGTAACAGGTTCGAGAGGTCAAAAAACAATTGTATCTTTTAGCAATAGTAAAGAAACAGCAACGGAGGTTATTGATATTCCGTTAAACGATGCACCTGCACACTACGAATATTTAAGCAAGGAATGTTTTGAAAAATTAGTTGTAGGACATAGAGTAACAAGTCCTATGCTTTTAGGGGTTCGTGATACAGGCGGTGGATTTTCAAACAATGCTGATGAAATCAAAACCGCAACTTTGTTATATGATAATTTGGTAATCAAACCTTATCAATTAGAAATAATTGAAGCATTAGATGAAATATTAGCGGTTAATAATATTAAATTAAAATTATACTTTAAAACGATACAACCTTTAGAGTTTACAGATTTAGAAAATGCACAAACAGCGGAGCAAGTAGCAGAAGAAACAGGACTTACTTTGTCAGCACACACACACCCTGATTTAGCAGACGCATTAATTGACAAAGGCGAAGTTTTAAGTGATGAATGGCACTTAATAGATGAAAACGAAGTTGATTATGAACTTGAAGCTGAACTTGATGAAGAAATTGAAAAGCTAAATAAGAAAAAAGAGCAAAGTTTATTTTCTAAAATAGTAAATTTAGTAAGTACAGGAACTGCAAAACCGAGAACAAAGTCAGAAGATGACAAAGAAATTGACGGTGTTAACTTTATAACTCGTTATGTTTATAGTGGCGACACAAAAGGCGAAAGAGATTTTTGTAATAAAATGATAAGTGCTGAAAAAGTATATAGAAAAGAAGATATTTTAGCAATGGATAACGTAGCAGTTAACGCTGGTTTCGGTAAAAATGGTGCAGATACTTATTCAATTTGGTTATACAAAGGCGGAGCAAGATGTAATCATAAATGGCTTCGTAGAACTTATGCAAGTTTTGACACTAAAATAGACCCTACAAATCCAAATGCAAAACCTTTATCTATTGCAAAAGCTGAAAAGTATGGTTATCGTTTAAGAAATCCAAAAGAGGTTGCAATGAAACCTAAAGATATGCCTTACAAAGGTTATACTAAAGAGTATTGGGAGAAAAAAGGATTTAAAAACTAATTAAGCTATGGCATACGCATTACTAATAAGCACAGAAGATGTAAAGAAATTTACAATTACAAATGGTAATTTAGATGCTGACGATTTTATTGAATACATTAAAATAAGTCAGGACATTACTATTCAAAACTATTTAGGTACTAAACTTTACGAAAAGTTACAAGAATTGATTTTAAACAATGATATTAACGAAGCGGAGTATTTACCTTATAAAACTTTATTAACGATTTACATCAAGCCTATGCTTATTCATTGGGCAATGGTTTACTATTTGCCTTTCGCAGCATATACTTTAAGTAATAAAGGACTATTTAAACATACTTCTGAAAACTCTACAAATGTAGAAAAAGCCGAAGTTGATTATTTAGTTGAAAAAGAAAGGGATATTGCAGAAAGTTATACGCAACGATTTATAGACTTTATGTGTTTTAATCAAAGTACGTATCCTGAATATTATCTAAATTCAAACGATGACGTTAACCCTGATACAAATAATTTTTATAATGGCTGGCAATTATAGTAAACCAAAAGTTGAGAATTTTAAAAAGTTAAATTTATATTTAGCTAAAGTTGAACAATTAAAAAAGATACAAAATGAGCGATTGGGGTCAAGGAGCGAAAAATAATAATATAGGTTGGGGGCAAGGAGCAGTCAATAATGATATTAGTTGGGGTGCTGTTCACGCTGATAGTTGGTCAGGTGATACTGATATTGTTGGAGGTGTTTCTTTTGACACAGACTATCAAGCGGTTTTAGACTACGCAACAACGCAAGGTTATACTTTACCGAGTGATAGCCAAAAGTTATTGCAAAATCAGTTATTGATTGATTTAAAAACGGCTGGAGTTTGGGATAAATTAGATACGTTTGCAAATTTCGCTACTGATGGAAGTAGTAACTTTGCTTTAATTGATTGGAAAAGATTATCACAATATACAGCTGTTAATAGTCCAACTTTTACAACTAATGTTGGATTTTTAACAAATGGTACAAGTAGTTATATTAATACTAATAAAACGCCAGGTACAAACTTTACTTTGAATAGTGCATCCGAATTTAAATGGGTAAATAATGTTATTGATAATTTAAGTGGTAATGTTTCATCAGGAGCAAGAGGTACTCTTGGTTCAAATATTTATGAACTTACAGGGAGTATTGTTTCAGTAAATAGTATCGGAACAGCTGGTTTTAGTAGTAATGTATTAGCTGGTTTTAGACATATTGATAGAAAAAATAGCACTACGATTGAAAGATTTGTAAATGGAGTTGTTTCTTCATTAAGTCAAAATTCAACTTTTGTTGTAGATAGAGTTCCTTTTATAGGATGTTTTAATAATGGTTTAGCGTCAGGTTTTGAATCAAATTCATTTTCTTTTTATGGATTTGGAGCAAGTTTAAGTTCTGAATCTTCTAATTTATATAATGCAATTAACACTTATAAAAATTCAATATGATAGTATTACACCCAAATACAGAGCAATATAATGCATTTAATGGCTATACAAATAATTCATCAGAATTACTATTTGTAAAAGATGGTAGTGATAGATGGATAGTAGGAATTGAAGTCTTAAATGATTCTAATTTTGAAGCAATTAAAGAACAATTAAATGAATTAGAACGAATTGAATATACGCCTTATGCTGAATAAATTAATTAATTTTACAAAAAATTGGAAATATAGAAACCTCTTACATATAGTAGTAGGTTGTCTAATTGCTTTACTTCCAAATTTATTACTACATAATCTTTTAGGTTTATTAGTAGGTTGTTGGTTGTGTGCAATTATAGGGCATATATGGGAAATGGAACAAGTAAAGAATTACAAAGCAACTTATTCTAAAACTGATATTTTATTAGCGGTTTTAGGAGGGTTAATAATATGGATTTTAATATGAGTAGAAAAGAAAAAATAGACTTATTCCTATCAAAGTGGGTTAGTCGTAAATTGACTGTTTTTGTAGTAGCTTCTGCTGGTTTATTTAGCGGAGTTATTACTTCAACTGATTGGGTAATTATTGGAACTTCTTACATAACAATCGAAGGTGTTACAAATATTGTTGAACGTTTAATGAAAGCAAAAAATGTCAATTAACGATTTGAAGATTATTGAAATTCTTAACCGAACTAAATGGTGGATTGTCTTATTAGCATTTTTAGTGTTTATGATTCAAACTTTTAAAAGCGAAATTAAACATTTTATCGATTTTAAAATAATGGATGAAGACGTTGTTTTCAATAGATTAGAGGGGGACGTAATGGTACAAGATGCACTTTATGAATTGATGCGCGATACAAATTCCGATAGGGCGTATATTTTTAGATTCCACAATGGAGTAACTTATTACGATGGCGGTCATAAATCTAAAATGAGTTGCGATTTTGAGGTAGTTAGAGAGGGTATAAGTGAAGAAGCTCAAAGGCTTCAAGATTTGCCAGTAGGTTTATATGCAAATTGGATTTTAAATGTCGTAAATAATAGAATGATATACGATGACATAAACAAAATTCAAGACATTAGAGTTAAGGTATTATTAAAAAAGCAAGGTATAAAAGGGATTGCGGTTTTACCTTATTATCGTGATGGTAAAATATTAGCACTAATCGGAGTTGATTATGTTTTGAAATCGAGTGGAACACCAATTGAAGCAAATCAATTAAAAGTAAAAGTAAAACAAATAGGAGATTTATTATTTTAAAAATAAATACAATGACAATTAACGATTTAAAATTATACTCATTGAATTCAATTACAATGGCAATTAGCTTTTCAAATGTAGAAGCTACTTTAAAAATATTATTACTATGCGTTTCTATTGTTTATACAATTATGAAAACTATTGAATTAATTAAAAATAAAAATAATGGCAAAAATAACAAAGAATTTTAGTTTAGAAGAATTTAAGTGTAAAGATGGTTCAGATATTCCAAATACCGCACTTTTAAATATAGTTGAACTTGCACGCAATCTTGAAGTATTACGAACTGCAATTAACAAACCTATTGTAATTAATAGCGGTTATAGAAGTCCGAAGTATAACGCTAAAATAGGTGGCGTAAAAGATAGCCAACATTTAAGGGGTACAGCTGCTGATATTAAAGTTGCAGGAATGACACCTAAAGAAGTTGCTTTAGTAATTGAAGGACTTATTGAAAGTGGTAAAATGAAAGAGGGAGGAATAGGAGTTTACCCTACATTTACACATTACGACCATAGAGGAAGAAAAGCACGTTGGTAATCCGTTATTATAAACAAAAAAGCCTTTATTGTTCGTAATAACAAACATAAATAATTATGAAACCAAACAAAAACAGACGTTATAGGTTAAATAATGCAGAAGTCAGAAAGTTAGGACTTGAATTTAATTTAAGAAATCGTTATAGACTTTCAAAAGAGCAAGAAGTTGAACTACTAAAACTTCGAGAGCCACAACATCAAATAAAAAGATTATTTTTTGATATCGAAACAAGTCCAAATATATGTTATGCGTGGCGTATAGGTTACAATTTAAGTCTACAACCGCACGATATAATCGAAGAAAGAAAAATAATTTGTATATCGTACAAGTGGGAAAGTGAAGATAAAATACACTCGTTAACGTGGGATAAAAACCAATGTGATAAGCAAATGTTAATCGACTTTGTAAAGGTTGCAAATACTGCTGATGAATTGATTGCTCACAATGGCGATAGATTCGATATAAAATGGATTCGTACACGTTGTATTTTTCACCGAGTGCCAATGTTTCCACAATACAAAACTTTAGATACTTTAAAAAAAGCTAAAAACGGATTTAATTTTAATTCAAATAAATTAGATTACATAGCACAATTTTTAGGCGTAGGGGCAAAGGTTCAACATAGAGGTTTTGATATGTGGAAAGACGTTTTAAAAGGCTCTAAAGAAGCTATGAAAGAAATGGTAGTTTATTGCGAAGGCGACATTATAGTTTTAGAAGATGTTTTTTTGACAATGCAAAACTACATTAAACCAAATACACATGCTGGCGTATTAGGTGGGAACTTAAAATATAGTTGTAGTTGTTGTGGTTCAGAAAATGTAACTTTGCTAAAAAATAACGTTACCGCTTTAGGAACTATTAAAAGACTTATGCAATGTGATGATTGCGATAGTACTAACGAAATAGGAAATTCCGCTTATATGAATTATTTAAAATTTAAAACAAATAACTTTTTATGAAAATACAAATCGAAGCATACGGAAAAAAGCACACATTTGAATGTGATTATGACGACTTAACAACAGAAGAAATAATAGAAATAATTACAAACTTATTAATAAGCGCTGGTTATGATTATAAAAATATTAAAGATGAAATATAGTTTATTATTAATTTTAGTTTTAACGTCTTGCGGAACTATAAAAAAATCAAGTTCAGTTATCGAGGAAAACAAGACAACTGAAACCGATATAACAAAGTTTAGTAATAGCTTTACTTTAGAACCTGTAAATTTAGACAAACCTATTCTTTTAGGAAAAGATACAATTTATAATACAAGGGTAATTTATAACAATTCTAAAGAAGTAATTAAAGAAAAGCAAAACGTTGATTTTAAAGAAGAAAAAAAAGCTAAAGAGGTTGACTATTCAGAAACTATTAAAATAGTCGCAAATCGGTTTATATGGCTTATAGGAATACTATTTGTACTAATGTTTGTACTGAACTGGATTAAAAATAAAATATAACAAATGATTTGTGAGATTAAAACCATCGCCAATCAGGCTGTTAGTGGCAATACTCCGAAGCCCTACGAACAGCGACATCGTAATATTGTTTTTCCTTTTCTATTCCAATTGATTTGCGGTTTAGATTTACAGCACTTACAAATTCACTTCCAGAACCTGCAAATGGAATAAGTATTACATCATTTTCATTTGTTGAGCATTTTATAATTCTATCGCATAATTCTAAAGGTTTTTGCGTTGGGTGTGGCACTTTCTCGCTTTTTTTACCTACAAGGTTTGGAATGCACCATACATCGTCAGGACTTTTGCCTAATGGGTTTAACCTTTTATCTTTATCAGCGTAAATACTTTTTACTCTAATATCATCTAAATTCCAAGTATGATTATTTATATCATTCACGCAATAAAATAATGGTTCGTGAGATACTTTAAACTTTTTCTTTGGCGAAACTCCACCACTTCTAAACCATATCAATCTATTTTTTATTGTAAAATATTTTCTTAACATCAAATCAATATAAGCAGACATTTCTTGTGAGCAGTAAATAAATAAACTACCGCTATCTTTTAAACACCTTTTGCATTGTATTATTGTGTTTTCAATAAATTTTAAATAATCATTTTCATTTTTAAATACAAAATCAAAATCGCCTTTAACCTCAAAATATGGCGGGTCAATTATAATCGCATGAATTGATTTATCCTCAATAAAAGGAAATACATCGAAACAATCTGCATTCACAAAAGTACTGCCACTAACACGGGTTTGGCAAAATGGCTGTTCAGTAATTCTATCAATCATTAGTTTTTAATTTTAAAGTTTAGTAATTCTATTTAGCTTTTGGGTTCAGCCACTTCGCCAAGCCCGAAAACGTTAAACCAACTCCCAAGCCTTCACTTCTATTTGTTTAAACTCTTTGTCTAACTTTAATTGTAGATCTAAACACGCTTCTATAATTACTTTATTCTTAATAGGAATTTCAGTTCTAAAATAATACTCTATTGTTGAAGGTTTAACTTTTAACTTCCTTGCCATATTATCGACAAATGATTTTCTGTCTATTAGTTGTTGTAGTTTGTGTATCATAGTTTATTTATTTCGTTTTTTACTTCTTGCCAATAATATAAATATAATTTATTACTAATTGATAATTCAACATTTAAATAATTTAAATAATCATTATATCCATCAATTATATTTTCACAAATTAATTTAGATATTTTTTTATTTTTATTTATATTTTTTAAAGTGCAATCTTTTTCACATAAATTAGAAACTAATTCAAATGCTTTTTCTTTTGGTGTCATAATTTTAAGTTATACGTTTAAATTAATTTTTTATTTTAATGTTATAGGTTTAAATTTCCACAAATATACAAACTATTTTAATACAAATAACATAGAAACGTTATTTATAATCAATATAAATTAACTTCATTGTGTTGTTTATCTAAAAAAAGATATTATATTTGCTCTATAAAAATAACAAATTATGAAAACAATTATCTTTTTATCAGTTGCAACAATCGGAATGAGTACCGATAATTTTTTAGTAATGTCAGGTGCATTACTTATATGTGGAATATTAATCTTTAAAAAACAATAACATGAAAACACTTTGGAAAAAATTAAGCAAGGAAAACAGAAAAAAAATAAAGTCAAGCCCTTATAAGTATTTAGCAACTAAATTGCAATACGAATTAAAAATGGAGGTTGCGTGGACAAACTTACGATTTGAAAGCATTATTTTCTTGCTTCAAGAAACAACAGGAGAAAAAACACTAATTGAAAACGTAGATAAATTATTTGATAATGAATAAGTACATAGTATATTACTGGCGGTTTAAAAATGATGATTGTGTAGACTGCGAAAAGATAATCGAAGCATTGAATTTCGATGCAGCGTATAACCATTTTAGAAGTAAAAACCCATTTGTAAAAATTAGAGAAATAAAAGAAATATGAAAAATAAAGAAACACTTGAAGAAGTTGCTGAAAAATGGTTTAAAGAAATTGGTCGTGATGCAAGTTTTATAAAAGCTATTGAATTTGGTGCTAAATGGAAACAAGAACAAGACAAGAAACTATATAGTGAGTTAGTTGATTTATTAGAAAGGTTAACAACAATTTACAAAGAAGATTCAGATTTGCATCAGAAATATGACAAACAAAGATTAAACCTTATTGAACAATTCAAAAAAAAATATTATGAAATTAGTAATAGAAGTAATTAACGGAAAATGGCACGTTAACGGAAAACTTTTAAGCGAGTTAAATCCAAACGAAAAAAATGCTTTGGATCAATTTATAAAATCATACGAATAATGGAAACACCTACATTAAAAGAAGTAAAAAAGTATTTTAAGAACGCTGAAATAGTTGAAAGTTGTTATGGTGCAAAATTTTATGGAGTTAATAATATTCAATTATTTTTAGAGAAAGATTTTTTTTGCACTGATAATAATGGAAAAGATTATTGTATATATAGACAAGGTGAATATGCTAAAATAATACTTTACAAAGAAGAGCTTAAAACAGACAAAGTAGTAGATGACGTAATAAACCAATTTAAAGAGCGTTCTAAACGTGGAATTGAAAAATACGGAACTACACTACAAGAAAATAATACAGATGATTTCTTGCAACATTTTAAAGAGGAATTAATGGACGCAATTTTATATATTCAAAAATTACAAAGTCAAAGAAAATGATAACTAAAGATTTACAACTTAAAACTATTGCGGTTTGCTCCGATTTACTTTTAGAAGCTATTGACGATGGCAGACCGCTTAACGAAAATGGTATACTTTTAAAACAACTACTTGAAAAGCAATTAGAAGCTATTTACAGCCACGAAGTAGTAAGAAACAACGAAGCATACCAAGAAACTAAAAATAGAGTATTATTTAACATTAACGCACATTTTAAAATATGAGTTTATTAAGCACAACACAAATTTGCGAAAAATTAAATATCAGTTACGATAAGTTCAGAACAATTTATAAAAAAGCAAATATTAAACCAGTTGATAAAATTTTCAAAAACAAAAGTTATGAAAACTTTTACGATTTTAACGAGGTTTTAACAGCGTTCATACAAGACAGTAGAACAGTTGTAATAACAGAAGTTTACCACATTTACGAATCAAAAATGAATTATGAAACTGAATGAAATTATAAAAGAACTCCAGCAAAAAAGCGGAATGAATCAAAGGGATTTTGCTAAACATTACGAAATTAGTTATTCAACATTAAATCATGTAATAACAAACGAAAACAGATGCGGGATTGATTTCTTTGAAAAGGTATTAACTAAAATGGAATTAGATTATCATGTCGAAATTAAGCAAGCGTAAAAGTCCAGTATTAGTAGGTAAGCGAATCCCAACAGCCTACGAAATTCAAAAAGAAACTACTTTAAAAGCAAAAGAAGTTTTAGATAAAACAAAAGAAATGGAACATATAAAAAATAAACCGGTACGTTATGACATTAAGAGATAAGTTTAAGAAATGCAAAGACGCAAGTAATTCATATTATGTTTTGCCTATTGCAGACGATGCTGAACAATTAGAAAAAATAGCAGACGATTATGCTATTGAAATTTTAGAACGTTATCACAATAGCATTTTTAATATTCCATTAAAAGAAGGCGAGGCAAAAGAAATATTAAAACATATAAAAAATGAAAACACCAGAACAACGCTTTGAACAAATAAAAAGAATTATGCGTAAACTCGAAAAAAGAGGTCAGAATAACGAAAAAATTAATAGTGAATATAAAAAACTTTTGAAAAATGAATTTAACAGATAAAATAACAATAACTCAAGAAGATAATATGTTATTAATGGCACGTTATCCTGATAAGTATTTTGACCTTTGTATTTGCGACCCACCTTATGGTTTAGGCGATAGTGTTGTTAATAGTGGCGGTCGATTCAAAAGATATCATAATAAAAATGGTAATTGGGATAATGCAATACCAAGTGATGAATATTTTAAAGAGTTATTTCGTGTTAGTAAAAATCAAATTATTTGGGGTGGAAATTATTTTGATTTACCTAAAAATAAATGTTTTGTTATTTGGGATAAACAACAACCAGAAGATGTAAGTTTTGCAATGTGTGAGTATGCTTGGGCTTCTTTTGATAGTGTTGCAAAAATATTTAAGAAAAGAACTCAAGGTCAAGAAGATAGATTTCATCCAACACAAAAACCAATTTATCTTTATCAGTTTTTATTAAAGCACTTCGCAAAACAAAACGACAAAATACTTGACACGCATTTGGGTTCAGGTTCAATTGCAATAGCTTGCCACGATTACGGATTTGAATTAACTGCTTGTGAATTAGATAAAGAGTATTACGACAAAGCAATTAAAAGAATACAAAACCACGTATCACAACAAAAGTTATTTTAAATGACAGAACAAGAAACAATAGATAGAATGATTATGCAGCTTTTAGAAGA
>ERZ1034361.881-NODE-881-length-17741-cov-5.846467_pt1 | contig 17741 bp, 17 predicted proteins | sample MGYA00520617_ERZ1034361 | MGnify/ENA primary metagenome ERZ1034361 (study PRJEB33736, sample SAMEA104284507) | Azolla filiculoides | biome: Urban; feature: Water surface; material: Ditch water | place: Netherlands | collected 2015-10-28 | depth 0-0.1 m ... | reverse complement strand
ACTTTTAGAGTTTTTAAAGCTCTTGTGTTTAAGGACGGGAATTATAATGGGTAGTTGCTTAGAGGTTGCTTAAGATATTTGTATTTTTTATAAAAGTTTCTACTACCTTGAAAGAGCCGAATACAAGGTATCTTGAATCATTTTTTAGCATATTAATATTAAATATATCTGTATCAATACTCATCTTTTTTGCCGTATTTAGCAAAATATCAACATCAATAATTCTAGGATCATCACATTGTATTATCAATAATTTGTCAATAATTGGTTTTAGAATATTTAATATTTCATTAAAATCTTTATCTTTATAACTATTATATATAAGTATTATTTTTTGATTTTTAAATTCCTCTAAAATTACTTTAGCTGCTAATGGATTATGTCCAACATCTATCGTAATATTATTAGTAATTTTTTGACATCTTCCCTCAAGGGGCTCTAAAATAAAATCATTTTTGTACAATCCAAGATAATCAATGACGCTAAGTGCTAATTTTGCATTAGATATTATATATTGTGGCAATTCTTGTTTAGATTTAAATTGAAGTTGTTTATTGAATTTGATCTCTTTTTTATCTTTCAAAATTGATTTTTTAAGTTCAATAACATCTGGATGAATATTTGATCCTAGGATATAGCTATTATCGCAACTTCTCAATTTTGTTATTGCAATCTTTTCAATTGTATCTCCAAGAAAATCTTGATGATCTAATCCAATTGAAGGCACTACTGTTAAATTATTTGGAACAACATTTGTGGCATCAAATTCACCTCCAAGACCTGCTTCAAGAACTATAAAATCAAAATCATTGCTCAAATAAATAGCCAAAAGTGTTGTGTATTCAAAATATGTTAATTTTGTTAGCAATTGAGGTGAAAGGATCATTAAAAGTTTTTGATGAGCTTTTTCAAGTATGTCATCATTGGCATTTGATCCATTTATCCAAATTCTCTCATTGAAGTTGATTATATGTGGCGATGTATAGTGAAGAACTTTTTTATTTGATTGCATCAAACAACTAGCGATAAACCTACCAGTTGTTCCTTTTCCATTGGTTCCAACAATATGGATAACATATGGCAATCTAATGCAAGAAGACAACATCTCCCAAGATTTTTTAATAGTTTCATATTCTATTTTTGTATAAAAAAGAGTTTTTTGCTCTAAAAAAGATGTAAGAGATTGTTTGTTGTCTAACAATTTTAACTCATATTGAATTTATTGCTATCTTTGCAAAAACATCAGATAAGGCATTTGTTATCGCAAATGTTATTGCTTCATCCCTTTTTGCTTGAGAAACAACAGAACCTTCTGAAACTATAAAATCGTAATAATTAGAAACTGTTACATTTTTAGTTTGCTTATTTTTGTCCGTATAAGAAATAAATATAGTTACAGTTTCTCTGTATTTTTTGGCATATCCACTTGGATCTGTTTCAAGTATTGATTCACTTACACTTCTTAATTCCCCATAAACAACTGAGCTAGCCATACTACGATTTGCAACAATATCTATATCAAGTTTTGAACTTAACATATTTATTAGTGCATCTTTAATTAATATACTATTATTTAAGTTTTTAATATCAATTTTTACATCAACAAACACTGTACCATTTATAGACTTTTTAACATAATTGCTTGTTGGCTTATATCCGCATCCTGTAAATAAACCATATATGAAAAAAGCAATAAATAATAGTCTAAAATTCACAATTAGCCTTTTACAACTATATTTACAAGTTTATTTGGAACAACTATTTCTTTGATTATTTCTTTATTTTCTAGCCATTTATGAGCAATTTCGCTAGCCTTAACAATTGATAAAACTTCATCGTTACTTAGATTTGGTTTCATTTCAACGTCGCCTCTTTTTTTACCATTTATAGTAACAGCCATAGATATACTATCAAGTTCAAAAACTTCCTCTTTTATCTCTATGATAGATTGGAAATTTTTTCGATCAAATAATCTATCTGCAATATCCCAGCATGTATGTGGAATAATTGGTTCTAAAATGTTTGTTAAAATATAATAACCTTCAAGTGAAACTAATCTATTATTTTGGCTATTTAAATAATTTAAAGCTTCCATACATGACGAAATAAGTGTATTAAATGCAAAAGTTTTACTCATAACCTCATTAGCTTTATTTAATGCTTCATAAACTTTTCTTCTTGCAGTTTTTTCATCAGAAGATAACTCTTTATGATTGATTGATGAAATGTCAAATGAAGCGCCTTCAAGCTCCAAGCTTCTATCGAAGAATTTTCTTATAAATTTGTAAGCACCTTCAACAGCGCTATCATTCCATTCTAGTTCTTTTGTTGGAGGTGCTGCAAAAAGTATAAACATTCTTGCTGTATCTGCACCATATTTACTTACAATTAGATCAGGGTCAACAACATTGCCTTTTGATTTTGACATTTTTGCACCATCTTTTAAAACCATCCCTTGAGTTAAAAGATTTGAAAATGGCTCAGAACTATTTGTGTATCCAAGCTCATTTAACGCTTTTGTAAAAAATCTTGCATATAAAAGATGAAGGATTGCATGTTCTATTCCCCCTATATACTGATCAACATCCATCCAATAATCACTATTAGATTTATCAATTCCGCAAGTTTCCCATTTTTTAGGATTTGTAGCATATCTTAAATGATACCAAGAAGATTGTACGAATGTATCCATAGTATCCGTTTCTCTTAGAGCAGCTTTTCCACATTTAGGGCATTTACAATGTTTCCAACTTGGATGATTATCAAGCGGATTTCCTTCTCCTGTAATTTCAACATCACTAGGCAAAGCAACTGGTAGATTTTCAATCTTTTCAGGAACCAAACCACAAGTTTCACAGTGAATAAAAGGAATTGGAGCACCCCAATATCTTTGACGGCTCACCCCCCAATCCCTAAGTTTAAAATTAATCTTCTTATTTCCAAGATTATTAGATTCAAAATACTTAATAATTTCATCTTTTGCTTGAATATTAGACATATCAGTAAATTTTCCACTATCAACAAGAATTCCATCTTCCGTGAATGCTTCTTTTAAATCAATAATCCCACTTTTTGTATCAATAACTATTTTAATATCTAAATCATATTTTTTAGCAAATTCAAAGTCCCTAGCGTCATGTGCTGGGACTGCCATAACTGCACCACTTCCATATCCAGAAAGGACAAAATTAGCAACCCAAACAGGAATTTCTTCGCCAGTTAAAGGATGAATCACATTAAGTTCAAGATCAAGTCCAGCTTTTTCTTCAGTAGCTCTATCACGCTCTGTTAATTTTTGCATAGTTTCAATTTGTGAAATCTTATCGTCACTTAATAGTTTATTTTTTATCAAATATTTAACGATCTCATGCTCTGGTGAAAGAGCTGTATAAGTTACTCCGAAAATTGTATCTGGTCTAGTTGTAAATACTTTATACTTATCAAAATTACCATTTAGCCTAGCAATTGAGTCAGCACTTAATGCAAAATCAAATTCTAATCCAGAGCTTTTCCCAATCCAATTTTTTTGCATTGAAATAACTTTTGCAGGCCATTTACCCTCTAAAGTGTCAAGATCATTCAATAATTTATCAGCATATTTTGTAATAGCTACATAATATCCCTGCATCTCTTTTTGTGTAACTTCATTATCACATCTCCAGCAACATCCATCTTCAACTTGCTCATTTGCTAAAACAGTATGACAATCTTCACACCAATTTACAGTTGTCGACTTTCTGTACATTATCCCTTTTTCATACATTTTGATGATAAATTCTTGTTCCCACTTTGTATAAAGCTCATCACTTGTAGCAAATTCTCTTGTTTTTGAGAAACTAAGACCAAGAGCTGTAAGCTCGCTTCTCATGTAGTCAATATTTTCATAAGTCCATTTTTTTGGATGAAGTTTATGCTTTATTGCAGCATTTTCAGCTGGCATCCCAAAACTATCCCAACCAATTGGATGTAATACGTTAAATCCATTTTTTCTAAAATGTCTAGCGAAAGCATCTCCCAAACAGTAGTTTCTAACGTGTCCCATATGAATCCTACCGCTTGGATATGGAAACATACTTAAAATATATTTTTTAGGTTTTCCACAAGTTTCATCTTCTGGTTCATTTGTTTTATTTGCATCCCAAAAAGTTTGCCATTTTTTTTCTATATTTTTTGCTTCATAGCTAATCATCAAAATATTTTCCTTTTCACTTCGTTGAGACGTTAAGATATTAATTAAATTGTACCTTGCTCAAATTGAGCTCTAATTCGAGCTTTTTCTTGAGCATTTTTTATTTTTTCTGCTTGTTTATTTCTATATTTTGAAACATCAAATCCAGTCCATATAACTAATTGTGCAGCAACAAAAACCGAACTATATGTACCAATTACAACACCAACAAGCATTGGGAAACTAAATCCATGCATTATTTCTCCGCCAAATACGTAAAGCGTTAAAATAACAAAGAAAACTGTAAGCGATGTAAGAATAGTTCTTGAAAGTGTTCTTGTAACTGCTTCATTGATAATAGATCTGAAGTTTGTTTCTTTACTATCTTTAATATGTTCCCTAACTCTATCAAAAACAATAATTGTATCATGTATTGAGTAACCTAAAATTGTCAATATTGCTGCTATTGTTTCGATATTTACATCGACTTCAAATAAGGAAATAGCACCAATAGTAATAACAATATCATGAAGTAAAGCAACGACACCTGCTAATGCAAATCTAAAGTCATATCTAAAAGTGACAGAAAGTAAGATAACACCTAAAGCTAAGAAAAATGCTGTAAAACCTTTTGTTCTTAGTTCATTTCCAGCTTTTGGTCCAACCATATCAACTTTTCTTATTTCAAATTTACCAGTACCTTGTAAACTAGCTTGAATTTCATCACTCATATCTTTATCGATAGTTTCTGCACTAGTTGGACTTTTGATAACAATTTCATTGTTTTTTCCAAATGGGGCAACACTAGCATGAGCAAATAGTTTATTTTCAGATAATTTTTTTCTGATCTCATCAATTGGTGGTGTTCCTTCGTATTGAACCTGAACAACTGTTCCACCTGAAAAATCTATTCCTAGTGTCAAACCTTTTGTTAAAACAAGCCCAATAGCAGCCAAGAAGGCGATAATAGATAAAATAAAAAACAATTTACCTTTGTCTAAAATATTATAAACTTTAGTATGTGATTTAAAAATTTCCATCTATTTTTGTCCCCCAAGTCCAAACCATAAACCATATCGTTTGCTTTTTTCTATTTTTGACAATGATGCCAAATAAATTCCGTAAGTTCCTAAAATTGCAGTAATCATTGAAGCTAAAATACCAATACTTAATGTGATAGCAAATCCCTTGATAGCTCCAGTTCCATATGCGTAAAGTATAGTACATGCTAACACTTGCGTTACATTCGAATCCAAAATAGCTCTCATGGCTTTTCCATATCCTTCAGCTAAAGCTTTTCTAACACCATGGCCATCCCTTAGCAATTCACGAACTCTTTCAAGAATAATAATATTTGAATCAACTGCAATACCTACTGTTAAAACTAGTCCAGCCATTCCTGGCAAAGTTAGAGTTGCTCCAAAAGCTGACATAACAGCAATTATTATAAAGATATTACTTACAACTGCTAAACTTGCTATAACTCCAGATATTCCATAGTAGACAACCATAAAGCATATAACTAGTCCAAAACCAAACAATAATGCAAGTAATGATGCTTGAATACTATCAGCTCCCAAGCTAGGTCCAACACTTCTTTTTTCCAACACTATCACAGGTGCTGGTAGAGCTCCACTTCGTAATGCAATAGCAACACTTCCGGCTTCTTCAACTGTAAAACCACCACTAATCTGACCGCTTCCGCCACCTATTCGTTCTCGTATTACTGGCGCAGAGAAAACTTTTCCATCAAGAACTACAGCTAGTCTAGTTCCAATATTTTTAGCAGTAAAATCTCCAAAAACTTTTCCACCAAATGCACTTAACGTAAAGTTAATAATTGGCGATCCACCTTGTGAATCAAATGCAACTCTTGCATCTGCAACTTCTGCACCTGTTAAAATAGGAATTTGATGAACAATATACTTAACATTCGGGTCTTTGGCATCTTGCAAAAGAGTGTGTCCAGTTGATTTTGCGTCTTCTTCTGACATAATATTGGCTTGATCGGCTAATTTTTCATCAACAGCCATAAGTTCAAGATTGGCAGGTTTTGCAATCAATTCTCTAGCTCTTTGCTCTTCAGCAATAGTCTTTATACCGGCCAATTCAACAACAATATCTGTTGTTCCTTGTCTAGTAACACTTGGCTCAGCAAGTCCAAATTGATCAAGTCTATTTCTAATAGTTTCAACAGCTTGAGTAACTGCTAAATCTTTAGTGATATCTTTTTCAAGTGGTGTTAATGAAATTTTATATTCTAAAGCATCTTTTTTAACTATTTCTAGACCTTGGATAGTTGCAAGCATTGAATCAATATTTTTAACTTCAGCTTCATCAAGCACAATAAATGATAAATCATTAGGATTGATTGTTAAATCTTCTATTAGAATATCATTTTGATCTGCATAATATCTTACAGCACCTGCTATTGACTTAATTTTTGTTTCAACAGCTTTTTCCGTTTCAACTCCAAGTAGCATGTAAATACCGCCTTGAAGATCAAGACCAAGGGTAATCTTTTTTCCTTCAATTTCCTGAAAAAAAGATGGTATAGAGAATAAAAGTCCAAATATAGTTACAATTGAAAAAATTATCAATCTATAATTTAAAAAATTCAATTTTTACTCTTCCCATTTACTTGCAACAAATGATTTTACAAGTCTCGACTGTGTTCCATCTACATGTGTAATAACAAAAAATGCATCTTCTACTTTAGTTATTTCTACTATTAAGCCACCACTTGTTACAATTTTATCACCTTTAGCTAAAGCCTCAAGCATTGCATTATGCTCTTTTTGTGTTTTTTGTTGAGGACGAATTATTAAAAAATAAAATATTCCAAATAATACAACTAGAGGTAACAATGACCCTAATAAATTTCCTGATTCTTGCATGATGATTCCTTTTTTGAACAAATTTAATAGCGATGATTATACAAGTTATAAAATTACAAAAGGCTTTATAGTAGCTTTTTTCTTATCGACATTTATTTATCTAGAATACTTCAATATTGAAAGTAAATTTATTAACACTATTTTTATACTTTTAGCTTACTTTTTACTTGCAACAATTGATAAAAAATCATTATTTTTTGCAGGATTTTTCACTGGGCTATTATGGTTTTGGTGGATTGGTTATAGTTTTATTTACTACAACTTAAGCTATCTGATTCCGTTTATTGTACTTTTTTTTGGACTTTCATACGGTCTATTTTTTTGGCTTACTGCTATTATTGATAAACTATTTATAAGAATCATTTTGCTTGTCACACTAACATTCTTTGCACCTTTTGGATTCAATTGGTTTAAATTGGATTTACCACTTATAAATACATATTTCAATATGTACGAATCAAACCTAAAAGATGCTCCTTTAAAAATATATATGCCTTCTTATGATATTCCGCAAGATAGAAAATGGGATAAAAATTTTATTGATGAAATGATTAGCACAAACTTAAAAAATATTGACATAGCAATAGATAGAGGTTATGATCTAGTTATTCTACCTGAAACAATTTTTCCACTAGCTTTAAATAATGAACCAGAAATTTTAGAACTTTTAAAAGAAAAATCAAAAGAAATTTCAATAGTAACTGGTGCTATTTCAATGCAAGACAATAAGTTTTTAAATTCAACTTATTTATTTGAAAATGGTACTTATTCGATTGCAAATAAAGTTGTTTTGGTACCTTTTGGTGAAGAAATTCCTTTTCCAAAATTTCTAACAGATTTTATAAACAATACATTTTTTAATGGTGCAAGTGATTATTCAAAGGCATCATCACCTACAACCTTTACTATTAAAAATATTAGATTTAGAAATGCTATTTGCTATGAAGCAACAACTGATGACATTTATCAAAATTTAGACACAAGATTTGTAATAGCTACATCAAATAATGCTTGGTTTACACCATCCACACAACCTACTTTGCAAAAATTATTACTTAAATATTATGCCAAAAAATACAATCTTGTAATTTATCATTCAACAAATAGCTCTCAAAACATGATAATCAAATAACAAAGCTCAAAACAAACATGGTTTTGTATAAAAATTAACCAAATTAAAATTAATATTTGAAGATAAAATCTTTATAATCTTTCTTATGGAAATTTTATTACTTGCTATATTTTTAACGCTTGCAATAGCGACTATTTTAAATATCATCCTCAAAAGATTTGGTATTTCTCACATTATCGGCTACATAATAACAGGTACTATAATTAGTTATTTATTTGGCTTTAATGGCCTAAATATAAACTCTTTGAACTTAATAGGGGAATTTGGGATAGTATTTTTGATGTTTACCATAGGACTTGAACTAAGTCTTGGAAAAATAAAAAAGATGAAAGAGATTTTACTTGCAAATGGAATGATGCAAGTTGCTATAAGTGTTGGAATTATTTTTATTCTTTCTTTTTATATTTTTAACTTTGACTTTAATACATCTATTATTATATCTTTGGCTTTTTCATTATCATCAACGGCGATTGTTTTAACTTATCTAAAAGATTCAAAAGATATCTATACACCATACGGACAAAAATCTATGGGAATATTAATTTTCCAAGATTTGGCAGTAATTCCAATTCTACTTATGATAACATTCTTATCAAACGACACTTTATCCATCACAGAAGTTTTAGTAAAAACAGTTATTTCAGCCATATTAATCGTTGTATTCATGTTTACAGTTGGCGAAAAAATAGTAAATATTATGCTTTCTTTTTCAGCGAAAACTAGACTTGAAGAATTATTTCTAGGTTCGGTATTTTCGATAGTTTTGGGGGCTTCATTGTTGGCTCATGAGATGGGCTTTACATACTCACTTGGAGCATTTATTGTTGGTATGATCATCGCTGATACTTCATACAATGTAAAAGTAGAATCTGACATAAGTAGCTATAAAGACTTATTGCTTGGTGTGTTTTTCTTCAGTGTTGGAACCAAAATTGACGCGATATATTTTTTTACAAACATACATTTTATTGTATTTATTTTTTCACTTGTAATGATTGTAAAATCAATTATTATTTACTTTATTATCAAGCAAAAAGAAGACAAAAATACTTCTGCAAAAACAGCATTAGCACTTGCTCAAATAGGTGAGTTTTCATTTGCAATCTTTGCCTTAGCAGCGTCAGAAAAACTTATCAGTCAAGAAATTGCAAATTTTTTGATATTAATAAGTGTAATCTCAATGATTATTACACCATTTATAGTAAATAACATCTACAAACTTTCATCATATTTTCAAAAAGAATTTTATGAATCAGATGTTATCACACCAATTGGACTTAAAAACCACATTATTGTTGCTGGATTTTCAACATTAGGTCGTATAGTTGCTGGTGATTTAAAAGCAAGATCTGTAGATTTTGTAGTTATATCCGACAATCTAAAGCATGTGCTTTTAGCAAGAAAATTGGGAATTATGGCGTATTTTGGTCACTTAAATAAATTACCAGTTTTGGAATCTTTGAAAGTTGATGAAGCAAAAGCTATTATTATTACTGTTAGTAGTGAAGCAAACAAAAGACTAATAAGTGAATCGATATTGAATTTTTCAAAAAATCCAAATGTTGTAGTCAAAATTGACACAATAGATGAGAGAAAAAATATGAGAGATTTGCCTGAATTAGAATTTGTAGATGCAAATTATGAGATCTCAAATCTGCTTGTCAATAGTGCAATGAAGTAATAATTTTACAAAATTGAAAAAGCGACAAGAAGATTATGTGAAAATCTATCTTAAAAGATATGGCAAAAAGAAAACAACTACGCATGTGATAGCTAAAATTGTTCCATAATAAAATTTACTAATGGCAGTTTTATCTGTATTTTCTTTCATTTTTGCATAGCTATCATTATCTTTATAAGCCTCAATAAGTGATTGAACACTTTTAAAACTCAAAAATAAAAGCACTAATACTGTGATGAATGTCATGCTGTCATAACTAAATTGTACTGCTTCTAAAATTTCCATTTATACTCCTTTTTTTGATTTATATTATTATTGTTAGTAAAATCATGTTATATTTTTTATGTTTACCAAAACTTCTTCAGCTTTGACTTCTTTCATGCATTGATGATGCTCATCACCTTTAAGTGGGCATTCTCGTTTCATGCAAGGCATACAATCAAAATCTTTTTTAACAATAACACTGTTTTGGTTTTGCCACTGTGAAGTTTCCTTGAATTTAGTTGGCCCAAAAATACAAATAGTCGGTATATTAAAAGCTGCTGCCAAATGCATTGGTCCGCTATCATTTGTTATAAATAAATCAAGAGCAGATATTTTTTGAATCAGTTCTTCTACTGAAGTTTTTCCAGCTAAATTTTCAAAATTTATAACACCATTTTCAATTAGTTCAGTTTCTATCTCTTTTGCCATATCAATTTCACCGTTACCACCAAAAATAACTGTGTCATAAGTATCACTAAGACTAGATATGACTTTTGAGAATTCTTTTGGATACCATCTTTTTGCACTTCCATAAGTTGCACCTGGGTTTATTCCAAGAGTCAATTTTGAATTCTTAGCTGAATCTATTAAATTATTATCGTCTTGATATATCTTGAGCTTTTCTGGCTTCGTTTGAATACATAAACTTTTATTAACAAAATCGTTGTATCGAATGACTAAATGTATTTCATCTTTTGTATATCGTTTGTATCTAGATTTTAATTTTGCATCTATAAAATATAGTAAAAAAGTACTCGTAAAGTTTCTTCTGAAACTTAAAGCTATGTCAACCTGCCCTACACTTTTAGCCATTTTGTAAAGATTTTTATATCTATTTCCATTTTTTCTAGAATCATCAATTATTATATTTTTTACATTTGGATGATGCACAAAAAGCTTCGAACTTACAAATGATCCTAAAATTGTTATTTCACAATTTGGGTAAACTAAAATAATATTTTCAATAGCAGGAGTAGCCATTACAGCATCACCAAGCCAAGTTGGTATCTCTAGAAATATTTTTTTAACTTGCATTAGCTACCATCTCTTTCATCGCATAAAATTGTGGCATTTTTCTTATAAGTCCTTCTTTATTATCAACCAAGCCATATCCTGGTGCTATCAATTGATGCCAAAAAACTTTTTTTATTTTTCCAGATTTTCTTGCTATGTCAAAATATTCAATCATATAATTAGTATATTCATCTTCACTAACGCATTCATTTTCACTTGTTGGTGCATATGGTGCTGTATTCTTAAGTGGCCAATTGACCTCTGTAATATATATAATATTTTCAGACTTTGATGAACTTTTTACTATTATATCAAGGAAATTTATCTTGTTTTGTAAATCAAATATTCCATACTGAGTGTTTCTAGGTGATCCACGACGATCTACATAAAGTAAAGTAGCCAATCTATCAAAATGAATTTTATAATTATTAAAAAGTGACCGGATAGTAAAATGAAATTCGAAATCTATAACAGAAGAACCTATGAGTTTAAGTTCTGGGAAGTATTTATCTCGAGATCTTTGTACTGTTTCAAAAAAGTGTAAATATTCTTCCATCGTAACAAATCCCCATTTGATACGATTAACTGCATTTCCAATCATAAATTCACTTGAAATAGATGAAAACTTTTCAAAAACTATCTTGATATCAGAAGTCAAAAGTTCATGATTTTCAATATGAGATCGAGACTGAATCACACAAATCATGATTTCCTTATCAGCTCCAAATGACTTTGCAAATTCTACATATTTGTCAATATTTTTCATATCTGATAGGTAAAATCTAATTTGCAAGGATTTAACACCAAGTTCATTGACTAAGTCAACTTGCACACTTCCTTTATCAAGGTTGACACATAAACCATAAAATGATTTTAAATGATTAATGCTATTAATTGCATTATTTTTTTTAAATAAAAACTTCAAAAATAGAAATGGAAACATGGCAACATTTGTCCATAAAAGTGTTAAAAAACTAAGTGATGTTCCTTTTCTTAAAAGTTTTTTATCTGTTTTTTTTAAAACTGCTGGCTGATCTGATATATGCCAAGGATAGTTTTTAAAAATCATAAGATTTCCATCATCCTTTCCTTAACTGTCTCAAGAAATTCATCTCCATAATTTGAAGGTATTTCAAAATTGTTTTGACAACTTTTATCACTTATCGTAGCCCATCTTTTACTACTTGCAAAAAGATTATTACCAAAAAAAGAGATCGTATTTGTATTTGTAAGGCCAGCCAAATGCATTGGCCCTGTAGATGTGCTGACAAATAATTTTGCAGTTCCTATAAATAAAGCAAAATCCCAAAGGGACTTAAAATCATCACGAATCAAAATATTAAAACTCAAATCATTAAGTTTAGATTTTAATTGTTGCTTTATTTCCAAATCATCCGGACCAAAAGTAAATATGATTTCTGATTTATTACTTGCTTCTTCTGCCAATCTTAAATACTCATCAAGCATTAAATTTCCATCACTGCTTCCGCCAAATCCAACATGAAATATTACAAAATTTTCTTTCTTTAGATCCAAATTCACCAATGGTGTTTTAAATTTTAAATGGAGATTTTCATCAAATCCAAGAAGAAGATCAAGATTGTATTCACATTCTGTTTTCTCAACTAAACTTCTTCTTTGTTTTATTGTATTATTGAAAAATATTTGCGCAATTTTTGTAGCAGGAGCTATTCTTATAGGAATTTTTGCCAAAAACAAGCAAAGACCCAAATGAAAATCAATATACCCACTGATGCTAACATCTGGCTTCACTTTATTTATCCGACTTATTAATGTGAAGCTATCATCACTGTATTCGATCACATCATCAATAAAATTCATCTTTTTGGCCAATTCAACATTTACTTTAGAAACCAAAAATACTATCTTATGTTTTGTTTGCTCTTTCAAAACTTTTGCCATTGGTAAAGCTGTCATAAAGTCGCCTATTTTGTCATGTCTTGTCAATAATATGGTCATTTTGAATCTTTTCGCTCTAATTCTTTATTTATCTCATATAATTTAATATATTTGTAAAAATTAGTTACCATGTGTGAGAATGCTATCACAAGTCCAGCATAACCATCCAAAAACCCTCTTTTAAAGAAATATGTTTTAATAAATGAATATTTGGCATTTATAATCGCCTTTAGTGGGCTTGAGCTCTTTTTGCCAGCATTATTTTTGGCAAAAAGAGTTGAGTAGTGATCTGCTTTTTGAACGAATTGAGAAATTGTATGATAGCTATAATGCTCAATATTTCCATCTAATTCTTCAATCTTCATATCTTTTGTTATTATGTCTTCGTGTACTGCATTATTATTGTATGTTGTAATTTTTCTATTATAAATTCGTTTTATTTTCTGGTTATTCCATCCACAATGTTTTATTTGAATATCTCTATAGTAAGCTTTAAAGTTGAGTTTATAAACTGTATTTTCATCGAGGTATTTAGTCTGTAAAACATGAAATAATTCCTCATCAACAACTTCATCACTGTCAACTACGATTATCCAATCATACTTAGCATAAGTAGCGGCTTTATTTTTCGTCCAACCAAATCCATTGAAATCTCCGCATACCAAATTTACATTTGAAAATTCTCTTGCGATATCTAGAGTATTGTCAATTGAACCATTATCATACACTACTACATCATCAAAGCCACTCAATGCTTCGAGTGTCTTTCGTATTGTTAACTCATTGTTTTTTGCTAAAACTATCGCTGAGATATTCATTTGTTTCCTAAAATACACTTCGTAAATGTTTTAAATTTGTATTTTAAAATATTTTTATAGTCAAAAACATCACTAGCATTTTTTAAATTATCGCCATCAACCCTATAAATCACACCATTTACACCGTTAAAATCTTTATTTACACCATTTCCAATTCTAAATGCATACTTGTAGTATTTTTTTGTTTCATCAAGTACATTTTGATTGTATTTACCAAATGGAAACACAAAACTTTCAACAACGATGTTAAGTTTTGCTTCAAGTGTTTCTTTTGATTTTATAAGCTCTTCTGTAACATTCACGCCATTCTCAACAAGATTTTCATGACCAAAAGAGTGTGAAACAACTTGAATTAAACCACTAGATATCATCTCTTTAAGCTCTGCATATGTACAAAATGTCCCTTTTTCGTAATTTTCAAATAAATCATTGTGCTCATGTCCAAGCCTAATAGACTCATCCAAAAAACAATCATCTAAAATATATTTTGGAACCACAGCTAAAAGTGCTTTTAAATTGTATTTTTTCAACAGAGGAAAAATTAATTTATAAAAATCGAAATAACCATCATCAAAAACTAAACAAATTGGATTATTCGGCATGTTGCTTGATGGAAAGACTGTTACAAATTTCTTGGATATATATTCAAGATGTTGTTCAAAAATACTGTATTCATTACTACATCTATCACTATTTAAGTGATGATACATCATGCTAATCAACAACTTCAATCCCTTTTAATCGTTTTTTCATATTTATTTTATTTTTGTGACTATGAGAAAATTTCAGTGCTATTTGTATGCATTCATTTGAATCTTCATTTATTAATTTACTGTATTCATTTGCTACAACTTTTAAATCATCATCAATCATCCATAGCTTTGCAAAGTTTTTCAATCTAATATCATTTGATAATGGCATAAATTTCATACGATTAATATCAACTATTTTAAATACATATGCATCAGATTCTTTTTTAACTAAAATATTACCAGGTGAATAATCGTGGTGAAAAATATTATTTTCATGCAATTCAAATGTGAATCTTGCGAAACTTTTCAAAATCTCTTCTTTATTTGGAAAACCTTTGTCAAGTAATGGCTCCCTGATTGTAAAATCATAATTAAACTTCTCACTAACAAAAAAACTTTCACCTAAAAGCCCTGAGCTATAAAATTCAACATATCCTATTGGTTTTGGTGTAAAATCTCCTATTTTTAAAGAATATTCATAAGATTTACTTGCCTTGCTACTTCTTAAAAATGAGTATGCGAAACGATTGATAATATTTGGCACTTTAAACGCTTTAACAACAGTATCTATTCCGCTATGGTTTATTATTTTTAACTCATTTCGAGCTTTGTGAATAGTTTGATTATTATCTCTAAAGTAATTTTTAATATCTAGTAAAAATTCTTTAAAGTTAATTTTGTAGTTTTCATTTAGTGTGTATTTTGTCATCTTATTATTGTAGCAAAATCATTCTTTAATACTTTTTTGAAGTATTAAAGCCTTACATGTATAGTAAATTTAGTCAAAAGAATCTTTCAAGTCATTTACGATAAAATTAATTAAATAACACAAAAAGAAGAAAATAATGTCAAAAAACATCCTTGAACTTTGCCTATCACCAGATCTTGGCGGACTAGAACTTTTTGTTACGACTTGCTATAAAGATTTCAAAACTAAAACTAATTGCAAAATAGCCGTATCAAAAAATAGCAAACTTGACAAATATTTGGATAATGAAGAAAAATTTTATATCAAAAGAAATAAATTATTTCCAATCTTTCCTGCATTAAAACTTGCAAAGTACATCGATTCAAATGACATAGATGTTGTACATTTTCATTGGACAAAAGATATTAATTTGGTAATTTTGGCGAAAGTGCTAAGTAAGAAAAAACCACAAATTATACAAACAAGAAATATGACAATGACAAGATTTAAAGATGATTTTTATCATAGATGGCTTTATAAAAATATATCAACAATGCATGCTGTAACTTATCAAGTTAAAGAGCAAATTAAAAAATTTGTACCTTCTGATATTTGCCCGAACGTAGAAATGGTATATATGGGATGTGAGGCTTCAAGTGTTAACGAACAAAGAGTTGAAGAATTACGAAAGATTTACAATCTAAAAGATGAATTTATTGTTGGAATAGTAGGAAGAATAGAAGAAAGCAAGGGACAATATCTTGTGATTGAAGCATTACACAAGCTAAAAGAATTAAATATCAAAGCTCTAATAGTTGGATTGCCGATGGAGGAAACTTATCTGGATAATTTAAAATCAAAGGTTAAAGATTTTGGACTAGAAAACAAAGTTATTTTTACAGGATTTACAAAAGAGGTCAATGAACATATGCAGTTATTTGACGTAAATATCTTAGCAACTCCAAAAGAAACATTTGGATTAGTTGTTATCGAAGCTATGGCAAATGGTATTTGTATGATTGCTACAAACAAAGCTGGTCCACTTGAGATTATAGAAGATGGGGTTGATGGACTTTTATTTGAAAGAAATAGTGATGATTTGGCAAATAAAATAAAAATGCTTTACCAAGATAAAGAACTCAAAAGCAAACTTGCAAGAGCTGGAAAAATAAAAGCAAATACAATGTTTGATAAAAATACACAACTTGATAAATTGTATCAGGTTATTGAGGGAACAAAATGATAAAACTAAATTTTCGAAGAGGAAGTGCATTTGCTTCAAAAAAAGCAAAAAAATATCTAGAAACAATAAATCCAGAAGATGTTAAAAATATTACCGTAATTAGACATGCAGCAATTGGTGATTTTATGAACATAAGACCCTTTTTAATAAATGCTAGAGAGTTTTTTCCAAATGCAAATATTACACTAAGTGTTTTAAGAAGTGCAATGTATGGTATTCCTCATGATCTAATAAATGACTTACATATTATGGATAAAGACGATCCAAACAATAAAACAAAAAAAACATCATTATTTACTAGAATTAGACAAGCCAGAGAACTACCTTCCCAAGATATAATTTTTGACCTTACGGATAGTTCTCTAACATTATTTTTAATTTTACTATCAACTGCAAAATTGAAAATAGGATATTCTTACAGATGGATAAGAAGAATATTTTATGATATGGCAACACTTAGAAGTGATTTTGTAATAGAGGCTGAATCAACACAGCACATGCTTAATTTCCTTGGTTCAAAAACAATTTCACCACTAAGATATGGGTTTGAGAATATTTATCCTAAAAATAATATACAACAAAGAATTATCTATTTTGCAGGAGCAGCAGCTAAAATAAAATGTTGGGAGGATGAAAAATTTATTAATTTAATTGATAATCTATCAAATAAATATCCATCATATGAACATATCATATTGCAAGGCATTAAAGAAGATGAAAAATTTTTAAATATTTATGAGTCATTTCAAAACAAACGAAATGTTATTTTACAAACCCCAATGAATCTTGATGATACAATGAATTTCTTATCAAATAGTAGACTACTTATATCAAATGACACTGGGATAAGAAATATGGCAATAGCAACTGAAACACCTACTATAGGGATATTTTTTGCAACCGGAGCATTTAGATACTGGCCACGAGACGGGAAACATAGCTGTGTGTTTAACACAGGATACTCAAGTCCAAGCATTGATGATGTATATTCTGCCACAAAAAAATTAATTGGAACACTATATGCTTAAAAATCAAGTTAGTATAATAATTGCTGTATACAGAGATGTAGTAGCTTTAGATTTAATATTAAAAGCTCTGAAAAATCAGAGCTTTTTTTGTAACTTATATTTCCGCAGTTCGTATATTATAAAAACAAATTATAAC
>ERZ1034361.880-NODE-880-length-17748-cov-17.423292_pt1 | contig 17748 bp, 16 predicted proteins | sample MGYA00520617_ERZ1034361 | MGnify/ENA primary metagenome ERZ1034361 (study PRJEB33736, sample SAMEA104284507) | Azolla filiculoides | biome: Urban; feature: Water surface; material: Ditch water | place: Netherlands | collected 2015-10-28 | depth 0-0.1 m ... | reverse complement strand
ACCACCGCACGCGGCGTAATAGTTGCGCCACTAAACTGATCGAACACCCCGCCATCTTTTTTTACTTTCCATTGCGCCTCCACTAAATCACTTAGCGAATGTCCATTAAAACTCAAAATCCAATCGGACTTCGCCTCTTCAATTTTATCGCCCAAACCGGGGGTTTCCGCATGAGAAATCACCCGCGTGCCTAAAATTTTCCCTTCTTTATCAATGCCAATAATCGACTGAATCGCGCCCGAATAACCACTATTTGTCGTCACCATAAACGCCACCGCATTCACTTTTCCGTCTTTTTTCGCCAAATAAACTAAAGTTTCTGAATTAATCAAAACAGTATCTTGCAACAAATCATTGTCATAATATTGCGCAGGAATCACTTGTTGCAGCGAAGCTTTTAAATCCTCCGCCAAGCGCGTTGCAATCACATCTTTGGTTTTTACATCGCCAAAACTGAGTAACGCGCTGCCGAGCAAGCAAAATCCACCCAGCAGCAACGTTTGATACGTTAATTTTGTGCGTAATTGTTCCAGTTTCATTTAATCCACCACTTCTAAAGGTTTGCCTTTATGATCGCGCCCATAAATTCGCGGACGGATGTAATGATCTATCAGCGGCGTAACCGAGTTCATTAACAGCACCGCAAAACCTGCGCCTTCAGGGTACGCGCCCCAAGTGCGAATCACAAAAATCAAAATCCCGCAGCCGATACCAAAAATTATTTGTCCAAGCACGGCATTTGGCGAAGTAACGTAATCGGTGGCGATAAAAAAGGCTGTCAAAATTAAGCCGCCTGAGCCTAAATGTAATAATGGGCTTAAATAGTGAGTTGAATCGTAGCTGTAAAACGCGCTGGATAAAATCAACACGGTTGCAAGCAGTGACACCGGAATATGCCAGCGAATAATTTCTTTATGCAGCAACCAGAACGCGCCCAGTAATAACAGCGGTTGACAACCTTCGCCAAGACTGCCGCGCGTTGCTCCCAGCCACAAATCCGCTATTGTGAACAAGCCGTCAATGCTTTGCGGCAATAAATGATTTTGCGATAACTCGGTTTTGACATGCCCTAATAAGGTCGCGCCGCTGACGACATCAATATTATCAATCCCGACAAAAGTGATTTTTAAACTTTCTAAAAAACTGGGTAATTCAGGCGAAAACCAAGGATACGAGGCAACCCAAGTGGTCATTTCCACCGGAAATGCAATCAGCAAACCGACTCGCGCCAACATGGCGGGATTAAATAAATTTTGCCCTAAGCCGCCGTAAACGTGTTTGCCGATAATAATGGCTAAAGCTGCACCGACCACACCAATCCACCAAGGCGCGTGCGGCGGCAAAGTCATTGCGATTAGCCAGCCTGTCAACACCGCTGACATATCTTGCAAGCTAGGTTTGACTGGTTTGCGGGCTAATCGTAAGCAAAACGCTTCGCAGCCTACACTCGCTGCGACTGTGATAATGAATAAAAATAACGCTGACCAACCATAAACGCAGATGCCGAACAAAGTTGCCGGAGTTAAGGCGTAAATCACTTGCCGCATAATATCGCTGACGGCGGATTCTGCTTTTGCATGAGGATTGGAGTTGAGTTTTAAACGATTCATCATGATGTAACCTCCGTTTGAGCCGTTTGCGCAGCTTCTGCCGCTGCCGCCGCTGCTGCTTTTGCCAGTTCACGCTGTTGTTTTTCCAATTGCATTTGCCGCATTTCTTCGTCTTGCTGTTTTTTAATCCGTTCTAATCGCGCTTGTTTGTCTTGCATTAAACGCTTGGTTTGTTCGGTTTTATGTTGCGCTTGCTGCCTTGCTGCCAATTCACCGGAGGCGTATTTAAAATAATGCACTAAAGGAATATTCGAGGGACAAACGTAGGAACAAGAACCGCAACTAATACAATCTTTTAGACCAAATCCGACTGCTGCTTCAAGCTGATTATTTTTAATCCGGCTCATCATTTCCAGTGGCAATAATCCGGCTGGACAAGCATTCACACAACTGCCACAGCGAATACAAGCTTGTTCCACCGTGCTTTTAATTTCCGTCGCGCCCAATGCTAAAATGCCGCTAGAGCCTTTTACAATCGGCACAGCTGGATGCGGCAAGGCTTCTCCCATCATGGGGCCGCCCATGACTAGCCGCGCGGTTTCACTGTGGTCAGCCCCACAAAAATCCAGCACTTCAGAAATTAATGTGCCAATCAGCACTTCAATATTCATTGGTTTTGCCACCGCAGAACCGGCAACCGTAACAATTTTAGAAATCAGCGGTCGTCCTGTGCGTAAAGCGCGATGGGTTGCGTAAGCCGTGCCGACATTGTGCATGGTCACACCCACATCAGTGGAGCGGCTTTCGGCGGGAACTTCTTGTCCCATCAAATAGCGAATCAATTGTCTATCCCACCCCATCGGATAACGAGTGGGCACTTGTACCACTGAAATCTGTGGATAAGCTTGCGCCGCTGCGGTCATTGCTGCAAACGCATCCGGTTTATTATCTTCAATCGCCACAATCGCTTTGCTTGCACCCAGACCGTGCAGCATAATCCGAATGCCATCAATCACTTGCGCGGGGCGTTCCTGCATTAATCTATCATCGCAGGTTAAATAGGGTTCGCATTCCCCGCCATTAATCAGCAAGGTATGCACTTTATTTCTACGCCCTTGACTGAGTTTGACAGCCGATGGAAACGTTGCGCCGCCTAAACCGACAATCCCAGCCGCCCCCACGCGCAAGCTGATTTCTTCAGGGTCTAAGGCAAACGGATCAGGCACAACCGGAAATTTTTGCCATTTTTCTTGTCCATCGGACGCTAACACCACTGTGCGAATCGGTAAAGCAGACGGATGCGGCGCAGGATAATCACTCACATCGACAATAATGCCGGAAGTGGGCGCGTGAATCGGTGCCGAAATTAAGCCTTGACTGTAAGCCAGCAATTGTCCTTTCAAAACGTGGTCGCCCACTTTAATCAACGGCTCGGCGGGTTTGCCAACGTGTTGTTGCAGTGGAATATACAACTTACTGGGCAAGGGAAAATCGCAGAAAATCGCTTTACCAGCGGTTTCAGCTTTATGTTCTGTGGCATGAACGCCGCCACGAATCAACGGTTTTTTAAAAAAATTTAACATAACGACCCGCTTGCCTGCACCGGCGGTTTTGCCCAACGCCAATTCCGTAATGTCACTTCCACTGGCTGCATTTGTAAACATTCGGTTGGACAGACGGCGATACATTTTTCACAGGCGATACACGCATCAGCAACCACAACGTGAATTTGTTTTGCTGCACCGACAATCGCATCGGTGGGGCAGACTTTAAAACAGCGCGTGCAGCCTGTGCAGTTGTCTTCATTCACATGCGCGACTAACGCCTCTGGTTCTGCTACATCGGACAAATCTAAACTAATTCCTAACAGAGTCGCGATTTGTTCAGCCAACGCACTGCCGCCGGGAGGACATAAGGTGGCGGGTGCATCGCCTGTTGCTAAGGCTTCTGCCGCTGGACGACACCCGGGAAATCCACATTGCCCACATTGCGAGCCGGGCAGCAATGCTTCTAGCTCATCAACAATCGGGCTGGATTCAACTTTCAAATATTTCGCAGCAATCCCTAAGAGCAAACCTAAACTCAGACCTAACAGGGTTAAGCTAACGATAGCAGATAACACAATCATGTTTTGTTCCTCTTCACAGACCTTTCAGGTTTTAAAAAACTGAAAGGTCTAGGCGGCTTATTTATAAAGTCCAGCAAATCCCATAAATGCCAGCGATAAAATCCCAGCGGTAATAAACGCAATTGGCGAACCTGCAAACAAACGCGGCACAGCCATCAATGCCAATCTTTCTCGCAAGCCTGCAAAAATCACCATCACCAACGTAAATCCCGCCGCCGACCCAAATCCAAACAACATACTCTGCATAAAACTGTGTTGTTGTTGCACATTTAACAATGCGACACCCAAAACCGCACAATTTGTGGTAATGAGTGGGAGGAAAATTCCTAGGATTTGATACAACACGGGGCTGGTTTTGCGCATCACTAATTCAGTAAATTGCACAACAGCTGCAATCACCAAAATAAAGGCTAAAATACGAAGAAATTCAATATGTAACGGGGCTAGAAGTAGGTGTTCTAACATCCAACTTGCCACAGCCGCTAAAGTCAGCACAAACGTGGTTGCTAAACCCATGCCCAGCGCGGTGTCTAGCTTGTTAGACACGCCCATAAAAGGACACAAACCTAAGAATTTCACTAACACGACGTTATTGACTAAAGCTGTGCCTAATAAAAGTAATAAATAGTCGCTCACGGTTTTTCTCGCTAGTTTTTTATAGGAAACTAAGCAGAATTTATGCCAGTAAACTTTTCAGGGTTATTTCAATTTTATTAGCCACGACTGCCAGTCCTTTGAGGCATAACTATCTACACATCTTTAGTTTGCAAAATATTTATATATCAATAGGATATTGAAAATATGTAGGTTGGGTTAGCTACTTTTTTCGTCAGAAAAAAGAGCGTAACCCAACAAGGGTGTTTATTTTAACGCTGCATGTTGGGTTACGCTTATCTCGCTTCGCTCAATAACGCTAACCCAACCTACACAAAACTCTTTATTATCAATAATTTTGTTATAAAAACTGTCAAGCTGTTTTGTGTAGATACTTATGCCTTTGAGGACTGGCAGTCGTAAACTCCTCCCTCAATGTCGCAAATCAAACAATGATTTAATCCGCGCCAGAGAGATTTGTCGCAAACCCGACACAAAAAACCTATTGAGCGCGATTCCCACACTTTTTTTAAGCTGGCATTAATATTGCAGAATCCTAAGCAGTCCTTTCAGCCAGACTACATATCATGGAAAAAAACGCCCTGCCTTCTTTAGAAAACTATCTTGGCAAAGACCTGCCAGATGAGCTTACGGTTAATTTGAAAAACTTAGCCAAAACTATCCATAGCAAGCAGCCCTTGCCGTTTCAGATTTTTATTGAAGCGGTTGAGCAAGCCCCGATAGCGATTTCCATCACCGATAAAAAAGCCAAAATTCTGTATGTGAATACCGAGTTTTCACGAGTCACGGGCTATCAAGCCGAAGAAGTGACAAATGAAAACGAATCTATTTTGTCGGATAAATCCACGCCCCGAAACGTGTATTACGATTTGTGGCGCACTATCAGCAAAAAGAAAATTTGGCATGGACAACTGATTAATCGGCACAAATTAGGGCGGCGTTATCTGGCTGATTTAACCATTACCCCCATGCTGAATGCAGACGGTGAGGTGAGCCACTATATTGGAATGCACCGTGATTTAACGGATGTTTATCAAGCAGAACAACAAGTTAAAAATCAAAAACAACTGATTGAATCCGTGACAAATCTGTTGCCGATTGCTATGGCGGTGCTTGATGAATACGACCAAGTGGTTTTGGATAACCATTTATATAAAGCTCTGGTGAGCGATTTAGATAAAAAAGAACCCGCGCTGTATTTTTTGCAATTGCTGCGCGAAGAAATGGGCGAGTTATGGCAAGAGTGCAAAGATCATTTGCAAGGTTTTAGCCAGCGTGAATTTCGTGTGGAACGCAAAACCAAATCAGCGCGGTGGTTTTCTTGCTCTGGCAGTTGGTTTAGTGAAGCCGCCACGCAAGCGGATACTTTTTTCAGCCAAGAAAGCAAACGCTATTTAATTTTAACCCTCACCGACATCACCAAGCAGCGCAAACAATTGGAAGAGCTGCATCTGCAAAGTTTAAAACTGATGATGACGGAAGATGTCCGAGTGCGCAGTATTCGTGAAACCTTGTTAGGCGCAATGCACCAAATTCAGTTGCCGATGAATCAAATCCGCGCCGCTGAACAGATTTTGCAAATGAAACAAGATGAGCAACACAACAGCTTATTGCAAATTCTGCAACAAATTCAACAATCTGGACAGCAAGCGATTGCGACAATGCAAAACTGTATTCCCTCGCTTGCTCCCACTTCAATGTTGCCGCTGAATTTGAATTTGCTGCTGCACGAAGTGTTATTGCTCAGTGATGTGCGGATTCAATCCTACGCTATTGAAGTGGATTGGCGACCACAACAGCAATTACCCTCGGTATTAGGTTCGGAAAATAAATTGCGTATTTTATTTAAGCAATTGATTGATAACGCAATTGATGCAATGCTGAAACAAGGCACCTATCCAATGCGCTTAACCATTGCCACCGCCTGTGATGAAGAATGGATTTACGCCTGTGTTGCTGACACAGGCCCCGGCATTGCGCCCGATAAGCGTTCTAAAGTATTTGAGCCGTTTTATACCACCCGCCAAGACAGTCACCAGGCGGGCATGGGCTTAGTGATGGTGAAAGAAATTATTGATCAGCATCAAGGCTTGATAGAAATAGATAACCAATACAAACAAGGCTGCCGCTTTAAAATCAGCTTTCCGTATTTTAAAAACTAAGTTGGAGACAGATTCGTGATGGACAGAACCCAACTCCTTGAGCTTGAATTGGATACGTTGTATCTGATTAGCCAAGTTCTTAACAGCGATTATGATTTGAATGCCAAATTGCAAGGCGTACTGGAGATTTTGCACAAACGCTCTGGAATGCGCTCAGGCATGATTACGCTGCGCGAAATTGAAAACGATGACATGGTTGTGAGTGCGGTGCACACCAATGGTGCAAACAAACCCGTAGAACCCGTGCGTTATCAAGCAGGTGAGGGTTTAATTGGTGCAATTTTGGATGTAGGCAGCACAATTATTGTGGAAAAAGTCGCGGACGAACCGCGTTTTTTAGGGCGGTTAGGTTTATACGACCCTGAATTGCCCTTTATTGGTTCGCCAGTCTATATGGAAAAAGGCGAATTAGTCGGTATTTTGGCAGCACAACCGGATAACGCTCAGTTTTTGGGAGAAAGAGCGCGATTTTTAGAAATGATTGCCAATTTAATTGCGCAAAGCGTGAATATGCTGCGCAGTTTAGAACGCAAACAACAAGATTTACTCAGTGAACGCGACCAACTCAAACAAGCGTTAATCAAAAACTATCGCTTTGAAAATATTATCGGACATTCGCCGCCGATGCTGAAAGTATTTGAATTAATTAGACAAGTAGCAAAATGGAATACTACGGTTTTGATTCGCGGTGAATCCGGCACAGGCAAAGAAGTGGTTGCTAACGCCATTCATTTTAATTCTGCCTGCGCCACCGGGCCGTTTTTAAAACTCAACTGCGCCGCGTTACCAGACAGTTTGCTGGAATCCGAATTATTTGGGCATGAAAAAGGCGCGTTTAGTGGCGCGTTGAATTTGCGCAAAGGTCGCTTTGAATTAGCCGATAACGGCACGTTATTTTTAGACGAAATCGGGGAAATTTCCGCCTCGTTTCAATCAAAATTATTGCGAGTGTTGCAAGAAGGTGAATTTGAACGGGTTGGCGGCACCAAAACCATTAAAGTGAATGTGCGGATTATCGCGGCAACCAATCGCAATTTAGAAAAAGAAGTCACGCAAGGCAATTTTCGTGAAGATTTGTATTATCGCCTGAATGTGATGCCGATTTATATGCCGCCACTGCGGGATCGCACCGAAGATATTCCTGACTTAGCGGAGTTTTTGCTGGGCAGAATTTCTAAACAACAAGGTGGTCGCCCGTTGGAAATCAAAGACAGCGCGATTCGGATTTTGATGAAACATCATTGGCCGGGCAATGTGCGCGAATTGGAAAATCGTTTAGAACGCGCCGCAATTATGAGCAATGCCGGCATGATTGATCGTGATGTGATTGTGAATACCGGTTTAGAAGATGAAATTGGCGCGACCGAGCATAAATTGCAAAAAGTGGTTGCGGTTGATTTTAATGATGAAAATATGGACGACCGCGAGCGCGTGATTGCCGCTTTGGAGCAAAGTGGCTGGGTGCAAGCAAAAGCGGCGCGATTATTGAATATGACCCCGCGTCAAATCGCCTATCGGATTCAAACTTTAGACATTACGATGAAGCAAATTTAGTGTCGATAGCACGACTGCCAGTCCTCAAAGGACTGGCAGTCGTTTTTTAAAAATACTTTAGGTGATATTTATTCCCGTAGAGACGCAAAATATTGCGTCTCTACCACCTACTTTTAAAACAAAGACTAAGGAGAAAACCATGTTTTTTTCAGAAACGTATCGCAAAATTACCCGCGACGGGCTATGGGATAACAATATTGTGTTTTCCCAAAACTTAGCCTTATGTCCATTGTTAGCTGTCACGGGCACAGCAACCAACGGCTTAGGCATGGGCTTAGCGACCTTGGTGGTGATGATTGCATCTAACGGCGTAATTTCGGTGACGCGGCAATTGATTCCCAATGAAGTGCGAATTCCGGTGTTTGTGTTATTAATCGCCTCGCTCGTGACGATAGTGGATATGGTGATGAATGCTTGGCTGCATGAATTATATAAAGTGTTAGGTTTGTTCATTCCTTTGATTGTAACGAACTGTGCAATTTTAGGGCGGGCAGAATCGTTTGCCTCACGCAATGAATTAAAACAATCGCTGTGGGATGGCTTGATGATGGGCTTAGGATTCACCATCGCCTTAGTTGCGCTGGGTGCGGCGCGAGAAATTTTGGCAGCCGGCACATTATTTGCCAACGCTTCATTATTATTAGGTTCGGCGTTTAGTTTTATGGAAATGACGATTATTCCAAACTACAAAGGTTTTTTATTAACCGCGTTGCCGCCGGGTGGTTTTATTATGTTGGGATTTATTATTGCGGGAAAACGTTTGATTGATGCGAAACGCGCGGCGATTGCAAAAGCAAAAACCAAAGTTGATGTGTTGCCAGCCGATGTAGAACCGCTTGTGAACACTACAGCGTAGGAGAGAAAAAATGAATGTTGGAGTGTGTTACGCGCTGGCGGATCGGCAATTGTGGATGCGTTTGGAAGTGCCGGCTGAGAGCAAAGTGGAAGATGCGATTCGCTTGTCTGGCGTGTTAAAGCTGTATCCTGAAATTGATTTGACCGTGCAGAAAGTGGGAATTTTTGGAAAAATGGCGCAGCTCGATAGTCCGATTCAAGAGGGGGATCGAGTGGAGATTTATCGCGCGATTACCGCTGATCCTAAATTGGTGAAACGGCGCAAGCTTTAAACAAGTATTTCTTGGAGTCCAAAATCTATTTTGGACTTCTGTTTCTTTTTTCTAAAAATTTTTTAAGACGACTAGTCATCTTGAAAAGTTTTGTTGTCGGAATCAAAATTTTCAGGATTAAAGGATGAACAGGATGAGTCAAAATCAAGAAAATCCTAAAATCCTGAAAATCTTGATTCAGACAGCATCCCACTTTTGATTCTAATACTTACGAATGAGGCTAAGACAAATTCGCAGTACGCTGCATCACCATAGAAACCGCCGCCGCACGCGTCGCCACGCCCAGCTTCTCAAAAATATGCTCCAAATGTTTATTCACCGTGCGCGGACTGCTCTCTAAAATAATCCCCACCTCTTTATTGGTTTTGCCTCTGGAAATCCACATTAATATTTCCGCCTCCCGTGCCGTTAGCCCTAAAGAACTTTTCACCGCATCCATATTCCACTGCGTAGAATGTTTTTCCAATAAAAACAGATATTCCTGATTGTGCGAATGCGGCTGTAATTTCACAGAAAAATGCACGCCGTCCAAAATTCGCTCGAATACGCTGTATTCAGCCTCGTCAGTTTTTTGCAATTGCACTTTAAACCACGCCAGCAAAGGCGTGGGCAATTCTATGCCGACTTGAATCTGCTCCGCTGACAGCGCGGGTTGCACAAAATCAGCTAACCATTGCAAACCCGCTTGCGACATCCAACTAATTTTGCCCGTGTTATTCACCGTCAACGCCGCATAAGGACTGCTATTCAGCGCGATTTCTGCCCGCTGAATAATCCGCAATTGCTGAATTTGCGCCGCGACTCTAGCAAGCACTTCGGGTGGACGAATCGGTTTCACCAAATAATCCACCGCGCCTTCTTCAAAACCTTGCAGCAAATTATCCAGTTCACTTAACGCCGTCATAAACAACACCGGAATCGCGGCGGTTTTCGCATCGGCTTTGAGGCGGCGGCAGGTTTCAAAGCCATCAATGCCCGGCATCAGCACATCCAACAAAATAATATCCGGTTTCAAATACGCAATTTGTTCCAATGCCGACTCGCCATCGGTGGCAACCAACACCCGATACCCCGATTCTGACAAAGCATCGGATAATAACGCCAAATTTTCGGGCGTATCATCAATAATCATGACAATACCGTTGCTGCTTAGGGATTCATTCATGGTGGTTTAGTTTCTCAAGAGTTGTTTGTAAAAGTTTTTTGATGTCGCTGAGACGAAATTCTTTGCTCAACAGCAATACGCGCTGTGCAAATTCGGCATGTTCAGGCGAGGTTTTTATCAGTAGATTCAAATAGTTATTCAAGCCAATCAAATCGCCAATCCGCACAAACGCAAACATTTCTGTCAAAATTTTCGCAGGCGGCAATTGTTTTGGCGTTTTCGGTTTGCGCTGCGGCACAGTTTGTGTTTTTTCATCTTGATAAATCCAGCTTAAACCTAATTGCAATTTCAATTTATTCAATAACTTGCGCACTTGAATCGGTTTCGCTAGAAAATCATTGCAGCCTGCATTGATCGCATTCAATCTATCCGAAGAATACGCATTCGCGGTTAAAACGATAATCGGCGATAAATAGTTGTTGTGGCGTAAATGTTTTGCCGTTTCCAATCCGTCCATTTCTGGCATCGACAAATCCAACAAAATCAAATCCGGCGGCTGGATTTTCACTTGCGCCAAACAATCCAGCCCCGAAACCGCTTCTACCAGTTCAAAACCCAACGGCTGCAAAATATCTTTAATCATTTGCCGGTGATCGGGTTGGTCGTCCACAATCAAAATCGTGTGCGGATTGCCTTGATAACCGACAATCGGTTGCTGCGAGGCTTTTTCCTGTTCGCCAATAATATGCGCCAAAAACAAGCGCACGGTAAACGATGAGCCTTGCCCCGCTGTGCTGCTCACCACCAATTCGCCGCCCATTAATTCGGTCAACACCTTGCTAATCGTCAGCCCTAAACCGCTGCCGGACACCAAACTTTCCTGCGCCAGTTGCGTAAACGGTTGAAAAATATTTTCCAATTGGTCTTGTTGAATGCCAGGGCCGGTGTCGATGATTTGAAAGGTGGTCACGCCGCAGCTGTAGCTAATCCGAAACACCACTTCGCCAGCTTGGGTAAATTTAATTGCATTGCCTAATAGATTAATCAAAATTTGCCCGACTCGTTTTTCATCGCCACGCACCCATTGCGGCAGGGTATTTACAATTTGGCAATGAAAATTCAAGCCTTTGCTTTCGGCTTGCGGGCGAAAAATGCTTAATAAATGTTCGACAAAAAACGGAAAATCAATCGTGTCTTTGGCAAATTCAAATTTACACGATTCAATTCGCGCAATGTCCAAAATATCTTCAATCAACGACGATAAATGTTCACCGCTGCGTTTTAAAATTTCCACCGCTTGGCGGCGATGTTCTGGAATGGTGGGGTCTTGTTGCAAAATATAGGCGTAACCCAAAATGCTGTTCAGCGGCGTGCGGATTTCGTGACTCATCGAGCTTAGAAAACGGCTTTTGGCAATATTGGCTTTATCCGCTGCTTGAATCGCTTCTTGCAACCGTGCGTCGGTTTTTTTATGTTCGGCAACTTCGTTTAATAAACGTTCTGTTTGCCGAGAAATTTCTTCGCGCGTCACCCGCCTGCTTTCATTATTCAACACCAGCCACCAAGTGCATAAGCCAATAAAAACTAATAATGAGCAATACACTTTCACAAAATTTGCCAGCAATAAATGAAAAGAACGCGGAAATGGCAAGGCACTGAGTAAATCTTGATAATAAATAATGCCGATAAACACGCTGGTTAAAATCGCCATGAACAAAAATAACAAACTGAAGCGAATCAGCCGCAATCTTAGTGTCAACGTGAAATAGTGCGGCAAACAAATCCAACTATTGGCGAGTTTTTCCAGATAATCATCCATTCTAAAACCCGGTTTGCACGCATCCATGCACCGCGCATCTAAGCTGCAACATAATGAACAAATACTGCCCTGATAAAACGGACAATACGCCATATCTTCTTGTTCAAATTGATTGTCGCACACCGTGCAAATACTGCGTTTTTCGTGATTATTGTGTTTGGAACAGCGGGTTAAATAACCGTCGCGTCCGTACCATTTTGCAAGGCACGGCACGAGCACAAACGCAACACCTAAGGCGATAAACGCTGAAAAAGCTTGCGCCCACACGCCAAATAAACCCAAATAAGCGGAGATTGAAATGATGGAAGCCGTTAGGGTAGATAATGTGCCGACGGGATTCATATCGGGCAAATACGCGCGTTTAAATTCAACGGCTTTCGGGCTGAGATTTAAGGGTTTATTGATTAAAAAATCCGCCGCCACCGCGCTAATCCATGCAATCGACACATTAGAAAACAAACCTAACACTTTTTCCAACGCGCTAAACACGCCAAATTCCATTAATAACAAGGCGATAGACACATTGAAAAATAACCACGTTACGCGCCCAGGATGGCTGTGCGTTAAGCGGGAAAAAAAATTCGACCACGCCAGCGAGCCGGCATAAGCATTGGTCACATTGATTTTGATTTGCGAAATCACCACAAACAACGTCGTCACTGCTAGCGTAGTGTTTTTATCAAACACTTCGCCATAAGCAATCAAATACATTTGCGTCGGTTCATGGGCGTGCGCAATCGAAATGCCATGACGAATCGCCAAATGCGCTAATAACGCGCCGCCGAGTTGCCGCAACATGCCAAAAATAATCCAACCGGGCCCGCCTGCTAACGTTGCAGACCACCAACGCAAGCGATTTTTAGCGGTCAGTTCCGGCATAAAACGCAAAAAATCCACTTGTTCGCCAATTTGCGCCACCATTGAAAACGCAATCGTGGTCGCGCTGCCAAATAATAACCAGTTGAAACCTTGTCCACTGCTGGCAATATCAAAATACGCATTTAACAGCAAAAGCGATTCAGGTTCTTTAATAAAAACAGCAACATACGGCGTGAATAATAGAATTAACCATAACGGTTGCGTCCACAATTGCAAGCGGCTAATTGTGGTGATGCCAAATGTGACCAGCGGAATGACGGTAACGGCACTAATAATATGAGCAATGAAAATCGGAATGTGAAAATACATTTCCAACGCCAGCGACATAATTGAGGCTTCCAGCGCGAACAGCGTGAAGGTAAACGAGGCGTAAATCAGTGAGGTAATCGTTGAGCCGATATAGCCGAAACCCGCGCTGCGCGTGAGTAGGTCTATATCAATGTTATAGCGGGCGGCGTAATAGCTGATGGGAAAGCTGGTGATAAAAATGATTAAACCGACCGCTAAAATTGCCCAAACTGCGTTGGTAAAACCATAATTGATGGATAAAAATCCGCCAATGGCTTCCAGCACTAAAAAAGAGGTTGAGCCAAATGCGGTGTTGGCGACTTGAAACTCTGTCCATTTGCGAAAGGTGCGCGGCGCAAAACGCAGGGCGTAATCTTCCATCGTTTCGTTCGCAACCCAAGTATTGTAGTCGCGGCGGATTTTAGAGATATTGTGATGAATCTTAAGCTTCCTCATCACTTAAAAACCTAAGTGATTTGCGTTGTGAACAGAATGATTCAAATGATAACTAATTTTTCAAGTGGGCGAAAAACTTTGTCGCCCAAACCTTTCAGGTTTTTAAAACCTGAAAGGTTTTGTTGCGCAAAAAACTATTTGCTCGGCTCTTGCGCCTGATGTCCACCGGGGCGATATTTATCCATCACCGCATCTAACATTTCATTGCTGATTTTTGGATTGGCTTTTTGCAAACACGGCAGCAACACGGCTTTGTTGGCGTGTACTTTTTCAGACGTAGGGCGGCTGCCTTGCGCGGCGGGTTTTACATTGTTGAAACAGGCGACAAATTGTTCCGCTGAAATGTTTAAATCTTTGCTGATTTTATCCACCGGACGTTTGGGGTCGTTGTTTAGCATGGGCGGTTCAGCGGCAAAAGCGTTGTTAAAAATAATGAATATAGCTGCGCTGGCGAGTGTGTTTTGAATGTTTTTCATACGTTTTGCTTGGGTGATTTTTGAAATAGTGTGGGAAAGATTTTAGCCTGCGCAGCTACGATTCGCACGATTAAGATGTGTGAGTTTTTCAATTTTCAAACCAAGAAATGGTGAATTTTTTGAAAACGACCGGTCGTCTTGAAAAAATTCTGCATAATTTATTTGTAAAATGGGCAAGAAAATCACTGGCAGATTGAAAAAAGATAAAAAGCTAACTTTTAATGTGCGATTTGATGGATCAAAAATAATCTTGCAACTTATTGATTTTAAATGACAGTTTTAAACACAAGGATTTGAATGGCTTCCCTGTTTAGAACAGGATTTAACGGATTAACAAAATTTCACGATGAATCCTGTTAATCCTAAAATCGTGGGAATCGTGTTCAAAAACATTGCCCTGTTTAGAAGGGATTACGCATAAAAAAAGCCTGTTAGTGTTTCCGCTAACAGGCTTTTTTTTGTCTGAATCATGATTTTCAGGATTTTAGGATTTTCTTGATTTTTGCTCCATCCTGTTCATCCTTTAATCCTGAAAATCATGATTCAGACAGAAAATTTCCAAGACGACCGGTCGTTTTTAAAAATTTCGCAGTTTTTCGCAATCAGATTTTTAATTCTCCGCCAAAAACCGCAACACCCAAGCATCAACACGCGGCAAACAATGATTTAACGCCGCCTTCTTTTGTGGAATCGCAAAAAAATCCGGTTCATGCCGATAAGGATTGTGCATTTTACCCACATCCATCGCATCGTGGCTTAAATCCACAATTCTTCCGCCAATCATATTGTATTGATGTTCATAATGCCCATGAATCGCACCACCAAACACTTGATTCATAAACAAACTGCCATATTTACACGAGCCGGATAAATCGGTTGGCAAGGCTTTATGCCGTTCAACCGACAACTCGCACCATCTGGCAAACACAAAAATTTTCGCGTGAGCAAATTCTGAATAGGAATAATCGCGTTGTGCCTGTTGCTGCGCTGTCCAGTCAGTCATCTGAGTTTCGCCAGATGATAACGCACCGCTTGGGCAAAAATCCGCACTCCGCCGCCTTCCATCGCAGTTTGTTGTAAGGCGATAGCATCCTCAACTCGCACTCCCGCCAGATAATCAATGCCAAAATCCGCCAGTTCTGACAACCAAGGCACAGTCGGCCCCATTAAAACGGTGGTGGCATCTTCTGATAATTGTGCTAAACGCGGAAAAGTTTTATTGGCAATCGTGCTGCCGCTGAGAAACACCCAATCGGCTTGCGGCAATAAAAATTCACAGGCAGGATCAGGAAAATCATTGCCTTGCGGTTGGCGTTCCAAAATCGTTAAATCAAACTGGTTTTGATAAACATCTATGCCCGGATAACGCCCGATGATAACGACTTTTTTACCGTGTAATTGCGGCAAAAAATGTTCAAACACTGCTAAATTTCCCGCGCCTAAGCGTTGCGCCACCATTAACGGCTGAGAATTTAAGCTGCAATTAATCGCTGCCATGCCTACGGTTGCTTTGCAGGCTTCCCATTCATTTACCCAACTTGCTAATTCGCTTAAGGTTTTTCCCACTAACGTGCCAGGAAAATCCAAAGTGCGTGAAGTTTGTGGCGGACTCATTGCCAAGCCTAAAAAAGTTTCATCCGCTGTTTGAGTTTTGCAAAACGTCCACACTTGCCCCAAACACACGCCCGTCACTTTCGCATCCGATTTTGCATGATCTATCAATAATTCGTAAATGTAGTTTGGATTGTTCATGCTGGCGATGAGGTTTGGAGAAAAGTTAAAAAACTGTCACAAGTTATGACACTTAAATCGGTGAGAATAAGTTTCAAGGCATTCCGAAATATCGGAGGTCAGGCTTTGCCTGACATCGCAAGCAAAGCTTGCACTCCGACATACCGCAAAACTTTTGTTTAATTACTTATCTGAATCAATTTAAGATTTTCAAGATAAATCCTGTTCATCCTTAAATCCTGAAAATCCAGATTCAGACACTTATTCAGGCAAACGCAATAAACTCGGCTCAGCTTTCAGCGCGTCCATTTTTCCCCACGCGGTGACTTTTTCCACAAACCATTGTTTTTTAGTCGGATGATTTTGCACCACATCGTATTCCGCATAACAAGAATCATCACTTTGAAATTGCAAACGACCAATCCGTTGTTTGCGTGCGTCATACCAAAATCCGCTTAAGTTAGACTTTCCGGTCAGCGGGTCTTTGGTTAGTTGAAATTGCACCGCCTGATACTCAGGATAAGAACTTATAATGCCCGTTAGAAATCCCAATTTTTCAATGCTGGCAATCAATTTTTGACAAATTAATTCGCCAAATTCGCGTTGCTGTTCAATTTGCGCCGCTAAATCTTCATTCATTACATCACCTTTTGATAAACCCGCCGCAGCAATTCCAATTCCGCCGGCGGTTGATTGCGCAACGCGGGTAAGGTTTGCATTTTGCAACCTTGTTCCTGCATCAGTTGATGGGGCGGGTCGAGCATGATAAATCGCGCTAAATGCACTAACACCACGCCATTCGGAGTGTCCACTTGTTCAGAAAATCCGCTTTCAATTCGCAATAAATCATTATCAAGTTTTAACAGCTGATTAATTTCATTCAATAACATGGCAGGATGAGTGCGCACATTGCCCGCTAACGGCGGGTTTTCGTCAAAGGTGCTGGACAATTTCGGCAACGGTTTTGGAAAACAAATACTGCCATTTTCCTGTTGCGCGAACAAAATCAACGCGCTGATGTCGCCTTTGTAATAGAGGATAAAGCGATGATTTTCTTGCGCAAATTCAGACATAACTCATCCTTAATCCGCGAAACTTTCCGCTAAATCCATAATCACCGACGCGCCGCATAAATCTTGCGGGTCAAGTTGTTTTAAATGCGACAAAATCAAGTTCGATTCAATCACACTTTCGCGCCGCAATTTGATAAACGCCAAAGCTTTCAGGCAATACAGATAAAACAAGCCTATTTCATTCGCGTACAAATCCCATTTTTCTGGCTCAAGAGCCAAACGGCGATAATCGCTGGGAAAACCGCCTTGCCGCGCTGATTCTTCTAAACCTTGCAGCGCAAAATTTTCTGCCTCAATCAAACGTTTATGGAAAAAATAGAATTTGTACAGCGCGAAATAGGTTTGCAAGCACTGGCTGTCTGCGGTTTGCGCTTCTAAAAAAAGTTTTTCAGCGTGCGCAGGATTTTTAGAGGTATCGGCAACTGCCGCTTGCAATAAGCGATTCACTGCCAGCGGCATTTGCGGGCTAAACATCACCCGCTCATCAAACATCTCCATTGCGCCCATCATTACCAAACCTCAGCGGGTGCTAATAATTCGGCAACCGGCTCGCCGCCTAATAAATGCTGTTCGATAATGGTGACAACATCCGCAGGTTTGAGTTTTCCATACAATACGCCGTCTGGATAAACCAAGACGCTAGGGCCTACGCCGCAGGGCCCTAAGCAACCGGTGTTGGTGATGGCGATTTTTTCAAATAAATTGCGGGATTGAATTTGGTTCATAAATTCATTCATCACCGCACCGCAGCCGCTACTCATGCAAGAGCCGCGCGGATGACCTTG
>ERZ1034361.879-NODE-879-length-17753-cov-2.113148_pt1 | contig 17753 bp, 20 predicted proteins | sample MGYA00520617_ERZ1034361 | MGnify/ENA primary metagenome ERZ1034361 (study PRJEB33736, sample SAMEA104284507) | Azolla filiculoides | biome: Urban; feature: Water surface; material: Ditch water | place: Netherlands | collected 2015-10-28 | depth 0-0.1 m ... | reverse complement strand
AGAAGCTGAGCCATATTCTCTCCCCATCGCCTGACTTGAGTTTAGCCCTTTATTTGACACAGATTAAGGCATGATTGCCTTGTGAATGCTAAATGGACGCAGATTGTGACGATCTGGGCGCTGGTCGCGATTCTTACCGTGACCCTGGTCGTGGTCTTCCCGGCTGACGGCCAACAGGTCGAAGCCGCCTTTGGGGCAATCCTGGCTGGCTCAATTGCACTGGTGTCCTTGCTTCAATTATTTAAGGACAACGCCATTGGCTTCGTTCGCAAACTCATCTACGTGGGCGGTGGCAGCTACCTAATCCTGGCTATCGCAACCGCCTACCTTTTCTTGAAAGGTTAGACTTTAGACATGTTGCTAGCACTCGAGATTTTCTTCACCGGACTATTGGTCTTGGCTTCTTTGGCTATTGCAGGGGTTTCAGCACTCGTGCTTTATAAGTTGTTCAAGGGTCAGAAATAGTTGTTCGTATTTCCTGAGGGGCTTCCACTGGAGCTCACTCCTTTTGCTTTTCTCGTTGGTAAATGGGAAGGCACCGGCATCATTAGTTACAAAATTAATGACACCGATGAAGCGCCAATCGAGCGCGAGTTTAAACAGCGCATTGAATTTGCCCACGATGGTTCGAATGCCCTCACCTATGTATCGTCAGCAGAGCTGATTGATGAAGAGGGAACAATTCTTCCGAGCGAGTTGGGGTACTGGCGAGTAGCCCGCCCACATGAAACGGCCGATCACGGCCCCGGATTAATGCTTGGCGTTGGCGAAAAAAGTATTAACACTCACGAAGACTTAGAGAAGCTGCGCAATAAAGAAGGCGGCTTTGATATTCAGGTATCGGTTTTGCACCCGGGTGGAATGGCCGAGCTTTATAACGGCAAAATCAAAGGTGCCCGAGTGGATCTTGCTTCTGCTTACGGAACAGCTTTTGAAACCGCCAAGACTTACCGCCACTCAACCCGCCTATTTGGACTTGTTGAAAACGCTTTGCTTTGGGTTTGGGAAATTGCGCTACCGGGTGGGGATTTGAAACCACACGCATCTGCCCGCCTTGAACGAGTGGAGTAATTCGTGAATGTTGCGCAAGAACATTTTGGTAATCCAAACATTGAGCAGCGCAACCTTGCTGAAGGAAAAGCCGCTGTAAATCTTGGCGCTCGCGGAATTATTACGGTGTCCGGCGAAGATCGCTTGGCTTGGCTGCATTCTTTGCTTTCGCAGAATCTAAAAAATCTTTTGCCTGGAGTCTCGGCTGAGGCATTGCTGCTTGATCCGCATGGTCATATCGAACAGGTGATTCACTTTTTAGACGACGGCGAAACATCTTGGTTGGTAGTTGAGGCTGCCGGTCGCGAACCGCTGCTAGCTTGGCTAAACAAAATGGTCTTCCGCATGAAGGTTGCTGTGGCTGATCGTTCGGCTGACTTTGCTGTGATCGGTCACATCGGTGCTGGCATTCCGCAAAGTTTTGTTTCAAACGCAGTTGCTTTGATTTGGCATGACCCATGGCCGGGCGTAGTCACCGGCGGGGTGCGCTATTCAATGGCCCGGCCAGCTAAGTGGGAATGGACAGAATCTCTGGTTGAGGTTTCAAAAGTTGACGCCGTGCTGGCCGAATTTGAAAAGGCCGGCACCATGGCCTACGACGCGCTTCGCATAGCCGCTCACCGCCCGCGCCAGGCTTCAGAGGTTGATGGCAAGGCGCTGCCGCACGAATTCGACTGGATGTCTACCGCGGTGCACATGTCAAAGGGTTGCTATCGAGGTCAAGAGACTGTTGCCAAGGTTCATAATTTGGGTCACCCTCCACGCAGACTTACCTTCTTGCATCTTGATGGCTCTGGGCATTTTCTGCCAGATGCCGGCGATGAAGTTCACGTGGTTGGTGAAGACCGCTCACGCGGGCACATCACAATTGCCGCGCAGCACTTTGAGTCGGGGCCTATTGCGCTTGCGCTTTTAAGCAGAGGTGTTCCAGAGGATGCAACTTTGGTTGTGAAAAGCGCCGGTGGCGACATCGATGCAAGCCAAGAAGTCATTGTTCCTGCAAGTGCTGGTAAAGCGGCTGACATTCCAAAGCGAAACCTGCTTATGGGCGGCAAGCACTAATGGGGTCAGGCTTCTGATGGCGCTAAATAAAAAATCATTAAATATTCACTGGACGTTACGCGCCTCTACCCAAAGAGTTTTTGAATCACTGCCGTCGATATTGCAAATAGTTGCGGCAGCAACGGCTGCCTACTCAATTGGTTTCTATTTACTTGGTCACCAAAACCCAATTTTTGCTGTGACCGTGACTATTGCCTCTCTTGGCTTTACGCGTGATGCAAGACTTCGCCGAGTTTTTGAAACTGCCCTTGGCATGGTGGTTGGCATTGCGCTTTCTGAGGTTCTGCTAAACCTGCTTGGCGCCGGGGTTTGGCAAATGGCATTCGTGCTCTTGATTGCGCTCACCTCGGCAAGGTTTCTATCTGGAAAAGCCGCCTTTGCGCTTACCGTTGGTGTGCAGGCCATGTTGGTTTACATCATGCCGGCACCCGATGGCGGAGCTTTTGTGCGCAGCTTAGATGCGCTCATCGGTGGTGCCACTGCACTTGTCTTCACTGCGCTGATACCACGCGACCCAATTGGTATGGCTTCTAAAGACGCTGAAAAACTATTCAACGTTTTCCTAGATTCTGTTGACGCATTAAAAACAGCGGTTAGAAATGCCGATGTAAAAGTAGTGGACGCAGCTCTGGTTAGGGTTCGCGGTTCGCAGCCACTGGTTGATAACTGGCGCATGAGCCTAGACAGCGCAATCTCTGTCTCGAAGATTTCACCGTTCATGCGTAAGCACCGCCAGGGGCTGTCGAGCCAGGTTAGATTAATGCGCGGAATGGATCTTGCAACCCGCAATTTGCGTGTGGTGGTTCGACGAGTTGATTTCTTGATTCGCGATGGCGAGGCCCGCCCGTATCTGGCCGATTTATTTGAGCAGATTTCGGCAGCTACAGCCGTCTTGGCTAGAGGCTTAGAAAGCACCGATGCCCTGAGTGAATCTCAAGAACTGTTGCTTGAAATCATTCACCAGCTAGATCCAAAAAAGTTTGGAATAGCCGATCAGCTGCGCGAGGCAAGTGTGCTTTTGCTACTGCGCCCGTTATTGATAGATCTGCTCTGTGCCAGTGGAATGACAGAAGAAACGGCACGGGCCGAACTGCCTAAGGTTTAGACGCCGCTGTTATTGTTTGGGCGAAACAGCAGACCATTCAATGGTTAGTTCGCCAAGGCGCCAGCGTTTTTGATCACCAACCAGAGGCCAACCCGCGGCCAACATTTGCTTGCAGGTAGACACCCAGCGTTGGGCCGGGCTGAATGCGCCAAGACCGGCATTAGACAACCAGGCCAAATCAAGTGCTTGTAGGAATTCGTGAATCTTTTCGCCAGCAACATTGTGGTGAATCAAAACCTTTGGCAGACGCTCGGCAACCTTGCTTGGTAGATCTAATCCGGAAAGCCTCAGCGAGATAGTAAAACTAAGCGGGCCACTTTTATCTAGCGTCACCCAGCTGGAAAGCCTGCCGATTTCATCGCAGGTTCCCTCAACCAGCACGCCGCGGTCTGTAAGCCTTGATTGCATCTGCGACCAGGCCTCTGCCACCTGTGCTTCGTCATACTGGCGCAGCACGTTAAAGGCGCGTATCACATCGGCTTTTTGCGAAATGCTGACAGGAAGGGGAGTTTCGAATCCTCCATGGGTGAAGTGCAAGTGATTGGTGGCAACGGCAAGCCCGCGTTCCACTCTTTCGCGATCAATTTCTATGCCCACCACGTGAGTGTTTTGGTTTATTTTTTGAAGCCGCGATAACAGCTCAACTGCGGTTATTGGAGATGCGCCAAAACCAAGATCTACAACTATGGGTGTGGCCGTTTGTCTAATTAGAGGTAGCGCAGCGATAAATCTATCGATGCGGCGTAGCCGATTTGGGTTGGTTGTACCCCTGGTGATTGTGCCTATCGGCTTCTTGGTTGCCACAAATACAAATCTACCGTCGCCACTAAACTGTGAGCATGACTGCCAAATACACACTTATTCTTTTGCGCCACGGAAACTCGGTTTGGAATCAGGAAAACCTGTTCACCGGTTGGGTAGATGTTGACCTAAGCGATCAGGGCCGTGCCGAAGCAAAGCGCGCTGGTGAACTGCTTGCTGAGTCAGGGCTGAAGCCAGACTTGCTTTACACCTCACGTCTAAAGCGCGCTATCAACACCGCACATATCGCTCTGAACGCTGCTGAGCGCAGCTGGATTGACGTGCAGCGTGACTGGCGCCTAAACGAGCGTCACTACGGTGCGCTGCAGGGTAAAGACAAGGCGCAGACCTTGGCCGAGTACGGACCTGAGATGTTCCAAACCTGGCGCCGCAGCTTTGACGTTCCACCACCGCCGATTGATGACAACGACCAATACTCGCAGGCTCACGATGAGCGCTACGCAAATTTGGGCCACAACATTCCAAAGACCGAGTGCTTGAAAGATGTGCTTGAGCGCATGCTGCCATTCTGGTTGTCAGATATTCAACCATCACTAAAGAGCGGCAAGACTGTTTTGGTTACCGCGCACGGTAACTCTCTTCGTGCATTGGTTAAGCACCTTGATGGCGTTTCAGATGAAGATATTGCCGAGCTGAACATTCCAACTGGAATTCCATTGGTCTATAAGTTGGATGAAAACTTCAAGCCGGTTGTTGCCGGTGGTGAATACCTTGACCCAGAGGCTGCGGCAGCTGGTGCAGCGGCTGTTGCTGCACAGGGTAATAAAAAATAAGCAACAAAAAGTAAAGGCTTAACTAAAAAACCTCCCCAATTGATTGGGGAGGTTTTTTAGTTAGCTCTTATTCGGCGTCAGCCCATTCACCTGTAGTTAGGTAGCTGACCTTCGATGAAATATCTACAACGTGGTCTGCGAAACGCTCGTGGTATCGGCTGGCAAGAGTGACGTCAACGGTAAACATTGCGTTCTCTTTCCAGTCATCCCCAAGCACAACATCAAAGACGTGACGGTGTAATTCATCAACGCGTGCATCTTGCGCCTGAATCTCACGCGCGAAATCTGCGTCGGTGGTCTTTAGTAGTTGCACAACCTGCTTGGCCAGCTTTACATCAAGTTGGCCCATCTCGGCAAAGGTGCCGGCAAGAGAAGCAGGAACCGCAGAACCTGGAAAGCGGTATCTGGCAATTGCTGCAATATGACCAGCCAGGGCACCCATGCGCTCAAGAGATGCAGAAATTCTGAGGGCCGATACCAGCACACGCAGATCACGGGCTACCGGTGACTGCCTTGCCAAAATCTTGATTACAAGTTCGTCTAGTGCAAGTGCCTTATTGCCGGTTGCATCAGCAATGGCAATTGCTTCGTCGGCTAGGTCGGCATTTGAAGTATTAAAGGCTTGGGTTGCCTTCTCAATGACCTTTGCCGAGTCTGAGGCAATCTCTACTAGGCGGGTCTGAACCTCTTGCAACTGGGATTGGAAAATCTCGCGCACGCAGCACCTCTCATTTGAATTCACCTGCAGAATCGCAGGGCTAGGTAAACAATGGCCAAACTTTCCCTGAACTGACCGATAATTCCCTAGTTTTCAAGGGTTCTGGGCTGTTAACCAAGCAAACAAATCACTTAGTCTTGAAGCGTGAACACCTCGGCAGAACTCTGGAGCGCGGCACTGCTTGCGTTTGTTACAGGTTCTGTTGCCACGGGTCTAATTCTTTGGACTTCCATGAAGACCCAAGAGGCACAGAAAAAGGCCCAAATAATTCCCGATGGAGTGACCGGCGCCCTGCACGCCTTGGCCACCGCTGGCCTGGTGCTAGACATAGATAACAAAATAGTTCGCGCTACCAGAAGTGCGTTTGCGCTTGGCTTGGTGCGCGATCAGGTTTTGGTGCACCCAAAACTTGTTTCGCTGGTTGATAAAGCGCGAAAAGCAAAGAAGGCCAGCAAAGCAAGAGCTCGAGATTTTGCACTGGCCTCAGAAATTGGTGACAACACTATTTGGGTCACCTCGCGTGCTGTGCACCTTGGTGATGGATTCGTGCTTTTGCTAGTCGAAGATCGCACTGAATCACACAATCTTGAAGAAACCCGCCGCGACTTTGTGGCAAATATTTCTCACGAGCTTAAGACTCCAATCGGCGCAATGAGTCTTTTGTCAGAAGCTATTCAATCTGCCGCCGATGACCCAAAGCAGGTAAGAAAGTTTGCCAAGAATCTTGAGACAGAGTCGGCAAGACTCACTCAGCTTGTGCAAGACATCATTCAGCTTTCTAGAGTGCAATCGGCTGATGTAGCTGGCAGCACCCAAGAGGTTGATTTGTCACTTGTAGTTGCTGAAGCGGTTGACCGCAATCGTGTTCAAGCAAACAAGAAAAATATTCAGGTAAAGATTTCAAGCACCGATAAATTGCGAGTTTTCGGAGACCTTGAGTTGTTGACCACAGCGGTTAAGAACCTTATTGAAAATGCAATCTCTTATTCAGACGTGGAAACCAATGTGAGTGTGACCCTTCGTAAAAAGAGTGGAGTTGCCGAGATTTCCGTAAAAGACAAGGGTGCTGGAATTGCGCCTGAAGACCTGGAAAGAATCTTTGAACGCTTTTACCGAATTGATCAAAGCCGATCGCGAGCAACTGGCGGTACCGGTTTGGGTTTGAGTTTGGTTAAGAACATTACCCAGAAACACCTGGGTGAAATTCAAGTCAAGTCAAAGATTGGCTCTGGCTCTACCTTCACTATTCGCTTACCTTTAGCCACTGCACCTATCGATGCAACAGGAAGTAAAAAATAATGACCAGAGTTCTAATTGTTGAAGACGAACAGTCCCTGCGCGAACCATTGGTTTACCTTCTAAAGAAGGAAGGCTTCGATACCGTTGAAGCCGCCGACGGCACCCAAGCCATTGAGCTGTTCGACAAAGGTGACATTGACCTGGTGCTGCTTGATCTGATGTTGCCAGGCATCAGTGGCAACGAAGTCTGCCGCATCATCCGCCAGAGCTCTCAAGTGCCAATCATTATGCTCACCGCCAAGGACTCTGAAATTGACAAGGTGGTTGGTTTAGAGATTGGCGCCGACGACTACGTCACTAAGCCTTATTCAACTCGCGAACTACTGGCCCGCATGAAGGCGGTTCTGCGCCGTCACACAGACAGCGCTCCCGTTGCCGAGACACCTGGAATCATTGAGGTTGGTTCGGTTCGAATGGACGTTGATCGTCACATTGTTGAAGTTCACGGCGAGAAGGTTTCCATGCCGCTCAAAGAGTTTGAGCTTCTTGAGCTGCTTCTTGAAAACGCAAACCGGGTACTTACCCGTGGTCAAATCATTGACCGAGTGTGGGGTTCAAACTACTTTGGTGACACCAAGACCCTTGATGTGCACATTAAGCGCATTCGCTCAAAGATCGAGGATGATCCTGCACGTCCGGTTCACTTGCTTACCGTTCGCGGCCTGGGCTATAAGTTCGAAGCATAAACAGACACAAAAAATCCCCTCCCAAATCTCGGGAGGGGATTTTTTTTGAATTACTGAGCTGAAGGCTCAACTGTGCCAAGTGAGTCAATGATCGGCTTGTAGAAATCAAAGGTGTCATCAAGCACAGGAACATTTAGGTCCACAGATGAGCTGCCCTCGGTTACTTTGATGGTCACGATGTCTCCAGCCTTGCCACCCAGATTGATTGCCAGCGCTTGGCCACCGTTGTAGCCAAGGTCCAACTTCTGGCCTGGGTTCACGGTGAAAGTCACGTCTTTTGCCTCGTTCAAAGCGGCATCGGTGTATGAAATCTTTAGTGTTTTGGTTTCAAGGCCTGGGTTCACTATTGAGCCAGCAAGCGCAGATACGGTGCCGTTGGTCAGGTAGACGAAATTACGAACCTTGATGGTCTCTAGGTCTGCCTGTGAGCCGTCGGCCGGTGCGTAGTCAATCTTCGAAGCGATTGGGCTGGTGAATGTGCAACCTGTGGTGCCAACAAGCATTGAAGCGGCAATTGCCACAGCTGCGAACTTAGAAATAGCCATTTTTCCTCCTGGGGTGCCCAATACAACCCTTCCAGTTTAGCCCTTTGTTTAGCCCTGTCCCTGTGGTAAAATTGTGGTTTCTGAGAGGTAATCACCCGCATGAAGTTTGAAGTCGGCGAAACAGTCGTATACCCACACCACGGAGCAGCAAAGATCGTTGAGGTCGCTGACAAGACCATCCGCGGTGAGAAAAAGAAGTACCTACAGCTAAAGGTTGCCCAGGGTGACCTAACAATTTGGGTGCCGGCCGACAATGTTGAAATGGTCGGCGTTCGCGACGTTATCGACAAAAAGGGTGTTCAGACCGTTTATGGCGTTCTTCGTGCCGAGTTCACCGAGGAGCCAACCAACTGGTCTCGCCGCTATAAGGCAAACCTTGAAAAGCTGGCTTCTGGTGATGTTGTTAAAGTTTCTGAGGTTGTTCGTGACCTTTGGCGCCGCGATCAAGACCGCGGTCTATCTGCCGGTGAAAAGCGCATGTTGGCCAAGGCCCGCCAAATTTTGGTTTCTGAGTTGGCTCTTGCCCACAAGACCGATGAGGAAAAAGCCTCTCTAGAACTAGACAAAGTTCTAGCTACTCCAGGAAAGTAGTTTTCAAATGACCAGTCGCGATCTTGCGGTGGTCGTTGTTGCTGCTGGTTTGGGCACACGACTTGGTGCCGATAAACCAAAAGCATTTGTAAATCTTGCTGAGAAGACTTTGCTTCAGCACAGCCTTGAAAATATAGTGGGCGTTTCCGCTCTTGAACAGGTTGTGATTGCCGTGCCTGCTGGCCACGAAGCGCAGACCGCTGAAATTGCCGACCAAGCGTTGGCAGGTGCATCGGTGCGTTTTGATGTGGTGGTGGGTGGCCACACTCGCCAGGAATCAATTTCTAACGCGCTTGGTGTGATTGATGAAAACGTGAACGTGATTTTGGTTCACGATGCCGCTCGCGCACTCACCCCAACTGCTTTATTTGAGAGGGTGGCTGCCGAGGTTCGCCGCTCTGAAGTTGGTGCTGTACCGGTTTTGAAAATTGCAGACACCATTAAGCGGGTAGACGGTGAAATCGTGCGCGAAACCGTTGATCGCAATTTGCTGCGAGCGGCTCAAACCCCGCAGGGTTTTATCGCTGCTGACTTAATGGCGGCTTATGCGGCTGCCAAAAATGACTACACCGATGACGCAGCCCTGGTTCAAGCGCACGGGATTCAAGTAAATGCAGTTGAGGGTGATGTGCGTGCTTTTAAGATCACGACCGCCGAAGATCTTGCGGCTGCGGAACTTAGATTTATTGGTCACGGCATAGGTGCCAATCTCAGAACCGGAATCGGAACCGCTTTACCTAGGCACCATTATTTGGCCAGGTGAAAAAGGGCTTGATGGCCACAGTGATGGTGATGCGGTTAGCCACGCAATTGTTGACGCGTTACTTTCCGCTGCTGGCCTGGGAGATATCGGTTCAAACTTTGGTGTTGATCGCGCAGAGTTTATTGGCGCCAACGGAAAAGTTTTCTTAGAGTCAACGCTGCAACTCTTGCGCGAGCATGGCTTCATCGTGCAAAACGTATCGGTGCAAATTATTGGTAACCGCCCAAAGGTTTCACCAATGCGCGCTGAGGTAGAGGCGGTGCTGTCGGCAATTCTTGGAGCTCCAGTTACTTTGAGTGCCACCACCACCGATGGCCTGGGGTTCTTGGGCAATGACGAGGGAGTGGCCGCAGTTGCTAACGCCTTGATTGCCCGCACTAATCAGGGCCTTATAAGTGCCCCAAAGGTAGGCTAGCCCTGTGAGCCTTAGCCTTTTTGATTCCAAAGCCCAAGCCGTTCGTGCCTTTGCGCCGATTGTGCCGGGCCAGGTTGGCATCTATCTATGCGGCCCAACCGTGCAGGGCGCACCACACGTAGGTCACCTGCGTTCGGCTTTGGTTTATGACCAGCTGCGCCGCTGGCTCACTGTTCGTGGCAACAAAGTTACTTTGGTGCGCAACGTTACCGACATTGATGACAAAGTCTTAGAGAATGCCAAGAGTTCTGGCGAGCAGTGGTGGGCGCTGGCGTACCGCTTTGAAATTGAGTTCAATCAGGCCTATGCGGCGCTTGGAATTTTGCCACCAACCTATGAACCGCGTGCAACTGCGGCAGTTCCAGAAATGATTGAGCTAATTCAGCGACTAATCGCAAATGGGTTTGCGTACGTTGCCGAAGACGGTTCGGCAAATGTTTATTTTGCTGCTGGCAAATGGCCAAAGTACGGTGAGCTGACCAATCAGAAAATTTCTGAGATGGATGCCGCCGAAGACGCCGACCCTCGCGGAAAGCGCGAACCACATGATTTTGCACTTTGGAAAGCACATAAGCCTGGCGATGCAGCAACCGCTGCTTGGAACACCCCATTCGGATTAGGCCGCCCAGGTTGGCACATTGAATGCTCTGCCATGGCAACCAAGTATTTAGGTGCACACTTTGACATTCACGGCGGTGGCCTAGACCTTAGATTCCCGCATCATGAAAACGAGCTGGCCCAGTCAACCGCCGCCGGCGATGAATTTGCAAACTACTGGCTGCACAACGGCCTGGTAAATGTATCTGGAACCAAGATGTCAAAGTCATTGGGTAATTCGGTTTTTGCCAGTGACCTGCTTGCAGCCGGCCGAGGTATCGCGGTGCGTTACTACTTGGGCTCTGCGCACTACAGAAGTGTTCTTGATTACCACGAGGGCGTGCTTGAAGAAGCAGAGTCTGCCGTTTCGAGAATTGAAACTTTTATTGAACGTGCAACTCGTCGACTTGCCGAAACTAAATTTGCTCGTAGCGTTCCAGAAGATTTGTTATCGGTGTTGCCTGCAGATTTTGTTACTGCAATGGACGAAGACCTTGCCATGCCGGCCGCGTTGGCAACTTTGCACGAAACCGTTCGTGGTGGAAATTCAAGTCTGGACTCAGAAGATTTAGCCGCAGCTGCAGATGCGCTCGTGGCAGTGCAGGCCATGGCCGAGGTGCTTGGAATTAACCCAGCCTCTTGGTCTGCCGTTGCAAACTCAAACGATGGCGCGCTAGATGCGTTGGTAGTTAGTTTGATTGCCGAGCGAGACGCAGCCCGTGCTGCAAAAGACTTTGCGCGTTCAGACGCAATTAGAGATCAACTAAAGGCAGCGGGCATCGTGCTCGAAGATGCTGCCGACGGAACCCATTGGAGTGTTAGTTAATGGCTGGAAAACCAGGTCGCCCGGGAGCGGCAAAAAGTAAAAAGGGTGGCAAGGTCGGCTCTGGTGGTAACAACAAGCAGCGTCTAGAAGGCCGTGGCCCAACGCCTAAGGCTGAGGATCGCAAGAACCACAAGGCGTTCAAGGCTAAGCAGGCTGCCGAGCGTAAGGCTGCAGCACTTGGCATCAAGATTGTTGGTAAGGGTGCAGGTAACTCTTCAACAGCGCGCAAGTTTGCTTCTGAGCTAGACCCAAAGATCGCTACCGCACGCACTGGTAAGGCCGCACCGCGCCCTGCCGCTGGTCGTAGCGGTTCTTCAACCGGTGCTACTCGCGGAACCGCAGGTACCCGCGATGGTGCTCGCCGCGGCGAATTTCTTGCACCTAGTGCCCGCACCGCAGGTTCTGCCGGTGCCGCAAAGCGTTCGGGCCAACGTGTGGCCAAGGCCGCAGAGGCTTCAGAGGTTTTGTCTGGTCGTAACTCAGTACTTGAGGCGCTACGATCAAAGGTTCCAGCAACAGCTCTATTTATTGCAACGCGCATTGAAATGGACGAACGCGTAAAAGAATCAATCAAGATTGCTGCTACTCGTGGAATTCCAGTGAGCGAATTAACGCGCCCAGAGATTGACCGCATGACTGGCTACGACTCTGTGCACCAGGGTATTGCTCTTCAGGTGCCGCCATATAAGTACCAACACCCAATGGAACTTCTAGATCTAATTCTTTCCCGTGGGCAAAAACCACTTTTGGTTGCCCTAGATGGAATCACCGATCCGCGAAACCTAGGAGCAATTATTCGCTCCGTTGCCGCTTTTGGTGGCCAAGGGGTTATTTTGCCTCAGCGTCGTTCAACCGGTGTTACCGCATCTGCTTGGAAGACCTCTGCCGGTGCCGCTGCCCGAATTCCAGTTGCACTGGCTGCAAACCTAAACGCAACTTTGAAAGACTTGAAGAAGCGCGGTTGTTTCATCGTTGGTCTTGATGGTGGTGGCGACATGAGCTTGCCTGAATTTGCACTCGGCACCGAGCCACTTGTTTTGGTGGTTGGTTCTGAAGGTAAGGGCTTGTCTCGTTTGGTTACTGAAAACTGTGACGCAGTTGTTTCAATTCCAATTTCTGGTGATACCGAGTCTCTAAATGCCGGTATTGCAGCCAGCGTTACTCTTTACGAGGTATCAAAGCGCCGCGCGCTTGCTCGCAAGAAGTAGACCATCGCCAACTGGTGACAACACCGATACAAAATCATCGTTGTTGCTGAAGTAGCGAAGCACATCTCGATAAACAGCAGTTGCGTCGTCGCGCATTGCCGGGTCTGGCACGCGGTCTCGCCACAGCGCATGAGCAATAGCCACAACGCCACCTGGGCGAAGCAATCTAGATGCTTCGTGAAGTTGCTCTTCAAGGGTGTCGCGGTCGGCATCAAGGAACACTAGGTCGTAGGCGGCATCAGCCATGTTGCTCATTACGTCTATTGCGCGACCGTGAATCACACGAGTGCGGTTTGCTGGAATCTTTGCCTCAGTAAAGGCACGCTTTGCGGTGACCTGGTATTCGGTCTCTGTGTCAATGGTTGCCGGTTCCCGCTTCAACAATGGCCTTGGCGCCAAGCGCAGAGGCAAGCAGGGCAAGGTGTGCACCAACCGATGGCGTAATGCACTCAACGCCAAGTTCTTCGGCGCGGCCGCGGGCGTCGCGGAATACCTCGTTCTCGACTGCAAAGTCTTCTGAGAACTTCCAACTGCTGATTTTGTCTACCATTGTGACTCCTTGGCTTACAGCATAAAGCGGCCAAGAGGCTATGGGGCGCAGCAAAGGGGTAACCTTGTTATGTGTTTGGTCTAAGCGGCGAAAAGCTCCTCATCTTGGGGCTTATCGCCGTATTCATTTTGGGGCCAGAGCGCCTTCCTTACTACGCCCAGCAGTTGGCCAAGTTTGTAAAGTCAATTCGCCGCATGGCCGATGGTGCCAAAGATCAGCTTTCAAATGAAATTGGTGAAGAGCTCGACTGGAAGAAGCTAGACCCACGTCAGTATGACCCACGCAGAATTATTCGCGAAGCACTTGCCGATGAAGCCCCATCAGCCCCGAATGCCACAGCCCTAAACAAGCCAAAGACTCAGGCCCAGCCAAAATTGGCTGCCGGTGAGCAAGCCCCTTTTGATTCTGAAGCCACTTGATGGCTTCAGACCTAGGCACTGCGAAGCCACTTGATGGCTTCAGGCCTAGGCTCCTAGAGGCTACTTAAGTAGTTTGATCATCAGGCGCATCAGTGGCGCCATCTTTTCGTATTGCTTAGACCGTGACGGAATCTTGATAGGCCCGTGAGCAATTCCGATTGACTTAGCCTCAGTGAAGCGAAGCACTCCACCAACACCATTACGGCGACCTTGCCCTGAAGCTTTGGTGCCACCCATAGGTGATTCCATTGATGCAAAAGATGCGCGGTAGCCCTCGTTAATGTTCACGCTGCCAGAGTTTAGTTTCTCTGCTACGCGAAGCGCTTCGCGCTCGTTACCAACCACTGATGCATTTAATCCGTAGTCGGAGTCATTTGCGAATGCGATTGCCTCGTCTAGGTCTTCGTAGCCTTCAACATCAATTACCGGACCAAAAACTTCTTGGCGGTACATGCGTGCGTTTTGATTCACATTGGTAACCACAGTTGGGGCATAGAAATAAGGACCAAGGTCATTCAGTTGCTTGCCGCCGGCCACCACGGTTGCACCGGTTGCTACCGCATCATCAACAAAACCCATCACGCGCTGAAGCTGGTTATAACCACCAAGTGAACCAATGTCCATACTGAAGTCACTTGATCGGCCAACCTTAAGTGAGTTGGTTCGTTTAGCAATTTCATCTAGAAACTCTTGCTTGATTCTGTTTGGTACATATACGCGCTCAATCGAGACGCACAGTTGCCCGGCAGAGCCAAAGGCTCCGGCAATTGCCAATTCGGCTGCGCGCTTGATGTTTGCACTCTCAAGAACAATCATTGGGTTCTTGCCGCCCAGCTCAAGTGAGCAACCTATTAACCTCTCGGCTGCCCTGGCGGCAACTTTTCTGCCAGTTGCGGTAGAGCCGGTGAAGGCCACGTAGTTTGCGTTATCGGTGATTGCGTTACCAACTTCTTCACCATCGCCAACCACTACTGTCCAGAGTTCAGCAGGAATACCTGCCTCAACTGCAAGGTGACGGGCAAACAAAACGGTTAGCGCAGTTTGGTTGTCGGCTTTTTGAACCACTGCGTTACCGGCAACAAGTGCAGGCAGCACATCAAGCATGGTTAGGGCTAATGGATAATTCCATGGTGTGATTACACCAACAACACCCAGGGGAGCGTGGTCAACATAGGTTTTGGTAAGCATTGGGATACCGGCACGAGTTGGTTTGCGGCTAAGCGCTTTGACGGCAATTTTTGAGTAGTACTTTGCTGCCGCAATTGCGCCAACGGTCTCTTCAAAAGCGTGCGCACGCGCCTTGGCTGTTTCAAGCTGTAAAAGATCAAGCAGCTTCTCTTCGTCGGCAACCATTAGCTTGTGAAGTTGGTTCAAAAGTTTTGCGCGCTCTGCTACTGGGGTCTGTGCCCACTCGTGCTGAGCGGCCCTAGCTGTATCAAAGGCTTCAGCAACCTGCTTGGCAGATAGCTGCGGCAGGTCAAAAATCTTTTTGCCGTTGGCCGGGTTAAGGGCAGGAACGGTTTGACTGCTGGCTGGTAGGTGCGCCACTAGAGACGCGATGCTGGTTTCACTCACAGGCTAACTCTAAGCTTTTTGCCCGCTAGTCCTAACTTGTCTTGGCTAATCTTCACAGCAATTTCACGGATAGCCTGGGCCGCTGGGTCTTGGGGGTGCGCCAAAACCACCGGCTGCCCAGAGTCTGACCCCTCGCGCAAAGGAACACTGATTGGAATTTGGCCGAGCACCGGCACGTTAATTTTGGCTAAAGAACTAAGCCGCGCGGCAACATCCTGTGCTCCGCCTTGACCAAAAAGTTCAAGTTTCGAGCCATCTGGCTGTAGCAGCCAACTCATGTTTTCAATTACGCCAAAAATGCTCTGCCCGGTTTGCAGACCCACGGCTCCTGAGCGTTCGGCCACCTCGGCAGCAGCAAGTTGCGGGGTAGTAACCACAATTGTTTTGGCTGTTGGTAAAAGTTGCCCAAGGCTTATGGCAACATCTCCGGTGCCTGGCGGCATATCAATTAGTAGAAAATCTAGATCGCCCCAGTAAACGTCACACAGAAATTGTTCGATGGCACGGTGCAGCATGGGTCCACGCCAGGCAACCGGCTTATTGTCATCCATGAACATGCCAATGGAAATTACTTTCACGTCATGCGCCACCGGAGGCAAGATCATTTCGTCTACTCTGGTTGGCTTATCTGCGGTGCCAAGTTGACCTGGAATAGAGAAGCCAAAAATATCGGCATCAACTAAACCAACGCGATACCCTTGGGCCGCAAGAGCAACCGCAAGGTTAGTGGTGACCGAAGACTTTCCAACCCCGCCTTTGCCCGAGCCAACCAGATACACGCGGGTAAGGGTGTCGGCATCAAAAGGGTTTTGGCGAGGCGCTTTTCCGTTTCTAAGTTTTGCTTTCAAGGCATCGCGCTCAGTTTGATTCATCACAGTCATCGTGACTGAAATCTCGGCAGGGCTAGATACCTCGGCAATCGCGGCACGCACATCGGCCTCAATGCTTTTAGCCGCCGGGCAGCCGGCAACGGTTAGCTTTACAGTTACTGACTGGCCCAAAATTTCGACCATGTCGAGCTGGGTGATGGGTAAGCGAAGCTCTGGGTCTATGACTTTGTCGAGCGCACGCTTAATCGCGCTTTCGCTCATCCAGAATCTCTTTCAATAGATCACGCAGTTCATCACGAACAAAATCTTTGGTTGCCACATCTTCAAGTGCCAAACGAAGCGCCACCACCTCGCGAGCTAGGTACTCGGTGTCGGCAAGGTTGCGCTCAGCACGCTGGCGGTCTTGCTCAAATTTCACGCGGTCTCTGTCGTCTTGTCGGTTTTGGGCCAACAAGATAAGCGGTGCAGCATATGAAGCCTGCATAGACAGAATCAAAGTTAACAGCGTGAAGTTTGTGGCACGAGGGTCAAATTGTGCGTCGGCTGGTAGCAGGGTGTTCCAGGTTAGCCAAATTGCAACCACAATAGTCATGCCAATTAGGAACGCACCGGTACCCATTGCGCGGGCAAAGGCCTCTGAAGCGCGACCAAAACGCTCTTGATCAATGGTTATTTTTGGAACCAAACGAGCACGCTTGCTAATTGGCTTGTCCAAACGAATCTTAATCTTTGCCATTAGCGCACCTCCTCTTCGGTTCGCCAGTCATCTGGTAGCAGGTGGTCCAAAACGTCGTCTACGGTTACAACGCCAATTAGGCGGTGTTCGGCATCAACAACCGGAAGTGAAACCAAGTTGTAGTTTGCAAAAGTTCGGTGAATTTCAGAAATATTTGTGTGGGCAGTAACCGGCTCAAGCTCTGTGTCTAGCAACTCGCTCAAACGCTCGTGCGGCGGGTAACGCAACATTTTTTGAAAGTGCACAGTGCCAAGGTATCGGCCGGTTGCCGTTTCGTAAGGTGGCAATGTCACAAACACCGATGCCGCAAGTACAGGAGAAACTTCTTTCTTGCGAATCAAAGCCATAGCTTCTGCCACAGTTGCATCGGCAGCACAGATGATTGGTTCTGTGGTCATCAATCCACCCGCGGTGAATTCATCAAACTGCATCAACATACGAATGTCGTCAGCTTCTTCTTCATCCATGAGATCAAGAATTGCCTCGGTGCGAGCTTCTGGCAGATTTGCCATAAGGTCGGCGGCGTCATCAGGTTCCATCAGGTCGAGAACCTCTGCGGCGCGCTCGTCATCAAGCTCGGTGATGATGTCAATCTGTTCGTCTTCTGGCAGCTCTTCAAGAACATCGGCAAGACGCTCGTCGTCGAGCTCTTCGGCAACCTCAAGCATGCGCTCGTCAGGTAGGTCTAGAAGCGCGCTCGCCAAGTCGGCAGGGCGAAGGTCTGAATAGGTAGCAATCAGCTGCTGTGCGCTCTGGCCTTCTTCACCGCGAGCTTCTTCAGAAACTTGCTCCCAAGCAGCAAAAAGGGTGGCTCCGCGGGCAAATGGTGAAGCCGAGGTCTTTGGGCGGCGAAGGAACAGTTCAGAGATGGTCCACTCTTTGTTCTTGCCCTGTTCAATAGCGAGGTCTTCAATGCTCGCTGCGCCGCTGCCATCTAGCAAGCGAACTTTGCGGCCGAGCATCTCGGCAATTACGCGAACCTCTTGGCCTCGTTGAGTAAAACGACGTAGGTCAATCAGGCCGGTGGTGATTACCTGCCCGGCTGAAATAGAGGTAACTCGGGCAATTGGCACGAACACGCGGCGACGACCGCTGATCTCAACCAGCATGCCGGTGGCCTTTGGTGAGCCCGATTTACGGTACGAGACAAGAACGTCAATGACTTTGCCAACACGGTCTCCCG
>ERZ1034361.878-NODE-878-length-17753-cov-7.573320_pt1 | contig 17753 bp, 17 predicted proteins | sample MGYA00520617_ERZ1034361 | MGnify/ENA primary metagenome ERZ1034361 (study PRJEB33736, sample SAMEA104284507) | Azolla filiculoides | biome: Urban; feature: Water surface; material: Ditch water | place: Netherlands | collected 2015-10-28 | depth 0-0.1 m ... | reverse complement strand
GACGATAGGATTTGAACCTACGACCCCTTGTCCCCCAGACAAGTGCGCTACCAAGCTGCGCTACGCCCCGACTAATCCTGTGCATATTACCACAACTGTTGAAATAATTCATCATTCAATATAAATTATTCTCAAATTCATCGTCTATTGAGATAGATTCGCCGGGAATTCTTTTTTCTTCCATAGCCCATTCGCCCAAATCAATTAATTTACAGCGTTCGCTACAAAACGGTTTGAAATTCTCTCGTGCCGTCCATTCAACAGCAACTCGACACGTTGGGCATTTAACAATTAACGTCATAATTGACAGCACCTTTGCTAAAATAGAAAAAAAGTTAGAAATAAGTGTACGCCTCAAGATCGCAAAATCAGTGAAAATAGCCTAATCTGACGATAAGAAAATCATAGCAATTCTGACAACACTAAGTCCAACTTTATCAAAAACGACTTCAAAACATGGCTGCTTTTTGCATCTGCAACGGTATTTGAATGTGGCAAAATTCCAAATGCACGAACAAAATACACATATTAGCCTGTTAAAAAATTCAAATTTCACCAATAAAGCCGATATAGAGGACATCATTATATTTCAAGCAAGGATAATTTTATGTCAATTTACGCAGTCACTCATGCATTAACGCAAACAGCACAAGCTAAAAAAATGGTAGATGAGACTGCTCTATCGGATGTGTCTTTTGTTCCTGAATCGACTTTAGTCGTTGACGCATCTGCTGCAGCAGAGACACAATCAACCGCAGCAAGTGTCAACACGCCAGTTTCTGTGAGTTCAAATCTCGCATCTATTGATAGTACGGGTTCATTAACGCAAAACGTCCTTGATACCATGAAAAACATGGGCTTAAATACAACCTCAATTTCTACAGACAGTAATCAAGTTCTGCAAAATTTTGTTCAGAGCTTGTATAAAGCGCTTGCACCTGTTGGTGCTGTCAATTCAAATAATCCAACCAATACAGTAAAAACGGAGACTAATTTACGTATTTCAGGGGGGGATGGTTTGAAATACACTATTGATTTAGAGCATGCTAATTTGGGTGATTATTTACCAAATGTTATTCATTCGCTAAAAACGGCACTCGATAATATTGGTCAATATATTCACTCTGACATTGTTTTTAATATTAAAGTTATTGGTCAAAATACTTCTGCAGGGATATTAGCTCAAACGGATGCCACAATGACAGAGGCGATTACGCAATCTGAGCAAAAGCTCATTGATACTTCTTTTGTCTCTGACGTGACCTATCAATCAGAGTTGCACCCAAATACGCCTGATGCGAATTTATTCATTAATTTGGCGAGAATAGGGGAGATGTCATTTACTGGAACACCTGTTCCAGATAAATTTGATTTTACATCAATTATTACACATGAAGTTTTACATGGTTTAGCCTTTACCGGAGCCTTAGGAAATACCGCTACACCTTTAAGAACAAAGTATGATGAACTTGTGATGATGCAAAATAATATGCCTTACTTTGTAGGTATCAATGCACAGCGAGCGAATGGAGGCAATCCTGTTTCGTTAGTGCCTGAAAGTGCGGGGAGTGGCTCGGCTTTTTATCATGTGAATGTGGAAGGTGATTTAATGGCAGAAACCATTCAAAAAGGGCAAGTTAGTGTGATATCACCCCTTGATATTGCCATACTCCAAGATGTTGGAGTCCCTGTTGTGAATAATGCTACATTGCCGCCCAAAGCACAAATTGCTTATGACAGCCCAAACAATAGCTTACAAAAACTCATTGGTGCAGTTCAAGAGGCCCATACACTTAATCAAAATTTTGATCATTTAATACTGACATTTACAGATAAAAACTCAGTGAACGCGCCCATTAAACTACATGACTTTTTATCGCAACTTGCATTAAATACGTTGAATAACAATACATTGCAAAATACAGTTGGGTCGTTTATGTCTGTTGCTGCTTAATGTGTTTTTTTCATTATTGAATTGAAATGGACTTCTTAAAATGCGTTAATGCTAGCGTATTAAACGGAAATTTAATGGCATTATTTTAGTATTGAATGGCAATGTTTATTTTTGTGGTTGCCTTAATTTGGATAAACCCAGAAGAATATGGATTTTATTTCAGTGGATTTTGTTATAATTTGACTTTGTTTAGAGAACCTCAAATAGAGTAATTTTTAAGATAATAACAGGAATTACTTTATTTAAGTGTAACGTCGTTAATACCAGAAAAAACTAATAAATAATTAAGGTAAATGTAATTTATGAAAAGACTATCTCTTTTTTTAGTAAGCGTATTATTTGCAATCACGAGTTTAGCCGATGATCACTACACAACAGCAGTTGAGTTAGTTAATGCCGCTGTAAAAGAGGGTTCTTCAGGTAATGCGTCTAATTTAGTGCGCTTTGCAACAAGAGCTCTTGAAAGAACGCAGGCCGATGCTGTCAGCGCACCAAGTGATATTAAGTTGCTTTTAAATAATGCGGCTGCAGAACTCCAAAAAGCGATTGAGCATGGTAGTTTAGGCCATCCCGGTGAAGCCACAAAATACGCAAAAGCTGCCGCACTTCATATTAAAATCGTCAGCACAAAATAAAAATGCCATTCTGAGGTGAAATCTATGGTGTATATTGACCAAAATAGATTTGCTTACGCATGGCTACACAAAAATGGTTTAGCAATTCAACTTGCAAACGCTATTGACGCATTCTCAATGGATTATTATTGACTGTGCCACAACGTTTAACAAACTCACCAATAAGGACATATTCACGCTGTTGCTTGGTAATCATATTCACGCTGTTGCTTGGTAATAGTAAATTGTCGCCAATTGCCCGAGTCTGCGCTAACTCCCGTCAACGATTGCCAATTACTCCAATGGCTGACGGGATCATAGTAATCAATTGTTCTTCAAACGCAGCGCCAAAATGCCAATCCACGCTTTCATCGAACCATTCCTTAAGGGGCAAAGCAAAAACCCGCATAATCAAATAACTGTCCCGAATCCTCTGCGGCTAAACATTGCATGACATGAATTAAACGGCAAGCGGTAAATTCAGGTGTTTGCAGATGATCGGGCGACACATTGCGTTTAAAAGGGTCAGACAAAGGCGTATCGGTTGTACCAGGTTGCAAACCAACCACAATAGTGGGTCGCTTTATGCGTTTGAGCTCAATAGCAAAGTTTTTGATTAACATATTCAGCGCGGCTTTACTGGCACGGTAAGAATGCCAACCACCGATTTGGTTATCGCTGATGCTACCAACACGCGCAGACAAAATACCAATAGTGGTCAAATGAGTTGGGTTCATTTTGGCGAGTAATTGTTTCACCAACAAAGTTGGGCCAATTGCATTGACTGTATAGGCATATAATAGATGATCAGTTTCTAGGCTACGCCATGTCTTTTCAGGATGCAAAAGGTCGTCATGTAACCACCCTGTAGCGATAAATACCCAATCTATATTTATATTGTCGGGTAATCTTTTCAATGCATCACCGATGCTGAGGGTATCGGTAATATCGAAAGCAATGTCTTGTGTTGGCACTGTTAACGGTAATAATTTAGCGGTATTTCGCGCTAAACGAATCAGCGTAATTGATGGAAATTGCGTCGCTAATTGCACGCAAAAAGCTTGCCCAATTCCCCCAGAAGCCCCAGCAACCAACACACACTTAGGCGGCGCATTGGATAAGCGTTTTAAAATAGAGTCAGTCATTATATGCACCTCACATTAAAGTGGCTTAGCGACCGGATAACGGTCTTAATAGCTTATGATTGAATCATAAACGCTTAACGCTAAAAAAACGTGGAAATAGCGTAAACACAGCAATAGGGTAAACATAATACAACATTTAGATGGGATGTTCTGCTTGGCTTTGCCCTAACCGCTCTTTTTGTTTGCGCAGACGCTCTACTTTGTCTAACGCTTCTTTTTCTTTGCGTTGTTGTCGAGCTTCGTAGCGCTGTTTGGCATGAAGATTACTTGGTGCGCTGTGTGGATTATCTACAATCTGCATGGTAATGCAATCAACAGGGCAAGGCGCAATACATAATTCACAGCCCGTGCATTCTGAAACGATAACCGTGTGCATAAATTTAGCCGCACCCACAATCGCATCCACAGGACAAGCAGCGATACATTTCACGCAACCAATACACATTTCTTCATCAATAAGAGCCACGCTTTTGGGTTTATGTTCACCAAATTGCGTATTGAGTGGCTTGGGTTCTACACCAAGCAATTGCGCAATTTTTGAAATACCTAAATCCCCACCCGGTGGACACTGGTTAATGTCCGCTTCATCCTCAATAATGGCCTGCGCATAAGGTCGGCAACCTTTAAAACTACATTGTCCGCATTGTGTTTGGGGCAATAGATTATTTAGCGCTTCAATCATTTTGATTTAACCTGTTCAAATAATCAGTCACGCCCGCTTTGACATCTAAAAATTCATGATCACAGCCAATTGCGCGTAGGGTCGATAAATCCGCTTGGGTATAACTTTGATAGGCGCCTTGTAAATGTTTAGGGAAGGGGATGTAGCTAATCTTTCCGCGTCCGTGCCAATCCACAACCGTTTGCGCCATAGTATTAAATGTCTGCGCTTTACCCGTACCGACGTTAAAAATACCACTGCACTGTGGATGATTTAAAAACCATAAATTAATGGCCACGACATCATTCACATACACAAAATCACGTTCTTGCTCTCCATTGGCGTAACCATCACATCCTGCAAATAATTTGACTTCATCCGATTCACGTAATTGCGCATTGAAATGATAAGCCGTACTGCTCATGCTGCCTTTATGCTGTTCACGCGAGCCGTAAACATTAAAGTAACGCAGTCCCACAATTTGACTTTGCGATGTAGGCAATAGATTGCGTACATACTGGTCAAATTGAAATTTGGAATAGGCATACATATTGATAGGTTTTTCACAGGCGCGATCAATAGCAAATCCGTTTTCTCCCATGCCATAAACGGATGCTGACGAGGCGTAGACAAAAGAAATTTTTCTCGTTTGACACCAATGCAAAAGACGTTTGGAATAATTGTAGTTATTTTCCATGACATAGTGACCGTTCCACTCCGTTGTTGCCGAGCAGGCACCTTGATGAAAAACGGCTTTGACGTTAGGCAAAAAATCCACCTCCCCAAGTCGCGCGATAAACTCGTTTTTATCCATATAATCTGCAATCGTCAAATCGGCGATATTGTGCATTTTATGACCGTTGGTTAAATTATCAACCAACACAATATCATCGTATCCTTGGCAATTTAGCGCATGAATTAAATTACTACCGATAAATCCGGCGCCACCTGTCACTATAATCATGTTTCTCTCTATTTCTTTTTATGTTGTTTTCAGACTTAATTTTTTCAAATTTAGTTTTTTAATTAACGGTGATTTAATATACAATCTTAGGTTGATTTAATATAGCGTTTTTTCAATAGCGCTCAATGCCTTCTGGAAATAGCCCAACGATTTATGATGATTTTAAGCGCTCTCTTTTGGACACCTCTTTTAGGTGTACGGATTTTTCATTCATTATCCACCACCCCTCTCAGTTAGGCTCACTGATGACACTGTTTTTGACTGCACTCACTTTTTTGATGGGTTACAAATGGGGGCTTGATGATTGTTTTCATCGTGCGCTGCAATGGTGTGACGTTTTTTCACTTAATTCCAAATGGGTACGTTGAGTTTGACAATATGAATGAAATTGCACGCTATCATTGGGGCGTAGAGGAAACCGTTTCACAATTAAGATCGCTGCGGCTGCAATCTTTGGAAGATCGCAATCGCCGGCATAAACCGCCTAAGTTACCCTCACGAAAAGAGCTGCAACAGATTTTAGATGGCTTATCGGCTGTTCTTTTTCCTAATCGACTTGGACGACCTGATTTAACCGAAGAAGGCATTGATTATTATGTGGGCTACACGCTAGACCGTGTGTTACACGAATTATTCAAACAAATTCGCCGTGAATTGCAGTTTATTTCGGGTAATGAAGGTGTAGATGATGCCGCGCATGAGCGTGCTATTGAAATCACTCGTTATTTCACCGCGCAGTTGCCTGCTGTTAGACGTATTTGTGATAGTGATATTCAAGCCGCTTATGAAGGCGACCCCGCTGCCCGCACGCCCGATGAGGTTCTTGTATGTTATCCGGGCATTACCGCTATTATTTATCACCGTCTAGCGCATATTTTATACTCGCAAGGCGCACCACTCGTTGCACGAATGATTTCAGAATTAGCCCATTCTGCCACAGGTATTGATATTCATCCCGGTGCGCAAATTGGGGAGAGTTTTTTTATTGATCACGGTACGGGCGTTGTGATTGGTGAAACTGCTATTTTGGGAAATCGCGTTCGTTTATATCAAGCCGTTACGTTAGGTGCTAAACGTTTTCAAAAAGATGATAACGGACTGCTGGTCAAAGGTAATTTACGTCATCCCATTGTGGAAGATGACGTGGTGATTTATGCAGGTGCTACTATTTTAGGACGCATTGTGATTGGTAGTGGGTCAATTATCGGGGGGAATGTGTGGCTTACGCATAGCGTACCTTCTCGTAGCATCATTACGCAAGCAAGCGAACAGCGCGAATAACACATGATTTTGTAAATCTAGTCGTAATTCATGTGGTCTTAGTTTAAAATATGTGTTTGTGACGCGCCCGTAGCTCAGCTGGATAGAGCGCAGCCCTCCGGAGGCTGAGGTCAGAGGTTCGAATCCGCTCGGGCGCACCACATACTTTATATGTTCAATATCAAAAATAACGCCCATTCATCGCAAAATGCAGGAAAATACTGGCTGCATAGCCAAGTGCAATAACGGGTGTCCATTTTAAATGACTAGTAAAAGTGTAAATGCCTTTCGCTTGTCCCATTAATCCTACGCCAGCTGCACTTCCTACTGCAAGTAAACTGCCCCCTACACCCGCAGTCAATGTCACAAGTAACCATTGGCCTTGTGAAATATCGGGTGCCATCGTGAGAACAGCTAGCATAATGGTGCCGTTATCCACAAAAGCAGACGCGATACCAACTAAAATATTGGCGATAGTTGGGTCATTTTCACCGTATAAATAATGTGAAGTTAAATCTAAATAGCCAATAAAGCTTAAGCCACTCACGCTGACCATGACGCCATAAAAGAATAAAAGCGTATCCCATTCTAAATTAGCGACTTTTTTAAACACGTCAAATTCTTCTTCTACGTGTTTTACATCCACTGAGTAAAGAGGTTCTTCTAAATTAACCGCCTGCTCAATACTTTGTATATCGCCATTTTTAGGTGTTTTTTGCAAATAAAAACTAAAAAACTGTAAATAAGTCAAGCCAAGCATCATACCTGCTGCGGGTGGTAAGCTAAAGAAATTCTCAAAGCATGTGGCGGTAATAATGGTCAGTAAAAATAAAGCAATAATGATGACGCCACCGCGCTTAATTTCTTGCACTTCTTCAACCGCTGCTGGGCGCTCCTTTGGAATCCAAAAACTCATAATTGCCGCAGGTAAAGCAAAATTGACAATCGCCGGAAGCAGTAATGAAAAGAAATCACCAAACGGCACAACGCCTTTTTGCCATACTAATAAAGTCGTAATATCACCAAATGGACTAAAAGAGCCCCCTGCATTGGCCGCCACCACCACGTTAACACACGCTAAGGTCACAAAATCACGGTTATTTTTTCCCATCGCTAAAATAACGGAACCCATTAATAAGGCGGTGGTTAAATTATTACAAACCGATGAAATGAAAAAGGCTTGTATACCCGTAATCCAAAACAATTGACGATAACTAAAATTTTTACTCAGTAACCAAACACGCAAATTTTCAAAAACACCTCTATCTTCCATTGCATTTAAGTAGGTCATCGACACCATAATAAAGAGAAAAAGTTCGGCGTAACCTTCAAGCGATGCGCGAAATGCAATACCCGCTTGCTCTTGCGAGCCAAGACCAACATAAAATGCAGCAATAGCAATCCAAATCACACTCGCTGCAAATACCATGGGCTTTGATTTACGTAGCTCCGTGATTTCTTCGGTAATGGCTAAGAAATAAGCGCCAATAAATGAAATCAAGGCAATATACCCTACGGTATGTTGCGTTAAATCAACCGATGTAAAAACAGATTCCTCTGATGCCAAAACAGGCGATGAACACAGTACGGACAATAGAAAAGCAAAAAAATAGTTTAGCATTACAAGATATACGTTTTATTTAAAATAGGTTAAGGTCATTATAACGATAAGATATCGTTTGTTATTTAGCTATTAAGGTCAAGTCGTGTTTCGTCGAAATTGTCGATGGGTTTGCTCAACGAGTTTGGTGAATTGCGTGACATGTTTACGTGATAGCTGTTTCCATTGAAAATGCCATTGCCAGTTATTTTCAGTAGTCCCTGGCGTATTCATGCGATGCGTACCATCTAGTTCTAAAATATCTTGCATGGGTATAATAGCCAATTCCGCAATAGACGCCAAAGTACATTGGATAAGCGCATCAGAAATCCCCGTTTTTTCCACACCAAGTTTTTCGCTAACATACACGCACTGCTCAGGTGTAAGCGATGCTAGCCAACCTAATGTTGTATCGTTATCATGCGTGCCAGTGTAAACCACACTATTCACCGTATGATTTTCGGGTAAATAAGGATTATCCGCTTCACCGCTAAAGGCGAACTGTAGGATTTTCATTCCCGCTAAATTAAATTTCATTCGCAGCGCATCAACTTCTGGCGTAATCACCCCTAAATCTTCAGCCACTAATGCAATATCTTGAAACTTCATGTAAATAGCACTCAATAAAGCCTCTCCACCGGCTTTAACCCACTGACCGTTAATTGCTGTGGGTTCGCTAGCGGGGATTTCCCATGCGGCTTCGAGTCCTCGAAAGTGGTCTATTCGGACAATATCAAATAAGTCTGCTTGGGTTTGCATTCGCTCAATCCACCATTTAAATCCGGTGGACTGCAGATAATTCCAATCATAATGCGGGTTTCCCCAACGCTGACCTGTTTGTGAAAAATAGTCAGGGGGAACGCCTGCTACCACTGACATTTCACCTTCGTCATTTAATTTAAATACTTTTCGATTAGCCCATACATCAACGCTGTCATAAGAAACGAAAATAGGCAAATCACCAAATAACAACACGCCGCGCTCGTTGGCGTATTTTTTTAAAGCGGTCCATTGTTTGAAGAAAATATACTGCTCAAACTTCACTGTATTGATGGCCGATTCAGAAAAGAATCGAATGTCGTTTAAGGCGGCGATATTGCGATTTTTAAATTCAATTGGCCATGTGTTCCAGCTTTGTTGGTTAAATTTTTCACGCAACACACTAAAAAGCGCAAAATCCGCAAGCCAAAAATGATTGGTTTGACAAAATGTGGCAAATCCTGTTTTTTCTTCATCTGACGCACTTTGTTTAAACTTATCAAAGGCTTTGGAAAATAAACAGTGTCGCCAAAAATGCGCACTTTGATGACATGAATTTGATTTGCAACATTCGGTTTCCAAAAGCCAACCTTGAGTCACTAAATAATTGAGATTGACTAAATCGACATTGCCCGCATGTGCTGAGAGTGATTGATAAGGTGAGTTATCTTCATGCGTAATGCCCAAAGGCAATACTTGCCATACGCTCGCACCGCATTCGTGTAAAAAATCGACGAAAGCGTACGCATCTTTTCCTAAATCTCGATTGGGAAGAGAGGTAATATGTAATAAAACGCCCGCTCGACGTTGATTAATATTGGCTTTCATATTACATCCATTTAGTGTTCTGTTCCATGGCGCATGGTACCACCCATTGCTGGTGACCCCGACCCTTGTGTGAAAGAAAGTGATAAATAAGCAGGTGGCTCTTCACCGAGTAAATAATAGAGATTAGCCAAATTCAAACGAAATTGTTTTTCAAAACTACTGACCGCATCGTTTGGATTGTAATCACCAAACCACCAAAACCAGTCTGAGCCTTCGCAAACAGCAAGTTGTAAAATGGCTTTTTCACGCAAAGCAGTATCTATGTCGGTATTTAGCATGACACGATCAAACATTTTTTTCGCATCACCTAGCATATCCCAACCACGATTTTTGTCCGTGTCACCAATCCACGTTGAAAACGTACCGTAAACCCAACTGCCCGCAACCAGTTTATTTAAGGGCTTTGCCTCCACTTTTTGATTGATACATTCTGAAAACGTGGTCAGTTGAATTTTGGGATGATTGCTCAAGCGTTTATAAAGTGCGCTTAAAAAATAAATACCGTTTTCGGGAAAATATTCCCACGCATTTTCACCGTCCATGATGATAGATACCACGGCATCAGGAATTTTTCGATCAGCAATTGTTTCTAAATGATGAATTAAATCACTAACAGCATCATCTCCATGCCATTTTGAATATTGAAAACCAATTAAATCGGATAAACCATCATCACGGAAAAAACAATTCAATTTTCCTTTTTTGAGTGTGAATGGATGATAGGTACTTTCGGGGCGTGTATTTTCGCTGCAATTCAAACTGTTTCCAAGTACCGAGCCACCACTTGCCGCCCATTGAAAACCAAAATCATCTAAAATTTTCAGCGTTTCTTCACTAATTGCGCCTTCCGACGGCCAGCACCCTTTAGGTTCAAAACCAAAAAAGCGTTTGAAGACTTGCACGCCTTTTTGCAAATGCCAAAGGACTCGCGCCTCCCCATCGGGATACGCAGAAAGTTCGGGTAATGGCGCGGTTGGCATGGCTTCATGCGTGGTATTTAAATCCAGCAACAGCGGCATAATTGGATGCGCATAAGGCGTGACTGAGAGTTCGATTTGTCCTTTTTGAGCGAGGGTTTTATAGCGCCCTAAAACGTGTGAAAGCTGGTCGGCGATAATATTGAGCATTTCAAGGCGATCAGATTGCGAATAATTGGCGCCTTGTTCGAGTAAACGTTGGGCGCGTGAATCTTTCAATTTAACCGTTTCGCCTAGCCACGCTAGGTTGTACCACATTAATAAATCCACAACGAATTGCGTATTGGCGTAATGGGTAATATCTTTTTCAATCAGCAATTCAGCCGTTTCAACTAAATGTTTAAATTCTGGATAACGATTGATTTGGCGTTCTCGATTTGCACGTAAACAATCTTGAATTATTTTGAGTGATGCAGAAGTGATGCCAAAATCATCCACTAAGGCAAACAGCAAAGGATCTGTAAAGGGCGTTTTATCATGCAGATAACTGTTAACTTGCCGTGCATACTCTTCAATTTGCTCAAGCAAAATAGGGGCAAAATTAACAACGACTTTCGCATCAGGCGCGGCTTCCAAATGAGCCACCATATCCACATAATCTTTAATGACATGTAAATAAGTCCATGGTAATTTGAATTCACCTGATTGCAAATTTCGATATTCAGGTTGGTGCATGTGCCAACAGAAAACTAATTTTAATTTTTTATCTAACATAATGCCTTCTTACACCAAACATTTCTGGTGTGACAAGAATGACGCCACCGGGGCTAACATGAAAACGCTGTGCGTCAGCGACAGGATCTTCACCGATAATCGTGCCTTCTGGAATATCACAACCTTTTTCGATAATGGCTTTAGTGATACGGCAATAGCGCCCAATATTGACTTCAGGTAGAACAACGCAGTCTTGAATGGTGCTATATGAATTCACGCGTACATTAGAGAACAATAGCGAATGACGCACCGTCGCACCCGATACCACCGAGCCGCCAGAAATCATCGAATCAATAGCAACCCCACGACGCTCTTCTTCGTCAAAGACAAACTTTGCTGGTGGTGTTTGTTCTTGATACGTCCAAATGGGCCATTTTTTATCGTATAAATTTAAATCGGGTTTCACGCCAATAAGTTCCATATTGGCAGCCCAGTATGAATCAATTGTACCCACATCGCGCCAGTAACTTTGTTGTCCACTTTGTAGATTGAGGAAAGGATACGCATTCACAAGATGGGTATCAATGACCGCTGGAATAATGTCTTTTCCGAAATCGTGCGTTGACAGTTCGCAATCCGCGTCTTTAATTAATTGTTCAAATAAGAAATTGGCATTGAAAATATAAATCCCCATAGATGCCAGCGCTGTATCGGTTCGACCGGGCATAATAGGCGGATTTTCAGGTTTTTCAACAAAAGCACGAACACGGCGATAATCATCAATGTCCATGACGCCAAAAGCACTGGCATCTTCAAGTGATACTTCAATGCAGCCAATAGTTAAATCGGCACGTTTAGCGACGTGATCGGCAAGCATTGCGCCATAATCCATTTTATAAATATGATCGCCTGCAAGCACTAAAATATGTTCAGGCTGACGACTGCGCAAAATATCAATATTTTGATAAATCGCGTCTGCAGTGCCTTTGTACCATGAATCTTCACTGTGGCGTTGCTGCGCTGGCATAAGATCCACGTATTCGCCAAACTCACCACGCAAAAATCCCCACCCCTGCTGTATATGGCGGATAAGGGAATCAGATTTGTATTGAGTGAGAATACCAATTTTACGAATGCCTGAATTGACGCAATTTGACAATGGAAAATCAATAATGCGGAACTTGCCACCAAAAGGCACGGCTGGTTTTGCTCGCCAATCCGTCATATCCTTTAAACGCGACCCACGTCCACCGGCTAAAATAAGCGCGATGGTATTGCGTGTGAGTTGACTGATAAAGCGATCAGTATGCGAATCATGTGATGTCGACATGTTTATATCTCCCGTAATTTTTGATATAGATACCCAACTTTTTTTTAGTTTGCTAAACTTCACAAACATTATCCTACTACATTGAGGCTATTCCTAGTGAAAAAGCAATCTCCCGACACCTTAACTGAAAAAACCGTTTTGGATTCTGATTTAGTGAAAATTGCTGCTGCGCAGCATCATAATCCTTTTTGTGTATTAGGTCGCCATCCCAAGCACAATAAAATTCACGTGCGACTGTATTTACCTTACGCCGAATCTGTCAAATTTGCACATAACAATATCGACATTCCGCGAATCGAAGGAACTGATTTTTTTGACTATTCGGCAAAAAAAGGGGAACTTCCCCCTCATTATGCTATCTCATGGACAGACAAAGCAGGGCATCAAAACGAAACATACGATCCTTATGATTTTGGCGTGCAACTTCCTGAATTTGATTTACATTTATTTGGCGAGGGTAAACATTGGCATATTTACCAAAAACTCGGTGCGCATTTGCATACAGCAGACGGTATTGAAGGTGTTTTATTTGCGGTGTGGGCACCTAATGCGGGTAGAGTCAGTGTGGTGGGTGATTTTAATCGATGGGACGGGCGATGCCATCCAATGCGCAGTTTAGGCGGTGGCGGTATTTGGGAATTATTTATCCCTCACTTAAACGCGGGGACATTTTACAAATTTGAATTACTCAACCGCGCAAGTGGTGAAGTCATTGTCAAAACAGATCCGTATGGCCAGCAATTTGAGTATCGCCCCAAAACGGCCGCTGTTGTAGTGGATAATCAGCAGTACGCATGGCGCGATGATGCGTGGCTAAAACAGCGTTCTCAATATGATTGGCTGCATCAACCCATGTCAATTTATGAAGTCCATTTAGGTTCATGGCGACGCGATGCGGAGGGGAATTTTTTAAATTACCGCGATATTGCGTCGCAGTTAGTGGATTACGTTAAGCAATTAGGCTTTACGCACATTGAGTTACTGCCCATTACTGAGCATCCGCTTGATGATTCGTGGGGATACCAAACGACAGGCTATTTTGCACCGACAAGCCGTTTTGGGACGCCCGATGATTTCCGCTATTTTATTGATTATTGTCATCAAAACGATATAGGGGTAATTCTTGATTGGGTACCTGCGCATTTTCCCAAAGACAATTTTGCCTTAGCGCGATTTGATGGCAGCGCATTATACGAGCATGAAGATCCACGTAAAGGCGAGCATCGTGACTGGGGAACGCTTATTTACAATTATGGCCGCAATGAAGTGCGCAACTTCTTGCTTGCGAGTGCTGTTTTTTGGCTTGAAGAATATCACCTTGATGGTTTGCGCGTTGATGCGGTAGCCTCGATGCTTTATCTCGATTATTCGCGCGAAGCCAATGATTGGGTGCCTAATTGCTACGGTGGAAATGAAAACTTAGAAGCCATTGATTTTTTCCGTGAGTTAAATACGATTACCCATCAGCAGCATCCTGGAACCGTGATTATGGCCGAAGAATCCACGTCATGGCCGCAAGTTACTCGTCCGACATGGGCGGGTGGATTGGGCTTTTCAATGAAGTGGAACATGGGCTGGATGCACGACGTTTTAGCATATATGCAGCAAGATCCCATTCATCGCCAATATCATCACAATCAGTTAACATTTGGCATGCTCTACGCGTTTACTGAAAATTTCACACTGCCTTTTTCGCACGATGAAGTGGTTCACGGTAAAGGCTCCATGCTCAACAAAATGCGCGGTGATGAATGGCAGCGTTTTGCTAATTTGCGATTGCTCTACACATTTATGTATGCTTATCCGGGTAAAAAATTATTGTTCATGGGCAATGAAATCGGGCAGGGGACAGAATGGAATGCAAATAAAACGCTGGATTGGTATATTTTAAATTATCCACTGCATAGCGGTGTGCAATCGCTCATTAAAGACTTAAATCATCTCTACAAAAACGAACCCGCGCTCAATCGCCACGATTTTGAGCAACAAGGTTTTGAATGGATTGATTGCAACGATGTACAGCAATCGGTTTTATGTTTTCAGCGCAAACACGGTCATTCACACGTGATTGTGGTGCTGAATTTTACGCCTGTTGTGCGTGAAAATTATCATATTGGTGTACCGCAAAAAGGCGTTTACCGTGAGATATTCAATTCAGATTCGCATTATTATGCGGGTACAAACACGGGAAACGGGGATATTCAAACCACAGATGAGCCATGGATGAATCTATCCTATTCACTCAATTTGACACTGCCGCCACTAGGCGCCATTATTTTAAAAATTTAAGGGAATAAGTAAGCAAGGCGTTTATGAAAAAAATACTTTTTGTGACAAGTGAAGTGTATCCACTCATTAAAACGGGTGGACTCGCCGATGTATCAAACAGTTTGCCTAAAGCACTCGCGCAAACAGGGCAAGATGTCAAACTCGTCATCCCAAACTATCACGCATTAAAGATAACCGCGCACGTATTTGAGCGTAGTACGTTTAAAATTGGCACGCATACAGTACGTTTACTTGAAACGATGCTGCCTGAAAGTGATGTGTGTATTTGGCTGGTGGATTGCCCTGAATATTTTGCTATTTCAGGTAATCCATATGTGGATTATGCGGGAAATGCGTATAACAATAATGCGGAGCGTTTTGCCTTATTTTGTCGTGCGGCAATTGAAATAGCGATGAACCGCGTTGAATTAGACTGGAAAGCAGATATTGTCCATTGCCATGATTGGCAAACGGGGTTAATCCCAGCGTTGCTTTCACTTGAGTATCAATGTCCACCCACGGTGTTCACTATTCATAATTTGGCATATCAAGGCATATTTAACGGTTTGATGGCAGCCACACTGCAACTCCCCGGTCAGTTGTTAACCCCCGATGGTCTTGAATTTCACGGGATGATTTCGTTTATTAAAGGCGGTATTGCCTACGCGGATAAAATTACAACGGTCAGTCCAACGTATGCGCAAGATATTCAAACAGAGGAATTAGGTTATGGTTTAGAAGGATTGCTCATTTATCGAGATCAAGATTTAATTGGCATTATTAACGGGATTGATGACGATTGGAATCCGCATACCGATCCGCTCATCGCTAAAAATTACAACATTGATACGTTAATTGATAAGAAAGAAAATAAAAAAGCACTGCAAGCGCATTTGAATCTTCCTGTTGATGAACATGTGTTGGTGATTGCGCTTATTAGTCGTTTAGTTGAACAAAAAGGAATTGATATGATTTTAGGATGTTTACCTGAAATGATACATTATCCAATTCAACTCGTATTACTTGGGAGTGGTGATAAAGGACTTGAAAAGCAATTACGTGAGTTTGCTAGCGCCCATCCACATAAATTATCTTTAACCTTAGGTTATGATGAAGCCCTAGCGCATTTAATTGAAGCGGGCGCCGATGTCTTTTTAATGCCGTCGCGATTTGAGCCGTGTGGCTTAAATCAAATGTATAGCCAGCGTTATGGAACACTACCTATTGTGCGAAGAACAGGTGGTCTTGCCGATACGGTTGTCGATACGCTACCTAGCACAATTGCAAATAATACAGCGACCGGATTTATGTTTAACGAAGCCAGTGAAGGGGCATTACTTGAAGCCATTAAACGTGCGACAATACTTTATAGTTTTCCCGATATTTGGCATCAAATACAAGTCAATGCGATGAGTGGTGATTTTTCATGGAAAAGCAGCGCAGAGCAGTATGTTGACGTGTATTCAAAAATTTAATAATGACATCTTTTAAAAAATAGGTGGTTGTTTTTCCCCAATAAGTGTGACGGTCAATTCGTCACCTACTTTTAATTCGCCGCATTGATTATGTAGCGCATTTTGTCCAAAATAGGTTTTATTTTGCCATTTGCGCAGGTGACTCAATGCGGTGAGTGGTGCTTTTTCATGTTGTGCTGTTTGCGGATTGATACCGGGAATCGCGCAACGTGAACATGGCTTTGGCAGCCTAAAATCAATGTGACCAATGGTAATCTCACGCCATGTGTCTTCTGCATACGCTTCACATCCCCTAATCACTAAATTTGGGCGAAAACGTACCATTTCAATGGGCGTTTGTAGTCCTTGATTTAAGCTGTTCAACGAATTTTCAGAGGCAATTAAAAAGGGAAATCCATCTGAAAAACTCACTCGATCATGATCTTGTGCATACGTTAAATCGACACCACGTTTTGTTTGTGTTGGAAGATAAACTAAATGGCAAGGTGTTTTTAAAAAACGACTAAACCACGCATCCGCGATGGTTGAAATGATGTGTGCAGCGCAAGTGTCTTCCCAAACGGTACTTTGTACTACCTCGCCCAATTCTGGGTTGAGTGATAGTATTAAATCTTCTTGCCGTGGTGCGCTAATAATTAAATATTCAGAGGTAATTTGTGTGTGAATCAACGCCATTTCGGGTATTTTTCGCTGACTAAGGAATTGCCCTTGCTGATCAATTAACATCCATTGGCGGTCATATTTTAGGCCGGTGTTAACAACGTCCCATTTTTCAACTCGAATGCCGCCCAGTGATTTAACCGGATAAATAAAAATATCGCTTAATGTTAGTGTTGTCATGATTGTTTAGTTAAGTGCAGGTTTTTAGCGCAACGATCAGTTGCCGATAATTGTGTGCATCCGAGACAATCGCGTCTTTTGTGATCATCCGATACGCTTTTTTTTCATTCAATTGATAATGCAAAAAAATAATCTGCCTTGTTATAACCGTTGAAGGCAAAATAGTGATGTTGTTTTGCGTATTAAAAATAGCCATTTGCCAGCCGTCTTCGTCATTATAAAAAAGTTGCCATGCGTCGGCGGTTTTGACATAACGTAAGCCATGAAAAATGACGAACAAAGCGAGAAGACTTTGCGTGAAAAGTGTCAACGCATTCATAAAACAAGCGAGTAACGCTAGGCTATACACGCCTCTGACTAAAATAGTAAGATGCCGTGACGGGATAATGTACCAATGATACGCCATACACGATTATTTTGATGC
>ERZ1034361.877-NODE-877-length-17771-cov-4.924664_pt1 | contig 17771 bp, 17 predicted proteins | sample MGYA00520617_ERZ1034361 | MGnify/ENA primary metagenome ERZ1034361 (study PRJEB33736, sample SAMEA104284507) | Azolla filiculoides | biome: Urban; feature: Water surface; material: Ditch water | place: Netherlands | collected 2015-10-28 | depth 0-0.1 m ... | reverse complement strand
GGAGAACATCCCAGAGGCTTTTTAGTGTGTATAGTGTGTATTAACCGCAGAGATATATACAAGGTACTAGTTTAGATGTTGTAGTATCATCAAAAGTAATATCTTCTCTGGCCTTAGCTACTGTGTATGACCTAATAACATCATCAGCTTGCTTCATACCTACACCTTCAACTGATGAAGTAACAATGAGATCCCCACAAGATATATTGCCATTCTCACCGCATACAAGAACTTGACCTTCACCTAAAGCATTAATAGATACTACGTCATATAAGTCTTTGATTTGGTCGTACTGCTCAGTTAATGGTCCTATTAGATTACCAAAACCATCGTCTACTCTATGCTCTGTAATAACAGCTAAAGTATCTACTTGTGCCATTGGTCCAATATTTTTAGTAAATACCCCAATAACACCTTTTTGGTTGATAGTGTTAGACTTCTCTACTCTAGACAAAGTGTTTGATATATCTTTTTTCATAACAATCTCTTTGTCAACTACTATCTGACCTTCTTGGATGTCATACTCTTTATTTACTACGCTTTGGTGTTCTCCCGTAAATGGAGCATATCCACCTACTTCAGCATAAAAAGCAGATCCTGTATGACTACCTACAATGCCTCTACTAGTTATACTAGCTTCGTTATTATTTGTAAATGCTGCACCACGAACACCATGATAGTTACCGCCTGTTCCTACGTTTCCAGCAAAAAAGCCAGCAGAACCATTATTAGACCAAGAATAAGGTAAGTCAACAATAGATGATGCTGTAGGTCTTGCATACACACCTGAAGACTTAATGTTATTAATAGCTGCCCATCTATTCATTGTTGTGCCTTCATAGTACACAACCATAGCATTACCTAAGTACATAGTCTGTGTAGAACCAGACACAGCGATATCTAAAGGCTTTTGTGTAGATTCCTGACCACCAGAACCATATACTTTAAAGTTATTAGCTACTACAGTGAATTCTGAAGTTCCTGCGCTACTAGAGTTAAGCTGAATACCAGCTATATTTCCGTTAGCATCAACTTGCACACCCCAACGAGCATATGTATTTGTCAGTCTTGTGTCAGTAGTTTCAACCCAAGATGACCCAGTCCACCTATATGCTTTATTTCCATTTGCTGTGTCATACCATATATCACCAGCAACTAAACCAGTAGAGGGTGCAGTAGCTTGACTATACGATTTATTCTTAGTAGCTCCAGCCTCTGCCTGTGTCTTAACAGTAGCAAAGTCTCCTGTATCCAATCTAGCAGTAACAGCATTAATAGATGTAGCATTTGCACTATCACCAGTTGCTCTTGCCGTCTGTTCAGTTGTAATAGCAGCAGCATTAGCACCTATAGCATCGTCTTGTACATTGTCCCAAGAAGAACCATTATATCTGTAAAGCTTATTATCATCTAAATCAATCCATAAATCACCGGATACTACACCCGTAGTTGGTGCATTAGATTGATAATATGTTTTATTTTTGGTTCCAACCGTAGCAGAAAGTGTAGATACGCTGCTAGCTAAAGCTTCATCAGCTGTTGCACGTACTGTCTGTTCTTCAAGAATTAACGCATTGTTATCAGCAATACTAGCTTCTAAAACAAAAGTTCTTTTTGCAATAGCTTCATCAGCATTAGCACGCACCATTTGCTCTTCTGTAATGGAAGCCCTTGACCTTGTAGTAGCATCATTAAAGTCTGCCTGAAGTCTTGTTATTAATTTAGCTAAAGCTTCATCTTCATTTACTCTAGCATATCTTTCTTCTGTTATTTTAGCTTCATTCTGAAAAGCTTTAGCAGATACTTCTTCAATCTTCTTAGCATAAGCCTCTGTAGCAGAAGCATATACAGTCCAATCTTCAAGAATCTGGGCAATAGAAGTACCAAACTCTGCCGTAAGAGTTTCTATACGTCTAGCAAAAGCTTCTTTATCATTGACATACATCTCAAGCAATACTTCATAAGCAGCTCTGGCTTGACCGTCAATGATTTCTTTATTTACAGTATACTCTTTACCTTCTTTGATAAGACCAACAGCATCCTTTAATGCTACAAGGATGTCGTGTAGGTTATCATAAGAATCTTTATTAGTATCCTGATGTACTACTTCAAGACTGTTAATCTTAGGCATTAGATATTCCTTGTAGCAGCTAGTACCTTCATAGCATACTCTCTACCAGCCTTGTTTAGACCCTTATCAATAACTCCCGGTCCTTGGTTGTAAGCAGCTAGTGCTTTAACCTTATCACCTTTGTAACGTGCAAGGAGCTTATCAATGTATGCAGCAGCAGCTCCAGCACTCTGAGCAGCATCATATGGGTTAGTTAGACCATAATCCTTCTGAGTTGCTTTAGTAAATTGAAACATACCAGCAGCGGTAGAGCCTTTAGCCTTAGCATTAGGGTTAAAGTCAGACTCTACTTTAGCAATGCCTGTAAGCAATCCTGTCAGTTGTGGCTTGCCATACTGCTGAGCAGCCTGAGCAATTACATTCACTGCTTCAGCTTTAGACTGAGGTTGAAACAATCTTTGAGGTTGCTGGTTTTGTGGAAATACTGATGGTCTTAGTGATGGTTTTGTTTCTTGACCATACACTTGAACAGGAACTACAGCGCCAAGCCTAGCTGCTAAAGCACTTCTGCTTTCTGGAGGTAGCACATACATTAGTGCTTTGGATACTGCACTTGCATCCTTAGCAGGAACACCTTCCATAAATTTAGCTAGTTCTGCTGGATTACGTAGTAGTTCAGAAAACTTTGCAGTAATCTTTACGTTAGCATCTCCACGGAACTTTCTAAGTACGCTATTAGCTACTGTAGCTGTAGCACTTAGGAATTGTGGAAGTTGGTGGCCTTCTTTACCAATCATATCCACACTAATATTAGTTTTACCTGCAGCAGTGTTAGCCATCTCTTTACGTACTAGTGATTCTAGCACATAGTCAACATTTTTCATCTCTTCTGGAGTTAGAATCTCATTCAAAGACTTGTATCGTTGTTGACCTGTGGCTTTCTTCAAAAGAGTAGCAGAATCATTCACCGCAGTAGCAAAAGCCCCTGCCCGTTCCTTATCACCAATAGAAGTTTTTAATTTGTCTTCTAGAGCTTGTCCAACCTTCATACGATTGATAGGACCACTCTGTGCTGCAAATGTTTCTCTAGCTTCTTTGTATGCAGGTACAGCTTTCTCTACCCAGTTTAAATAAGCACCTTTTGATGCTTCAATAGCACCTTTAGCGTTTTTACCCAATGCTGTTGTAGCCGCTGGTCCTGTCATTGCATCATCCAATGCAAGCTTAACAAGATGTGCGCCCTGACCTGTTAGTTTTCCTTCTGTAGTAAATAGATCAATACCTTGATTCTTTGCAATTGTTGCAGCATCATCAAAAGCCGCTTTAATTGCAGGACGTTCCATTAGATTAGAAATCTGCGGATCATACTTGTAACCAGAAACTACTTGTTTATACAGAGGCTGACCGCCGATAGACATTGCAGGTTGCATTATTGGTTCATTGGTAAGAGGGTTTCTACCAACCTCTACCATCCGTTGTGTACCTGTTTCTACTTCTCTGAGAGGAACAGTACTTGTTTCACCTACTTTTACTGTCTGTAACTGTCTTTCTCTTCCCGGAAGAAGAGCTTCATTGGCAGTTCCATATAAAGCCTTAGCAGATGCTTCTCTTTCTGCTTCGGCGGCAGTTAATTCTGCAGATGTTTTTCCTACATTACGAATAGAAGCAAGTCTGGCTGCTTCTTGATCTGCCTGTAGTGCTGCAAACTTAGCAGATTCACCCTCTGTTTTACTTACAGCTCTTTGATAAGCAGCAAGGCCGGTAGCTTCAGGAATATTAGCTGTAGCTTCAGCAGCAGTTTGCTTCGCTGTAGGAAGACCTAGTGCCTGTCTAGTTTTATCAGAAATAGCTGATACATTGAGAGTATCTTTTACTTGATCCCAAACATCTGCAGGAATAATAGATTTTAGTTTTGTATAAAGTAGACTATCTCTACCTGCATCAGTAAAAGGTTTAGTCATTTCACTTACTACGTCTTTTACTTTTCCAGCCGCCATACCAGCAGCAGCAAAACCACCACCAGTTACACCGCCTACTAAAACTTGTTTTAACTTTTCAGCGGCATAATCTGTATCTAGAACTGGCTGTGTTGCACCTGCAACAGCACCAGCAGTGACAGATCTACCAAACAAAGAATTTAGAATACGCGCACCAATCCCAGAACCTTCAGCTAAAGCCACTGATTTTAGAGGTATTAAATAGTTTTGAGGGTTTGCTAGAGCGCCTGTTAGTTGTGCAAAGTCAAAACCTTCACTGCCACGTTCTTTTCTTCCTTGTTGTGTAGCTGCTTCAACCTTTTTAGCAAGCTCTCCAGCGCCTTCAGACCCAGCTAGTTGTAATGTACCCAGTACAGGGTCAACTAAAGCACCTTTTACTACACGTTGAGGTAGACTACCAGCGCCTGTAGTAAGTGTTTGTTCAATAGCTTGCTTAGCACCTGTCAAAACAGGGGCAGCAGCTCCTAGGTCATACTTAGGAGATTGTGATGGTTTATAAAGTTTTTGTGCTTGTGCAATTACTTCTTGTTGAGATGCACCTTCAGGCCCAACAATAGTAATTTCTTTCCCATCGGGTGCTACTACTGTATATTCTTTTTCAGCCATTACTTCAATCTCCATGCACCTTGTTGTGTAGGAGCTTCTGTATTAGAAGCTTGAGGAGCTACCACATTACCAGAGCTTTTTACTTTAGGAGTAAATCCATAAGTTGTTGATGTACTGTCAATTCTTCCCGTTAATCTCTTCTTAGTTTCATTTAACCAATTAACAAGATTTTCAGTACTTCCATATCCGGGGAAAGTTGAAAGGGCTAATTTAACATCAGCATCCGAAGCAGAACCCGGAGGCAGGTTTTCTAGAGCTTGAGTAAGCTTTGCCACTGCAATCTTAGCTTGTGCTTGTACTTTGTTGCCACCAAACCACTTCATTACATCTCCCTTAGTTGTATAATCAATACCAAAGGAGGAAACTGCATTTTTTATGTCTTCATACTGGATGTCATTTAAGTCTTTTAACAAATCTTGATTTGCTTTAAATTCTTGATTAACTGTCTTCATCTCAGCAGCACCATGTACAACACCATCTACATCTCTATATGCTCCTGCTTTACCTACAGCCCCGGCAGCACCAGTAACACCCTCACTTGCTGCTTTTGTTGCTTTAGTTTCTAGAGCTTTTAAGATCTGAGTTGGATCACCATACTTACGAACAACAGAAATAACTTGCTCATCAGTTGCATCTGGAGGTAATCCAGCTAGTTCTGAACGAAGTTGATCTTCAAGATTAAACTTCTGTTGTTCTCTAGCAGCTTGCTGTTCAGTTCTTTGTGTAGTAGCTAACTGTTGTTTTGCTGCCATAGCTTGCTGACCTAGATACATAGCACCTTCTACAGCACCAATGCTTTGAGCATACTGAGCAGCTTGAGCAAGACCTTCAGGAGTATTCATGTCAATACCTGACTGAGCAATCCACTGCTTTACTTGTTCCATCTGTTTGGCTTGAACTAAACGAGGATCTTCAGCGCCTAGAAGACCAGCAGCAGCTCTGCCAAGACCAGAACCAATCTGAGAACCATAGAAGATACCCATTTGGTTCTTGGTTGGAGAATTCATCAAAGCAAGAGCGTTAGCTCTATCTTGAGCAGCATAATTGTCATACACATCTTGTGTTGTAAGACCGAACAAACCACCTACAATATCTTGTGCCATATTATTCCTTAACCCATGATTCCGCTATTGTAACCAAACTGTCCCGGCTGAAGCGGTGCTCTATAAGACCATCCAGCAGAGGGTTGAGCAAATACGTTACTACCACTGCCATAATTGCTAGCAGCTTGATTAAAAGAAGAAGAAGCTGTTGGGGCACTACCACTAAACATACCTTTCATGCCACCACCAGTAGCCCAATTAATACCTGCATTAGCTAAGCTATTAATAGCACCACCAGCAAGAGCTTGCCAACCAGTTGGTGTATTATCTGCTCTAGTTTGTGCATCAATCTGACCAGCCTGTAGTCTTGCACCTGCTGTAGCAGCATCCCACAACAGATTGCCACCATATTGCATACCTTGTGTTGTTGGAGAACCAAAGCGAAGACCAAGTTCAAGAGGCTGTTGAGCCATCGCTTCCATAGTACCTAAGTTCTGTAGATTAGTTGTGCCGGGTACTTGAGAAGCAGTTAGATTTCTATAGTAAGCATTCTGCAGATCAGCGCCTTGTCCAAACAATCCTGTACCTTGACCATATAGACCAGCTGCAGCTTGTAGAGCACCAGTACCTGCTTGAGTAGCATTAATACCTTGACCAAGTAATCCACCAGCAGCTTGAGTTGTTCCTACACCTGCTTGACCATAATTTAGACCAGCACCGTATTGACCCAAACCAGCACCATACAACTGAGTACCCATATTAGTTTGCTGAGCAAGATTAGCAAGAGTTTGCTGCTCTGCTTGATTAGCAAGACCAAGATCTTGTTTAGCAATAGCATTATAGTAAGCAGCCATCTCAGGATTAGTAGCAGCCATGCCGCCAGCCTGAGTAGCACCTACTGCCAAACCTTGTCTTCCTTTTTGGAATACGTTATTACGAGTCTGTGCTAGCTGTTGTTCCCTTTCTGGAGCAACCATCTGCTGCATACGGTCATAATACTCTTGTGTCTTAGCAGCGGTATCATAACTTGTAGGTAGTGCAGAAGCAGCTTTAGCGTACAGATCAGCACCAGTGCCTTGTAGAGCTTGACCTGTAGCACTAAAGCCCTGTGCTGCTGGTATTAGCCCTCTACCCATGCCATATAGTTCTTGACCAATACCATATAGACCCGGTGCTTGTCCTGCAGCTTGACCAGCATAACCATAAACATTCTGACCAGCACCATAAGCCTGATTAGCAAAGTCTAAAGGTTGCGTTAAACCTAGTGCATTTGCTTGTACATTTTGATATTGGCCTGCAAGATTTTGCGCCCCTATCTGTAAATTTTGTAACCAAGGAGCTGCTTGATAACCAGCAGAAGTAAGCCTACCTTGTGCATCATATCCGTATGTAGGTGTTCCAAAGCTAGTAGAGATTGTTACAGGTTTAAAAACACCACGATCTGCAGAAGTTTGTGCTGCAGTATTAAGACCAGCAATAACACCTGAATAATCAGGAGTACTAGGCTTGTCACTCATAAAATCAAAGAAACCCATTTTAATCTCCTGTTAAGCAGTTCTCTGCCACATCTTAACTACGATGTATGGTTGAATATTGGTATTGGTCACTGCTACTCCTGTAGAATCTGTAGTTCCACTATGCGTGTGGGTTGCCGAAGCATTACCTGTTGTAACATCGTGAGTATGGTTTTGATTAATTCCATCTGTTGTTCCATTAACAGTATGTACATGGTCTGCGGAAGTAGCAAGAGAAATACCAGTTAGCGATGAGCTGGCGCTAGTAGTATTTGTAAAACCCCAGTTACCACCGCTAACAGTACCATAACCACCACCACCATTGCTGATAGTGTTTGCTACAGAATGTGAGTGCCCCGGATCTGTAATAGCGTGTGTATGGCTTCCGCTATAATTTGAATTAGTGCTGAATGTATGGGTATGGTTGACAGATTCAGTAGTAGTAGTACCACTGTGTGTATGTGATGCAGACTCATTACCAGAAGTAAATGTATGAGTGTGAGCACCCACGATAGAATCTTTACTACCGCCTGTTTCACCTAAAGTGTCAAACAAAGTATCAGAGCTTTGTAGACCAACAAGTACTTTACCTTCGCCAAATGCAGTCCAAGTACCAAAACCAAATATACTAGAAGGATTAGTAGAAGAACTAGCATTAATGTAGATTGAACCTACAGGATAGATAGCTTGTAGTGCCTGTTGTACAAAAGCAGTTGTAGCTATTTTTGTAGAAGTATCTCCAAAGCTAGCTGTAGGCGCTCTAGGAGCACCAGTGAATGTAGGACTAAGAAGGTCAGCTTTTGATGCTACTGCTGTTTGAATAGCTACAAACTCAGCATCAATCTCAGTACCTTTAATAATCTTATTAGGATCTCCTTCAACAAGAGAATCCTTAGCTGTAAAGTTTGTAAGCTTTGTATAATCGCTCATAGGTGTACTTTCCCAAATTTGTAATAAACATCAATTCTTTGTAGTGAAACGAAGATACCGTTAATCACTGCCTCAAAACCAAGCTGTACTGTCTCACCATTACCTGTGGTATTAACATAAACATCATCTAGAACAGTACCATCAGAATATTCACCAATACCGTATTCATCAATATTATAATTAGATACTTTCTCTGATTTTAGGTTAGAAGTAGCTGAATCTAGTTTCTCTTCGTAGTCATATCCCCACTTAGTAGCAATCTCTTGATTATTACCCCCGATGAAAACAGCACCAATCTTCTTAATAATCTTTAGATTGGTTGGTTTATCAAAGTCAAAGTGTGAGGAGAGATACTTAAATGTAAAGTCTTCGTTATTATCGGTGTACCCTGAATATAGACCTATTACACCTGTTTTACCAAATAGTAGTCTATTATCACTTACAGCTACAAGACTTGATGGATCAACACCTTCCCAAATAGTAGTTCTAAAAGCACCATTCTCTAAAGGTCTTCTTGTATCAAAGCAGTATGTTTTCTTAGATACAGGGAAGTGTAGAATATAGAAAGCATCTCTAGCGTAGTATGTACCTTTGATGTTAGCTTTATTTTCAGAATTCATATCAGATACTAGTGTATCTCTAACATTCATAGACAAATCACGCAGAGGTGCTGATTTCTCTTGAATAGTTCTGAGCAGTGACATAACACCTACTTCAGACAGGAAGATAACATCTGATCCTGTATATGCGATAGAATCTCTAGACACACATCCAATACCTTTTACAATATCCTCAAGATACATTGTAGAAGGATCTTCAGCACCACGATAGATAAGAATCTGACGCTTACCAAAGATGAATAGATAGTTGTTGAATGCTGCTAAGGCTTGAATAGAATCAGAACCATCAGCCCATACAGTCATTACATCTAATGTACCTGCTGTACCTGTATTCCAGTTATTACCATCAAGTAGGTCTGAGAAACAAAGAAGATCCTTGTCATTAGCCATACCAGCAGCCCAAATACGACCATAAGCTACAATAGCTGTAGAAGCTTCTGGACAAATACCAAGATTAGCAGTTACTGCATTATTCTCAATAATCTCATTAACTACAGAATATGTAGTCTGAGATACATCTGGATCATAAACAAGTGTTTTATGCCCTTCCTGAAAGAAATAATGTCTTCCGTTAAGACTACACTGTTTCCAGTTACTTTCTGTTATTTCAACAGTAGGATCAAAATCACCAGATTCATCGTAAGTAATCTCTACTAGTGTTTGATTCTGTAATTTGTAAATCTTCTTGTTAGCACAAGCAAAGATTATTGAGCTATCTGTATAGTCAATAAACTCACCTAAACTATCAATAGCATAATCACCAATACTTTCAGTAATAGCTTTCCAGCCTCTACGAGAGCCAATACGACCCTTCTGGTCTACAATACAGTTAGTAGCCTCAAGAGCAAAACCAGCATCTAGGTTGGCTACGCTGTCTTGGAGATTGAGGCCCATAAAGCCCGGAGCCCTGACAGATGCAGTTTGGATCTGTTGCATTATTCTGGATACCATTCAAGTTCGTTGGGAAACTGTCCAGATTCAATTGCAATTGCATCGGAGAGTGCTGATCTGTATAGTTGATAAGCTTCTGATGATTGCATTCCTTGGTCTTCACCACGTTCAACAATAGCTTTGGCATAAGCACCTAGAGCAACTACATCAGCAGGTACTAGAATAGTGTCAGAGTTGCTAGAAAGAGTAGCTTGAGGAATAAAGAAATTAAATCTAATATTAGATACTTTATTTGGTACTGGATATATATCTACTAGAACGTCACCGCCTTGCGTACCATTAAAGTTATAATATAGAGGTGAATTCTTAGCAATAGGCTGTTCTAGGAACAAGTCGTTCATTGACTTGCTATCAATGTAACTCATAGTCCAGTTATCAGTATCGTTGATAACATCCATGACTTTGAACTTAGTACCAGAACCTGTTAGTACATAATTGTAAACATCAGCAGTTGTAGCTACAGTAATAGTGTTAGCTAGTGCGTTCCAATTATAGGAATCTTCTACTTGTCTCTTGATGTCATTAACATACTTACCAATTAGCTTAGAATATGAATTAGCAGTTACAGAAGTAACTTCCTTTTCTCTAAGCCTTACTAGTACATCATTGACAAGCTCTAAATAAGTCATATTATATCCTATGTAATATAGTCATTATATCAGAAATTAGCTTAAAAGTCAATAGTTTAAACTAACCGACTTAATATAATCCTGTAAAGTTACTATTTGTAGAGTGGTTTCTGCACATTGTCCAGCAAGTACATCGTAGGTGGGCGCTGCATTAGTTCCTGAGGTGGTTGTGGATACTCTGGACACGTACTCGCTACCATTGTTGTGCATCCTGTTATAATACTCACGGACAGTGCTAAGATTATTCTTGTAAGCATTAGATGTCTCCTTAGCTACCTTATTATTACTTTCATTAATTACTTTAGTTTTAGCTACCTGAGCAGCAGCTACAGAAGCTACTTCTACCTTATAAGCATCAAACTTCTCTTGAGTATTCTTATAGCCCTTATAGTAACCACCACCAAAGACTACAGCTACAGCAGCTAGAATAAGAATAGCTTTATAGAAAGGAGTTAGAATAATCCCAAGCATATCTGCCTTTCTTCTTCTCTACGTCTAGTTAGCCCTTTTAGGACTACACCATTAGACTTGTTCCATTTAGGAAGCTCGTTACAAGCAGCTTCATAGTTACCTTGTTTAAGGTGCTTTGCTGCAGTGCTATTACACGCTACTTTTGGACCGATGTTGTAGACAGCATCTGCAAAGGCAATAAGCACATTGTCAGGGAGATTTGGGTGGCAACGCTCAACAGCTGTAACGGCTTCAAGCATATCTGCGTCCAGACGTTGTTTACATTCTTCCAAGCTGTACTTCTTTCCTCTTTGCACCGATGTCGTGCTACCGTAGCATACAGTAAGGATTGGATCTGCCGGTCTTGGGTCATCATAGGCATATTGTCTTAATCCTTCATGTCCAGCAGCCAATACAGCAGCTACAGAGGCTATTAGAGCTAGTTTCTTAGTACGATCCATTAAATACCCTTTTGAGCAACTAAGCGTGCCACGAAAGCAGCAGATACAGCCATAAAGCTAAGAGCAGCAAAGAGATTACGAGGGATTTCATCTGAGAATAAAGGTAGTATTACTTCAATACCTGAAAGGATACCTGCTAAGATGATGAAGCGTAAACTCCATGATCTTCTCAGGATCTCCTTCCAGTTACCATATAGCTTCATTTCTTCTTTTTAGGTTTAGACTTACCAGCAGAGCTGAGAGCCACAGCAATTGCTTGTTTCTGAGGCATACCAGCCTTCATCTCTTTACGGATGTTTTCAGAAATAACCTTTTTACTAGTACCTTTTTTCAATGGCATTAACCGTTCCTCACTCTTTCCCAAATAAAGGTAGCAATAGCAGCTAGCATAGCTACAATGCCTCTATCAACCCATTTAGAAGTACTCTCAGAAGTTACCTGAGATTTCTCTAGCTCATCAATACGTCCTTCAAGTCTCTCAATAGCTTTAAAAGTGCGTTCCTGAGCCGCCACAGCATTAGAGATTCTTTCTTCTACTAGAGCTAGTTTGTTGATAGCTGAAGTTAGTTCTTTTATAGAACCTTTTATATCAGCAACATCAGTGTGTAGCGTGTGTAGCTTTGCTGATAATAGATTCACATCAGTAACAGGTGCACATTCCTGATGCATTATACACTCCACTGCTCTTCAGGCTTAACAGGCCAAATAGCTAGTTCAATAGGAGGAGTAATAGCAATAGAGCGTAGTTCTAGTCTATAGAACATCCAAGCATCATAGTTAGCAAGATGTGGAGTATTGGCTGGATTAGTTACATCAGGATACTGTGACCAGTCAGACTCTTTAAGTAGTGTTTCTGCTTGTGTCTTAATGCGTTGTTTCTTCTCAGCTTCATCAGCAGCAATAGCAGCAGCTTCTTGTTCTTCTTTAGTGTGTACAACACCTTCAGAATCAGTATAGTCTTGATACTTGTCTACTACTTCAAAAGTCTGCATCCAGTTGCCTAGAGAGTCCTGAGTAGGAGTAATCTCTCTAGCAAACTGAATTACTGGATTGTCTACTGTAGGAATAGGACTATTAAGCACAGGAGCATACTTCTCTGGTGCTACAAAAGGAACAGTGAAGCTAGTATTAGGGTACTCATTACGAATGTCCTGTTCGCTTACCGGATACTGCATTGTTTCTGTATTAATATAAGGCATATAATGTTTTCTCCGTTAAGCGATTGCTAGATAGATGTAGGTTGCACCACTCGTGTTTATGCCAGCATCTGATGAGTCGTTGACATTGAATCCAGCAGAGTATGGTGTTATGCAATCAAATATTGTAGTTTGTGCGGTTGTCGCGTTCAACTTCAGGAAAGGATCTGTTCCTGACGTAATTCCACGAGCTGTGTCAAATACAAACCAATCACCAGTACCGCTGGTTTTCTTAATCATTACAAAACGAGCACCATTGGTGAAACCACAATTAATCTGGTTGGTTGTATTAGCACCTGTGCCTGTGTAAGAACCGACTTTGCTCACACCGGGGCATGAAGCGAATAGGTAAGTAACGTATGTTGATCCAGAGTCATTTAACACAGCTTCCAATCCCCAGTATGTAGATGTTGGAGGCGCTGTTAAAAACGAATAAGTAGCATATCCTATATCTGTAAACGCTGTAGTCCCATTTAGCTGCCCATAACTAAACCCACTTGGTGTTATGTTAGCATTAACAATCCAAGTTCCAGTTGCGCTTCTCTTTTTTGTAATCATCAACTCAGGAGCAACCCCAAGATTGTGATTAACAGTTCTAGCAGCACCAGTACCCGTATAGCACACCACATCAAAGAAACCTGGCGCACGTCGGAACATCCAAGAACGATATTGAGAGTATGTTCCTGTGGCGTTGTAGTAACCATTCTGGTAGTCAAAGGTCTGAACAGAGTTAGCACTCTCCGCAGATGTTAAGTTAAAGTTTAATTCGCCAGTCCCTCGCAAACGATCAGTTGTTACCCAATTGGAGGAAGCGTTTGTGGTTTTGTAAAACCCAAGATCAACAGGGAATCCAGCAATAAATGCTGGTGGTGCTGTTCCGCCACCGCCAAAGGTCTGCGTGTTATAAACCTTAGTCCCATCAGTTGGCGTTTTCATCGGCCCACGGCGTATTGCCATGTAGATGTAGGTTCCACCAGATGCGTTTACTTCTGAAATAGTAGTAGCTAACTGAAATCCAGTAGAAGTTGGAGATACGGCTAGTGAGTTATATTCTGCATCAGAATAATTAGCATATAAGTCTCTACCATTACTTCCTACAGGCATTCCCCGCATATTATCCAACAGCGTCCAGCTTCCAATTGTATCTGTGCGTTTAATCATCAGATACTGCGGCTCCCAACCAAGCGTTACTACAGGGCCGGAGGTAGAACCGTTACCAGTATAGCTACCACATTGAATCAAACCATCTGTGTCTGTGTCATGGGCGAATAGGTAGGCAACGTAGGAATAACCATTAGCATTGCTCCAGCCGCTATTACCAACAGTAAAGTTAGTGCTTGTTGGCTCTGTATTATTAAAAGGAGCTACGCTTGTTCCTGCTGCATTTGTAAGATTCAAAGCAAGCCATTTTGTAGCACCAATAGAACGATGATATACGACCCAATTTGTTGCTGCATTGCTTGATGATTTTATAATAATCATCCCAGGCACAGAACCAAGGCTATGAGCAACAGTTCTACCAGCTACACCAGTACCCGTATAAGTCACCACATCAAAGAACTTTGGAGCCTTGCGGAATGTCCAAGATACCGTTGTTGTTGGGCTTGCAGCGCTGTAGTTGAATCCATAACCGTCATTATCTGTGCCTAGCGTGTAACCATCTGACAAAAATGAAGTTATTCCTGCATTGTAGCTAATCTGTGCATCTGTCTTGTCAGAAAATAAAAGATTAGTATTCCCCCTGATAGTATCAACAAATAATTGGTTTGATCCGTTGCCTCTTAATTTAGTCCAAACCAACCCACCTTTACCAGCAAGATCAATCCCGTTGTTGATCGTTTGGGCTGCTCCGTTACCTGTGTAAAGGTAGGTGCTGAATACATCTTCAACGTAAGTCTTCTCAGCAGCACCACCAGCACCAGTTAGTTTGTTAGTTAGCATTAAACACGACCCTCATACTTACCGTAGAGTGTTCCACCAAGTTGGAAGAACGTGATGCAGTTATAGACACTAGCTACCAAAGTAGGTGCTGTAGAAGCTACAGAGCCAATCCAAGTAGTTGTAGGCCAAGTAGGTGAGTATGTAGCTGGATTGATCATCAAAGTCACACACTGACCATCAGCAAGTGCTTCTGTAAATGTAGTATTAGCACTCAATGTTTTATACTGAATAGTACCATTAGCGGGATTGATCTCAGTACCAGTTAGGTTGTATACAGTTTCTGTATAGCCAGTAAAAGTCTTATTAGTAAGTGTTTGAGTACCAGATGTAGTAACATCGCCTGTAGTAATATCACCAGAACCAAGCAATGAAGTACTATTAATTGTTTTAATACTAGTACCACTAACCAGTGTATCTTGTTTTGCTGACGGAGCAAGAGCAGCCCACGAAGTCAAGTCAGCGTCATAAGCTTGTACAGTAGTCCCAATAGCAGAACTGGTTAAGTAACCAGAAGAAGCATGATTACCCCAACCGTATGCTGTATCCCAATTAGTGATATCTGTAGAATCAATACCTGCAGCAGCACTGGCAGTAAATACTGGATCTGTTTCTGTAAACGAAGTGAGGTATCCAGCACTGGCATGATTACCCCAACCATAGGCTGTATTCCAGTTAGAAGCATTATTAGTAGTGCTGTACCAGCTAGAAGCTACGTATACCGGGTCAGTTTCAGTAGTAAGGTAGGTATTAGTATCCAGTGACCAAGTGTTAGCTGCTGTTTTCTTAAGTAGACCAGAAGTACCAGAGATTGCAGCAATAGCGCCTAGATCTGCATCGTATGCCTGTACTGTAGTACCAATATCAGTTGTGTACACACCATTAGTTACAGCACCAGCGGTAATATTACTTTGTGCTTTGTTTTCCCATACACCAGTAGAAGCATTATAAATAAGGACATCACCAGCAGCGCTAGATGTAGTTGAAACATTGTGTAGCTCACCTAGCTCATAACCATTTTGGATACGAGTTTGAATAGCACCTTGATTAGCATGAGCATAAGTAACAGTACCAATATAAACAAGATGATCTGGTGCTGTAGGTTTTGTAGATGTGTAACCACCTGCAACGGTAGGGCTTAGATACAGTGTAGTACCATCAGTATAACCATTAGTATTAAGACCACTAACAATGCCAGAGATAGTTACATAACCATTTTGGTTATTATTAATATCAGCAGTAACCATACCAAATGTAGTAGCTGAATTAATTTCATTATTAGCTTGTGCTTTAGCTACTAGGCATTTATTACCAGAAGCACCACTAATGTATACAATAGTACCTTTAGTTAGAGTAGCTCCTGTTTCATTACGTACTGCAGCAAGTAACGTAGATGCAGGAGAAGCAGCAGAAACCTGTAGTTGAATTTCAGTACCTACTTGAGTAACATCAATTGAAGCATCTGGAGATGTTACAGACTGTAATGCTGCATCCCAAGTAGTCTGTTTAGCTGTAGTAGGTATAGCATAGCCAGAGGCATAAGTAACTGCTAGAGTACCGTTAGTAGTAATTGGACTACCAGATACAGACAAGCCTGTTGGTACAGACATAGCTACTGAAGTTACAGAACCAGCACCTTCACCATTAGCACCATTATATACAGTAAATGTAGAGGTTGTAGCGTCAGTAAAAGTAATTGTATAGGTATCTGTAGTACCTGCAGCATGGTTGCCAGAAGTGAGTGCTACACTAGCAATACCATTTCCTGTAGCCCCTGTGTTGCCTGTATCGCCTTTTACGCCTTGTATACCCTGAATACCTTGAATTCCCTGCTCACCCTGCGGTCCAACTAGAGAAACACCAGTACCCCAAGAACCAGCGGTCTTAGGGCCAAAGATATAATGAGAAGTTGTATTAATGTAGTAGTCACCATTTACACCTTGAGATGTAGGGTCTGAACTACCACTTAAAATTGTCTTTCCGTCTGCCCCAGCAGGTCCTGTGCTGCCTGTAGCGCCTGTGCTGCCTGTAGCGCCTGTGTCACCACGAGGAATAGTCAGATTTAGTACCTGAGAACCAGCAGCACCTGTAATAGTAGCTGCAGCATTAGAACCAGCGGCTCCAGTGGTTACTGTTCCAGCAGTTAAACGAGAAGCATCAGCAGCATCTACTGCGGAAGCAGCAGCGTCTTCAGCAGACTGTGCAGCCTCATCAGCGGCATCAATAGCATCTTGTGCAAGCTGAACTAGATCAGATTCAGTACCTGCACCAGTAGTACCATTTCCACGATAGATAGCCATTATTATTCCTCTGCCTTAACTGTTTTAGTTGTTTTCTTTACTTCTTTTTTGGTGTCTTGTTTTTCTTTGGTTTGCACACCATTTGGTAACTCCTTAACTTCATCATACTGAGGATGTTTACGCATACCTTCAATGTCGTAATCTCTCTCAAACTTAAACACATTACCTGTCAGTCTACATTTAAACTTAACACCCATTATGCTTCCTTATATATTCTAGAAGATTTTTAATTACTTCTTTATCTTCTTTTAATAGTCCTAAAGCTGTATTACACGGAGAGCACAGCAATTCTCTTACTTCTCCTGTTGTATGGTTATGGTCTACAACTAAGCCAGAAATACTTTTGTTAGGATATTCTTTACCACAGCAAGCACACTTACCTTCTTGTTTTGTGTACATACTTTCATAGTATTCTAAAGTTATTCCAAACTTCTTTTTAAGATTTCTACGTCTACAGCTTTCTTTATATGCTTCTGGATTATTAACTTTCCAGTTTTGTTCATTATCTTTATAACATTGTTTACATAAAGAAGCTAATTTATCTTTAGTGTGTTTATGTAAATAAAATTCAGACTTAGATTTTGTGTTGCCACATTTGGTACAAGTTTTCATATCATTTCCTTGAGAGAAGAAATGAGGGGTTTCGCACACACCACCCCTCAAGGTGTTCTCAACTCTTACGAGTCGTGCATATCTAGTATACTAGACTTACGCTGGTACTGCAAGAGCCACGGCACTACCATCTCTGAGCTCTTTAACACCAAAAATAGTATCTGATGTAAAGAGAGTACCCAAAAATTCTTGCTTATATTGCGATTGGCTTCTGATACCTTGTTGCTCAGCCAGAACAGCAAAGTCCTTATGGCCCATCAGACAGATACGATCGCCATCAGTAGCAGTATCAGCGTTTGACGAAACAAACACAGGGATACCGTACAGGTTGCCGATTTCGCCATTGCGGATAGTGTTAGCCGAACCAACTTCACCAACAAAAGCTTGCTCAGTGTAACGATCCAGACCCATCAGCGTGTTACGTGACGAAGGTGGAACGATCAGGAAACGACC
>ERZ1034361.875-NODE-875-length-17822-cov-3.110228_pt1 | contig 17822 bp, 17 predicted proteins | sample MGYA00520617_ERZ1034361 | MGnify/ENA primary metagenome ERZ1034361 (study PRJEB33736, sample SAMEA104284507) | Azolla filiculoides | biome: Urban; feature: Water surface; material: Ditch water | place: Netherlands | collected 2015-10-28 | depth 0-0.1 m ... | reverse complement strand
GAATATCCATTCGGATTTCTTCTGCATTGATGTTTTGTGAGGTAAAATAATTTCTGGTTTCCTGGATGTTATTTACTTCAAAAGCTAAATGTCTAAGACCCGCTGCTTCTGGCTTGGAAACTCTTTTTGGAGCATTTTTGAATGAAAACAATTCAACAATAAAAGTGCCGTTTAGTGCCAAATCTAATTTGTAGGATTCTCGTTCTTCCCTGAAAATTTCTTGAACAATCGTCAATCCTAAAGTTTCAGTATAAAAGTGTTTTGATTTTTGATAATCGGAACAAATAATGGCAATATGATGGACTTTGTTTATAGAAATCATGGTTGGTCGTTTAGAATTGTAATTTTATTTTTCAGAGCATAACCCAACAATTTCATGAAAAATATCATGCACTTCGTTTAAGGTTTTTGTTATTTCCGCATTTGTAGTTTTAGCCAGAATCATTTCGTGTAAACTTTTTGTTTTCAATTGCAGTTTTTTGATGGATTCAAGCATTGCTTCAGTTTTGAATTCTGTTGGAATTGTTGTAGTTGATAATGCAGTTGCTTTTTGAACCATTTCTTCAGAACGTAGTTTAATTGGTTCTAGATTTCCTTCTTCAGCAGGATGAAAGGTTTGCGAAATTACTTCGTGAAATGTTTTTATGGACGGCCACTTCTCAAAAGTAGATTGCGCCGATGTGGTATTTGCAATAAAAAGAAGAGCGAAAAATGTAATTACTTTAAAGATTTTCATAGTATTTTATTTTTAGGGGTTTAAAACAAAAATAAGGTTTTATTCGTTTAGTTTTCGAATCACTTTTGCAGGATTTCCTACAGCCAATGAATTGTCTGGAATATCCTTAGTCACCACAGAACCAGCACCGATAACACAACCATTTCCGATGGTTATACCTGGGCAAATCACAGTGTTTCCGCCAATCCAGCAGTCGTTTCCAATGGTTATTGGTAGCGCATTTTCAAGCGTTTTTCTCAGTTCAGCATCAAGCGGATGGGTTGCTGTGTATAATTGAACTCCGGGTGCAAAAAACACATTGGAACCTATTGTTACTTTGGCACAGTCTAAAACAACACAATTTACATTGAAATATACATTTTCTCCACAACTGATATTGTAGCCGTAATCACAGAAAAAAGGAGGTTCAATATAGAGGTTTGGTCCGGCATTTGGGATTAATTCCCGGAGTATTTCCCGGGCTTTTTTAGTAATTCTATATTCAATGACGTTCAATCGATGCAGTAAATTTTTCGACCTTCGTCTGTCTTTTACCAAAACAGGGTCGCCTGCCAAATAATAGTCTCCCGCAATCATTTTTTCTTTTTCTGTATTCATAATAAAAGGTCATTTTAGTAAAAGGCTTCAAAAGTAAAAATAGCGCATCCTTTTCTTTTTTGAAATAAAATAACAGAAATTTATTATTCTAAAAAAAAACTTCTGTTTATAAAGCGATTATTTCTTTACAAACAGAAGGTTTTTTAAACTGATTTTTAATTATTGTACAGACACCACTTTTCCGGTATGAATGTCATATAACATCGGAATTACTTTGATTTCTTTTTGATTTAGGAATTCATTTTTCAAAATTAAGTTTGCAGAATGCTTGATATTTGCAACAACACATTCTTGTAAATGGGCTTTATGCGGTCTTGGCACTTTATTTTCTTCATCTTCCGCTTTCAGAGTGTTTATAATATCTTCGATGTGGTCGTGTTTTAAACTTTTAGTTTCAGTTTCGGTTGTGGCATTTTCGACAAAAGCTTTTACAGCACCACATTCGGTATGGCCAAGCACAATTATCACTTTGGTTTTTAAATGTTCCACTGCATATTCGATGCTTCCCATATCTAAATCCGAGATTAAGTTTCCGGCATTTCGCACCACAAATAAATCGCCTAAACCTTGGTCAAAAACAATCTCGGGACTTACGCGACTGTCTGAGCAAGTAATTACGACCGCAAAGGGATGTTGGGATTTTTCGTTGTTTAAAATAGCATCTTTATTTTGATGCGGATGAAGTTGTTTGTTGTCTAAAAAGCGTTTGTTCCCGTTGGCCAGTTTTTCAATGGGATTGGTAGCGTTGTCTTCATTAATTTGTTCTTTACAGCTTGATAAAAAAAGGCTAACAAGCAAAAAGCTAATGTAAAAGGGTTTCATTTTTTTAAGTTTTAGTTACGTTCAAATTTAAGGATTTTGTGTGTATTAGCTTGGCTTTACGCAGAAGTAATCGCCCTTTTTTTGTGTCGAAAAGGATATTTATAAACGGTCTGAATAAAGTTAAAAAGAGTGCTTATTTCTACAAATAAATGAGAAAATAAAAAGGATTCACAATTCATCCTACAAATTCAACAGTTCGGTAATCCCTTTTTCTGGTTTATGTTTTTGTGGAAGATATTTGCTTCATCAAAACCGAAATATTATGAAGACTATTTTTACTCTTGCTGTTCTTTTTTACTCGATTACCATTTTTTCGCAAGCGACACTTTCGGGTAAAGTGGTTGATGAAAAAGGAAAACCTGTTGCAGGAGCCAATAATTATATAGAAGCTACTTATGACGGAACTTCTAGTGACGAAAAAGGAGATTTTAAATTTAGTACGACCACAACCGGAAATCAAATTTTGGTAGTGAGTTTCTTGATTTATGAGACTTCAAAAATAGAGATACAAGTTGCTGATTTTAAAAATAAAACAATCAAATTAAGAGAAAGTGTAACAGCACTCGACGCTGTTGTTGTTACAGCGGGAACACTTGAATCTGGTGATAAAGCGAGAGTTTCTGTTTTGAAACCATTAGATATAGTTACTACGGCAGGTTCTGCGGGAAATATTATTGCGGCTTTGCAAACGTTGCCGGGTACGCAAAATGTAGGGGAAGACGGAAGGTTGTTTGTACGTGGTGGAGAAGCAAATGAAACTCAAACATTTGTAGATGGTATTCGGGTAGCGCAGCCGTATGGCGCAAGTACTAATAATGTACCAACACGCGGGCGTTTTTCACCGTTTTTATTTAGCGGAATGGCTTTCTCTACTGGCGGATATTCTGCCGAATATGGTGAGGCTTTATCGAGTATTTTGTTATTGAATACACAAGATGAACCGGATCAAAATAAAACAGAAGTATCTGTAATGACGGTTGGTTTGGGAGTTGGAAATACTCAAAAATGGAAAAAAAGCGCTTTGAGTGTAAATACCGCTTACCTTAATTTAGCTCCGTATCAGGCTGTAGTTCCTCAAAATGTAGATTGGAACAGCCCATTTCAATCTTTGTCCGGAGAAACGGTTTATCGCTACAATTTCAACAACGGAATCCTGAAATTATACGCTGCTTTTGATGCCTCAAAATTTGATATTAATCAAGAAAATAGTAATTCAGAAGAGAAAATCAGAGTTAATTTAAACAACAATAATTTCTATTTTAATACTTCTTATAAAGGTGTTTTTGGAGATAATTGGCAAATTACTTCGGGTTTGAGTTATGCTTTAAGTAAAAATAAAATAGACATTGATTCAGATGTTGTTGCTAATGATGAAAAAGCGGCACATTTGAAATTAAAATTGAAAAAAAGTTTCTCAGACCGATTCAAATTGTCCTTTGGAGCTGATTATTTTACGACCCATTTCAATGAAGATTTCAAAGATAATCTAGGAACAATAAATACCAGCGGATACAACTCAAACATAGCAGCTTTTTATACTGAAGCTGATGTTTTCTTTTCTAAAAAACTGGCGGCAAAAGTAGGTTTAAGAGCTTCAAATAATGATTTGTTAGGGGAAACAGCTATTTCTCCAAGAATTTCATTCGCATACAAAGTGGCTAAAAATAGTCAGTTTTCATTGGCCTACGGAGATTTTGCCCAAACGCCATCGGTTGATTATATCAAATATGCTAAATTTCATCAGTTTGAGAGCGAAAAAGCGTCGCATTACATTGTGAATTTTCAATACAATGAAGCAGGAAAAACCTTTAGAGCCGAAGCATATTACAAAGACTATAGCAATTTAGTTCAATATGATACGCCGTCTGTTCAATATAATTCTGTTTTTAGTAATGGCGGTTCCGGCTATGCGAAAGGATTGGATTTGTTTTGGAGAGACGGAAAATCAATTCAGAATTTAGAATATTGGGTTTCCTATTCGTATATCGATACGGAGCGACTGTATAAAAATTTTAGTGCCCAGACAACGCCGAGTTTTGTCGCCGATCATAGTTTATCTGTTGTTACAAAATATTGGATTTCGGATTTGAAATCACAAATCGGATTCACTAATTCCTACAGTTCAGGACGTCCCTATAACAATCCGAATGAAAATCAATTTATGAACGGAAAAACAAAATCATATCATAATTTGAGTTTTAATTGGGCGTATTTGTTGACCTCACAAAAGATTTTGTATTTCTCCGTTTCGAATGTTTTGGGCAGTCAAAATGTATTTGGCTATGATTACGCGAAACAACCGGATGCGACCGGTTTTTATAAAAGGACGGCAATTACGCCTACTGCGGATCGCTTTTTCTTTGTTGGTTTCTTTTGGACTATCAGCAACGACAAAAAAGACAATCAACTTAAGAATCTTTAGTTCTGTTCAGAGTTACTGAGGGTTTTATAACTTTCTACAGTTATGACAATTCATCTCTCAAAAATGACAGTTCAGTAAGTATAAATTTTAAAATTTTAAAAGCAGACATACTTTTGAAGTATAATTATTTGAAGTTTCAATCATCAAAATAACTAACATTTAAAACCAAGAAATCATGACAAAAATTAGTATCGCAATCGCATTTTTCATTTGCAATTTGTTATCCGCACAAGGACAGTTTGAACAAGGAATGGGAAAAGCTTTTCAGTTATGGGGAGAAGGAAAAAGCACCGAAGCTTCAGATGTATTTGAAAGAATCGCCGCAGCCGAAAAAACGAGTTGGTTACCCAATTATTATGTTGCATTAGTCAACACTACTTCTGCTTTTGGAACAAAAGATAAAGATAAAATAAACCTGTTGTTGACCAAAGCGCAAAATGCATTGGATACAGAAATGGATAAAAATTCAAATAATGCAGAGCTTTTGGTAATGCAAGCAATGATTTATACAGCCTGGGTTGCTTTTGATCCAATGACTAACGGACAAAAATTATCAGGAAAAGTGATGGAATTGTATGGAAAAGCTCAAGTAATTGCGCCTGAAAATCCAAGAGTTGTTTTTGGGAAAGCCGAATTTGAAATAGGTGCAGCCCAATTTTGGGGAACCGATACTAAACCAATGTGTGCTCAAATCGAAAAAGCTATCGGACTTTTTGCTACTTTTAAACCTGAAACGCCTTTTTCTCCAAAATGGGGTTTAGAACGAGCGCAAGAAGCACAGAAAAACTGTAAGTAATTTAGCTATTTTAATAAAATAATTCCGAAGATGAAAAATGATTATGTAAAAGAATTTCCAAGAGCGTTTTTTATTGGCCTAAGTATTTTTGGGGTGCTTAATTTAATTCAGATTTTAAACGGAGGAACTGTTTCTTTTGATGAACATTTAAAACTAATGTTTTTATACACAATGCTTTATAGTTTTGCGTTGCATATCGCAAATGCTTATTTATTTATCTCATTAGATAAAATTTTCGTCAACGAAAGATTTTCAAAAAAGAGAATATTTATTGGTTTTGTTTCTTCGTTTTTCCTTTCGCTATTTGTTATTTTTTTGTTGAGACTTTTTATCTCGGTTTTAATTGAAAAACAGTCTTTTACCGTTTTTGTTGCCAATGAAAGCGCCTCAGATTATATTGTGGCTTCTGTTTTTACTTTTGTGGTGTTGTTGATTGTTCATTTTGTTTACCTCTACAAAGGATATCAAGAGAATAAAGTTAAAGAACAAAAAATCATCGCAGGAACTGCAAATGCTAAGTTCGAGAGTTTAAAAAATCAAATTGATCCTCATTTTCTTTTTAACAGTTTAAATGTTTTGAGTTCTTTAATTGAAGAAAATCCTGAAAATGCGCAACGATTTACCACTTCATTATCAAAGATTTACAGGTATGTATTGGAACAAAAAGATAAGGAGTTGGTTACTGTTGAAGAAGAGCTTTCTTTTGCTAAAACATACATGAATTTGCTTAAAATGCGTTTCGAAAACAGTTTGTTTTATGAATTGCCAACTGATTTTCATAATCCGGAAGCTAAGGTTGTGCCGCTTTCTTTACAGCTTTTATTAGAAAATACCGTAAAGCACAATGTGGTAAGTGAACAAAGGCCGTTGCATATTCGCATTGAAATTGAAGGCGATTATTTAGTAATTCAAAATGATTATCAAAAGAAAGAAGTGTTGCAGGAACGTCAAGGTGTTGGTTTGCAAAATATCATCAATCGCTACGGAATTATTACTAAAAGAAAAGTGCTGATAGCGCAAAACGAACAAACATTCACCGTTAAAATACCCATTTTAACCAAACAAATTACGGTTATGGAAACCAGTACAGATTACAATTCAAATAATGCTTATTTCAGAGCAAAAAAAAGAGTGGAAGAATTGAAAGGGTTTTATGGAAACCTAATTTCGTATTGTTGTGTAATTCCAATTCTGATTTTTATAAATCTTACATATATGCCACAATTTCAATGGTTTTGGTTTTCGGCAGCTGGTTGGGGTTTTGGTTTAGTGATGCATGCTTTTAAAGTATTTGGATACAGTTCGAACTGGGAAGAAAGAAAGATTCAGGAGATTTTGAGTAAAGAAGACACTAAAAAAAGTTGGAAATAATGTTTAATAGAAATGTAAAACAAGCATGATGGAAGATAACTTTGAAAATGAAGAACGCTATTTTAAAGCGAAAAAAAGAGTAGAGGAGATGAAAGGATTTTACGGAAATTTGACTTCGTATATCGTGGTAAACTGTGTTCTATTTGTTATAAATATGGTTACGTCGCCACAATATTTATGGTTCTTTTGGCCTTTGTTAGGCTGGGGAATTGGAGTTGTTTTTCACGGGATTAAAGTGTTTAATTATATGCCTTTTCTTGGAAAAGATTGGGAAGAAAGAAAAATTAAAGAATTTATGGAAAAAGAGGAACAAACAAAATCCTCTTGGCAATAACTCAAAAATATATAACAATGGGAAGATTTAGAAAACAGCGATTAGAACGCTTTCAAGCAGAAGGTTTTAATCCGGATGAACGTTATGAATTAGCGTATAAAAGAGTAAAAAGAATCAAAGGATTTTACATTCATGCTTTGGTTTATGTTCTTGTGAATGCTTTTATTCTGATATCAAGCTTTAATAAATGGGAAGGTGATACGGTTTTTTGGCAGTGGGAAAGGTTGAATACGGCATTGTTTTGGGGAATTGGATTGGCTGCTCACGGATTATCTGTTTTTGGTAATGCTATTTTCTTTGGGCAAAACTGGGAAGAAAAGAAAATTCAAGAATTGATGGATAAAGATAAAAGCGAAAAATGGGAATAGAAATTTAGTTGTTAATCAAGTTGCCCTATTCAATAAATAATTTCAATTAATGATTCCAAATTACATGACCACAATAATAATTGAAGATGAAAAACCAGCTGCTCGTTTGCTGCAAAGAAAACTGGAAAAATTAAATGTAAAAGTAGGAGTGATGTTGCATTCTGTTGCAGAAGCCATTGATTGGTTTTCGAACAATGAGCATCCGGATTTGATCTTTCTGGACATTCAATTATCGGACGGATTATCGTTTGAAATTTTTGATAAAATAGAAATTAAAAGCGCTGTAATTTTCACAACTGCTTATGACGAATATGCTTTGCGGGCATTCAAATTAAACAGTATTGATTATCTTTTGAAACCCATTGATGAAGACGATTTAGAAGTGGCTGTTTCAAAATTTAAAGTCCGTTTGCCAAAGAAAGAAAATGAAATGCAAAACTTAAGTTTCGATTTTGAACAGATAAAAAGAATGCTTTCAAATCCTTTTGAGAAGAATCATAAAAAACGCTTTACCGTAAAAATAGGGCAACATTTAAAAGTGATTTCAACCGATGAAATTGAATGTTTTTTCAGCGAAAATAAAGGAACTTATTTACACACTTTTGACAACAGAAATTATCTGATTGAAACAACTTTGGAGCTTTTGGAACAAGAATTAGATCCGGCGGCATTTTACCGAATCAGCCGAAAATTTATCATTCCGCTCAAGGCAATTAAAGAAATTGTGGTCTACAGTAATTCCCGTTTAAAGATTATTTTGCCTTCTTATAAAGAAGATGAAGTGATTGTAAGCAGAGAAAAAGTAGCTGATTTTAAAACTTGGATTGGGTAAAATAAATCAAAAATTAAGTTTAAGTAATTTATTTTAAAATGCTGATAAATAATTATTTGATTGTGTAGTATAGATTATTTCTATACTGGTTTTAAACTTTAAAAACTACTTTTCTGATGCCAATTATCACGAAGATCATTAAGGTATACACAATAAAAAATGGAACAATGTATTCTATCAAATTTAGCGGAAGCATGATGGCAATAATTAATAATTGAAAGCCGAGTCCGTAAATAGAAAGTAGTGTCATAAACCAATTTGGAAACGTTTTTACTTTATAAGCATCCTGATCTAAGGTGTGAATTATTTTGTCAAAAGTACCATAAACAACAGTGTAAATCAGAAACAAAATATCGACTGATTTTTGAGTTTCTCCAGGCAAAGCACGAGGGGATTTGTATTCAAAAATCTTGCTGGTCGAATCTCCTCCTACTGATTTATTTCGTAAAATAACATAGTAATAATTGTATAAAGTTCCTTGTAATTGTATACCGATAAAAGCTAAAAGGGTGAGCCAGATACTAGTTTTAGATACGTAACAAATGGCCATCAAAAACATAAAATTAAGGGTAATATCAAATACGCTGTCTAAATATCTCCCAACATATGATGGCGTGTTTTTTAGTCGGGCTAACTCGCCATCGGCAGCATCAATTGCAGATTTTAAAACAATAAAAAATCCGGCATAAAAGTAGTGATTTTGCAAAATGCAATACATCGCTATAAGTCCGGAAAGTCCAAAAAGTAGCGTAACATGAATTGGAGTAAATCGGGTATTTTTTAATTGATTAGCAAAAAATTTCCCAAAGGGTCTTCCATAATCGGATAAATCTAAAAATTTATCTTGAGCAGCAAGTTTAGACATTTAAGTTAGTGAACAAAGAAATGCGACAATATAGTCTGGTATTTATTTTATTATTTTGATAATCGATGTAAAGTGAATGTCATTGCCGAAAGTAAAAAGAAAGCCATTATTTGATGTGCTAATCCCAACCAAAGCGGAACGCTGTAAAGCAAAGTAAAAACGCCTAAGCCAAATTGCAAAAACACAATAATTACTAGGGTATTGATTCCTTTTTTCTGTAAAGAGGAAAGTAAATATTTTTTGCTTTTGAAAAATAACAACAGGATGAGTCCAACTACAATATAAGCCATAGTTCTATGCACAAACTGTACACCGCTTTTTCCTTCGACAAGATTAAGAAACAATGTTTTTTGTTCGATAAAAACACTTTCGTGAATAAACTCTCCGTCGCTCATTAAAGGCCAATGATTGTGAATTAAACCGGCATTTAAACCCGCAACAAAACCGCCATAGATGATTTGTATCAATAAAAAAACCAAAGCGATACGCGCGATTTTCTGTAACGGAAGTATAACAGTCGTTTTGTTTGGATAAATTAAATCTAAAGCAACCCAAAGAGTATAAGCAAAAGTGATAAAGGCAAATGTTAAATGCAATGAAAGTCTAAAATGGCTTACATCGGGATTATCAATTAAACCGCTTCGAACCATAAACCAACCCAAAAATCCTTGAAAACCACCCATTCCTAAAAGAACGATACATTTTTTTATAGTTTCGGTCGAAAGGCGTTTTTTGAATAAGAAGTATACAAAGGGAACGATGAACGCCAAACCAATTATTCGTCCTATGAAACGGTGGAACCATTCCCAAAAATAGATGAATTTATAATCGCTGAGCGTAAAGTCGTTGTGGATATTAATCTTTTGATATTCGGGAAATTTCTTGTATTCTTCGAAAGCTTGCTCCCATTTGGCTTCAGAAAGTGGCGGAAAAGTATCCGTTACTAAATGCCAATCCGTCATTGATAATCCAGAATTGGTCAATCGTGTAATTCCTCCAACAACAACCATCATAAACAATAATAAACAACCGGATAACAACCAGGTAATGACGTAATTATTCTCTTTTTTCATTATTTACACATTATTTTTTGCAAAGATATTTTAAATACACTTAAATAGTAATTCAACAACCGTTAATCTTTAATCCTAATCTTTCTGCCCGTTTCAACATAAAAGCATAAGCTTCATTATAATCGTTGGCGATTTCGCCTTCTAAAATAGCTTCTTTGATGGCTTCTTTCAACACGCCGATTTCTCTTGATGGTTTCAATTGGAATATTTCCATAATTTCTTCCCCGGTTATTGGCGGTTGAAAATTACGAACATGATCTCGCTCTTCGACTTCGACAATTTTTTTGCGTACAATTATAAAATTATTATGGTATTTCTTGAATTTATTCGGGTTTTTTGTAGTGATATCCGCCTCACACAAAGTCATTAAGTTTTCTACATCTTCTCCGGCATCAAAAACCAATCTTCGCACTGCACTATCCGTTACTGTATCTTGAGATAATACAATAGGTCGCGAACTCATCATGACCATTTTTTGCACAAATTTCATTTTGTGGTTCAAAGGCATATGCAATCTTTCAAAGATTTTCTTTGCCATTTTTCCGCCCAAAAATTCATGTCCATGAAAGGTCCAGCCTTGTTTTTTATTAAAACGTTTGGTAGGAGCTTTTCCAATGTCATGTAACAAAGCTGACCAGCGCAACCAAACATCATCTGTATTGGGGCAAATATTATCTACGACTTCCAGCGTGTGATAAAAATTATTTTTGTGTGTATGACCTTCAATTTCTTCTACTTGATTCAGTGCCGTTAACTCAGGAAGAATAATGTCTAAAAGTCCGGTTTTGAATAACAGTAAAAATCCAACCGAAGGTTTATCGGTAGAAAGGATTTTGTTCAGTTCATCTACAATTCGTTCTCCAGAAATAATCTTAATTCGTTCCGCATTTTTAGTAATCGAATTCAAAGAGTTTTCATCGATTTCAAAACCCAATTGTGTTGCAAAGCGAATGCCTCTCAACATGCGTAAAGGATCGTCAGAATAGGTAATATCAGGATCAAGCGGTGTTTTTATGATTTTGTTTTTTAAATCCTGTATACCATTGAAAGGATCTAATAACATTCCGAAATTATCTTTGTTTAGCGAAAGTGCCAATGCATTGATGGTGAAATCACGACGGTTTTGGTCGTCTTCAAGTGTTCCGTTTTCTACAACCGGATTGCGGCTTTCCTGATTATAGGATTCTTTTCGGGCGCCAACAAACTCAATTTCAGTGTCTTCAAAACGCAGCATTGCAGTTCCGTAAGTTTTAAAAACTTGTACTTTTGGTTTTTTGGGAAGTAGTTGAGAAACTTTCAATGCTAATTCGATTCCGCTGCCAACAGCAACAATATCAATATCTTTTTTGAAATCTCTGTTTAAAAGTAAATCACGAACAAAACCACCAATTACATAGCTTTCTACGTTAAGTTCTTGGGAAGCTTGTGAGATAACTTCAAAAATTTTATTATGTAAGGCTTCTTTATACGAAGTTTTAATACTCATTTTTAAAATGTTTAAAGCTTAAAGCTTAAAGTTGTTAAACTGAAAACTGAAAACTGAATGCTGAAACTATTTACGAATCACTTTTACCTGAGAATCATTAGTCAACTTAATGATCGTTGATGGTTTTCCACCAATTTTTTCGCGATGCAAATTTACAACATAGTCTACACCTTTTATAATTTCCGGACTAATATCTTTGAAGGCAATAGGAGTAGGTTGTCCGGAGATATTTGCTGATGTAGAAACCAATGGTTTTTTCATGCGTTCCAATAATTTAAAGCAAAACGGTTCCTTCACAATACGTATTCCTAAAGTATTATCCGTTGCTATTAGATTTGGCGCTACATTTCTGGGCTTGTCTAAGATTAAAGTAGTTGGGTTTTCGGATAAATCCATGATTTGCCAAGCTACTTCCGGGATGTCTTTGAAAACATTGTACATCATTTTTTCGCCATTCATCAAAACAATCATGCTTTGGGTTTCCGCTCTTTGTTTGAGTTTATAGATTTTGGCCACAGCCTCAGGATTAGTAGCATCACAGCCAATTCCCCAAACAGTATCAGTAGGATATAGAATGATGCCACCGTTTTTGATTACTTCGTAGGCATTATGGATTTCTTGGTTCATTATATTTTAGGTTTTAATAAATAACTTTCTATTTTTGTGAAGATTAATTATTTTACAAAGATAGCAATAATGAGAAAAACAAAAGCGATTGCAATTCTAACTACTCATTCTTTTGGCTATATTGATTTTTTGGTAGACAAGCTTAATTTGAATGAAGATGTTGATTTGACTTATATTAACATCGATGCGATTCCTTTTAGCTATAAAAATAAAGGTTCCAGAATTGCTAATTTTTTTCTAAAACTATTTTTATTTCCAGGTTTAAAAGAAAAAAACAGAACAGAATTCATAAAAAAAGCATTTCAAAAAAAGCCGTTATTTGATCAAATATTGGTTATTCGTCCGGATAAACTTCAAAAAGAGGCTTTGGTTTTTTTGAAAAAAAGTACCGTTAAAATGGATTGTTTTTTATTTGATGGAATTGAAAACTTTAAAGATCAGAAAAAAATACTTTCCTATTTTGATACCATATTTAGTTATGACAAAAGAGATGTTGAGAAATACAATTTTCGCTTTTTGACTAATTATATCTTTGATGATGAAATAGCACAAAATCAGATAACAAATACCGCTTTTAATATTTCTTCATTTGATAACCGATTTCCATTCTTAGAAAAATTAGCGAATTATTTATCAGAAACACAAATCTCTTTTCGTTTTATCGTAAAAAAGAATAAATGTTGTAATCATGATACGATTGAAATTTGTACTAAATACTTACCTATAAATGAGGTTAAAGAAATTATATCCAGTAGTTTAGTGATGATTGATTTGCAAAAAGAGAATCAATACGGATTAAGTTTTCGTGTTTTTGAAGCGCTCGGATACAAGAAAAAATTGATTACAAATAATCAGGATATTACTTCGTACGATTTTTATAATGAGAATAATATTTTTGTGATTACCAATGAAAATTATCAAATTCCACTTGACTTTTTTGAAACGGATTTCGTTGAAATAGATCCAAAAATTGTAGATAAGTATAAATTAAAAAATTGGATTTTTGAAGTTTTTAATATTGAATGCAATCAAATTAAGGACTTGTAAAACTGATAGTAATGTGCTTCCATTACACTCAAATCATGGTTTTTTTCAACCAAATTAAACGCATTTGTTTTGATTTTTTCTTGTAAATCAGCGTTTGTTAATGTTTCTAAAACATATTCAGAAAGTGTTTCTGAATCCTTGATTTCAGTCAAAAAACCAGTTTCCCGGTTTAATACTACTTCGGGAATTCCTCCCGCTTTTGTGGCTACGACAGGAACTTTGCATGCAAATGCTTCATAAACGGTCAAAGGCAATCCTTCGGTAATTGAAGTAATCAGGAAAACATCAAATTCGGGAAGTAAATCGGTTACATTATTTCTGAAACCGGTGAAAAAAACATCATTTTCTAAATCAAGCGATTTGGTGTAAGCAACCAAATCCTTTTTTAAAGGACCGTCGCCAATAAGAACAAATTTTATAGGCAGATTAGTCTTGTTTTTGTCTTTAATTTTTTTTGCGGTAGCGATAAAAGTATAGATATCTTTTTGATGGGTCAGTCCGGCGATATTACCAACAATAAGGGTTTCTGGCGAAAAATTAAATTCTTGGTGCAGCAGGTTTTGAGATTTTTTATCCTTAAATTTCGAAACATCAATTGCATCATAAATCGTTAATAAACGTTCTTTGTCAGGGATAATATTTTCGAAAATTGCTTCAACAGCTTTAGAAACACAAACAATTTTCTTGATACTCGGATGTGAATATTTGTATCTGTTCAAAAATTTATTCTTTATTCTATTGTTTCTTTTTCGACTTAAAATTAATGAAGTTTTTTTGTTTAAAAATTTCATTGCAAGTAATCCGGCATTTAATGCTGTAGAATCATGAATATGAATGACAGAAATTGATTCTTTCCTGCAAATTTTCACAATAGCAATAACGAGATTGATGAGCTTCAGTTTATTCTTTTTATAAGTAAAGAATTGGGCATTGTCTTTTTTACAAATTCCGGCAAGTACAGAATCCTCAGGGCATAAGATATATTGTTTCAAATCACTTTTGTCTTTTAGAAGATTGTAAACGGTATACATCTGAGCGTCACCGCCTCGCAATTCCGTTATCGATGTGATATTTAATATCTTCATTGTTTTAAAAGTGTTTCTTTTTGTAATTAAATCCTGAAAAGCCCGACAAAAATATACCTTTAATACTATTTTTAATAAAATTATGTGATTTATTACAAGTCTAAAAAAGCATTTGGTTATTTTTGACCCTTAGAAATATTTAGTTTACAGCACATGTCAGTAGTCATTAATAAGGAATTTAAATCAAAGGAAATCGAATTAAGAAATTACATTATTAATTTCAATTCTTCCGGTAAACTCTTTGGTGACGGACAAAGAAATAAAATAAAACTTTTTGAATTAGAAGGGAAAACGATAAATATCAAATCCTTCAAAATCCCAAATCTAATCAATAAAATTGCCTATAAATATTTCCGAAAGTCTAAAGCCAAACGTTCTTTTGAATACGCCACGACTTTGTTAGAGAAAGGAATTGGTACGCCACAACCCGTTGCTTATCTTGAAAATTACAGTTGGTTGGGTTTAAAAGACAGTTATTATGCAAGTGAACATCTTGAAACTGAGTTGACTTTTAGAGAATTAGTAGAGATTCCGAATTATCCGGATCATGAAAATATTTTAAGACAGTTCACTAAATTTTCTTTCGATTTACATGAAAAAGGAATTGAATTTTTAGATCATTCTCCAGGAAATACTTTGATAAAAAAGACAGCTGACACACAATATAATTTCTATTTAGTAGATTTGAACCGAATGAATTTTCATGATAAAATGGATTTTGATTCGAGAATGAAAAACCTAAGCAGGCTTACGCCAAAAAAGGAAATGATTGCTGTCATGAGCGATGAATATGCAAAATATTATGCACAATCGAGTAGTGTGATTTTCGAAAAAATGTGGCAGGCTACAACTGAATTTCAAGAAAAATTTGCCAAAAAACAACGATTAAAAAAGCAATTAAAATTCTGGAAATCTTAAATTCGATTTTATTTTTTTTAATTCCTGAAAGCGAACAAAAACACTCAAAGCGTTCAGATAACAAATAATAATTCCTTTTTTGCCATCAAGGATTCCGAGTCTCACCAAGTATTGATATAAAAATTGATACAACGGACGAATGTAAAAATGGAAAAAATTAGGTTGTGTTCCCTTATTCAATTCCTCTTGGGCTTTTAATTTCCCATAAAGAATCATTTTTTGTTTGTAGCTGCAATAATCTTTGTACGAAAAATGAATGAGTTTGTTTTTTAATTTCCCGATTGTTCCGTTTACAATTAATTTTTCATGCACAATCTTTTGTGTAGCATAATGTGCTTTGTCTTTTTGAAAAAGCCTGAAAATTTTATCGGTTTGCCAGCCACTAAAGTGTAGCTTTTTGTTTTTGAACATAAAGGTCCTGTCGAAAAAATAGGCTGATTGACCTTCTTTTTGAGTAACAGTTTCAATGATTTCGTCCTTAAGTTCAGTACTTATTCTTTCGTCAGCATCAAGGAAAAGAATCCAATTGTTTTTGGCTAAACTTATTGCGAAGTTCCGCTGTGCAGCATAATTTTCGAAAGCATGTTGAACCACTTTTACATTTTTATGTGACGAAGCAATGGCTGTTGTTTGGTCTGTGCTAAAAGAATCAATTACCACAATCTCCTCTGCAAAATCTAAATCGTTGATTACAGATTTGATATTTTGTTCTTCATTATACGTGATGATTAAAGCACTTACAGGCACTTTATTTTGATGAACAGTAATATTTGGTTTTTCGGTATTGTTTAGATTTTGGTTTAAAAAATGTTCAATTTTATCCTTAAACAAATCAGGTGTAAATTCTTGGTATAAAGAAAGCGCTTGTTTCTTGAGTTCTTTTTCAGTTTTCGAATGAAATAATTGAGGCTTAAAATCATTCAAATGAACAGACATGTGTTGTATTCCGTCTTCAAAAGTAGCCCAGATTTTCTTTTCTATCCAAGGCGAAAAAATAATAAAAGAAGGTTTTCCTAATGCTTTTGCCATATTTATGGCACCACCATCATTACCAATAATCAAGTCACATTGGTTCATTATGGCAATAAAACCTCTTAAATCTTTGGCTAATAAGTCAAAATAGATTTTTTCTTTTGTGGACGTTTTACAGGCATTAAAAATAATTTTAGCATCCTCAATTTGCTTTGGAAAATAATTAAAAAGAATATTCACATCTTGATTATCGGCTATTGTATCAACTACTTTTGCCATAAATTCCAGCGGATAAGTCTTTAGTTTTTCACTTCCCAAAAGGCTGATTAAGACTGTTTTTCTGTCTTTTTTTACCTTATGCAGCTCAAAAAAATCTAATGCTTCTTGATTTTCTTTTTCGGTTACAAATAATTTGGGCAACGGGTCAATTTCAATAGGTAAATCTAAAGGTTCTAATAACGAAAGTCTTCTCTCAATTGCTAAACCTAGATTCGTTTTTGGAAAAGCGGCAAAAGGGACATTGTCCGTATATAAAAAAGTGCGGCCTTTTTTCTGGTATGATATTTTTCTTTTGGCACCACTTAATAAAACGATGAGCCAACTTTCTAATTTCGAATACGCATCAATAAGTAAATCGTATTCATTAGCTCGAATTTGAAGGGCTAAGTTGAAAAATTCTTTCTTGCTTTTGCGATGTTTTTCCTGAAAGAGAATGATGTTGTCAATACTTGGATTTCCTTCTAAAACTGGCGTTGTAGACTCATAAACCAAATAATCAATTTGAGCTCCGGGATAAGCCATGCGCAAATTGTTGCATATAATGCTGCTTATCAAAACATCGCCAATCATTTTTTGTTGTATAACCAGTATTTTCATAACATAAAAAAACCTCCCGTTGAAGGGAGGAATATACAATATTTTTTTATTATAAGAATATTAAACTGCTACGTCATATTCGCGTAAAGCATTATTCAAAGAGGTTTTCAAATCTGTTGAAGGCTTACGAGTTCCAATGATTAAAGCGCAAGGAACCTGGAATTCACCAGCAGCAAACTTTTTAGTATAACTTCCAGGAATTACTACAGAACGGGCAGGAACATAACCTTTCATTTCAACAGGTTCGTCACCGGTTACATCAATGATTTTTGTTGAGGCAGTCAAACAAACGTTTGCGCCTAAAACCGCTTCTTTTCCTACGTGAACTCCTTCTACAACAATACAACGAGAACCTACAAATGCACCGTCTTCAATGATAACTGGAGCTGCTTGTAATGGTTCAAGAACGCCACCAATACCAACACCACCACTTAAGTGAACGTTTTTACCAATTTGAGCACAACTTCCTACCGTAGCCCAAGTATCAACCATGGTTCCTTCGTCAACATAAGCCCCAATATTTACATAACTTGGCATCAAAATAACACCACTTGAAATATAAGCTCCGTAACGCGCCACAGCATTAGGAACTACA
>ERZ1034361.874-NODE-874-length-17831-cov-3.879520_pt1 | contig 17831 bp, 12 predicted proteins | sample MGYA00520617_ERZ1034361 | MGnify/ENA primary metagenome ERZ1034361 (study PRJEB33736, sample SAMEA104284507) | Azolla filiculoides | biome: Urban; feature: Water surface; material: Ditch water | place: Netherlands | collected 2015-10-28 | depth 0-0.1 m ... | reverse complement strand
ATTCTGGGGGCGTTAATAACTGGGGTAATCGTCTCACTCAAGGGAATGCTTTAGGCTACGTGCCACCGTCAGCTCGTTCGAATAGTCAGTTCATGGATTATGCTAAATTCATTCAACGTGATGTACGAGCGCGTTCAATGAAGGCCTTAGATGATGGTGACGGTGAGTATAAGGCTGTCGTGGATGTTGGTGATGCTGAGGTGAATGATAGTGGAGTGGACTGTGCTTCGCTTCGTAAGCAGAAAAATGCTGTTCTGCCGCCAGAGTGCCGCGCCAAAAATATTTAATAAGTAATTGATTTAATTAAAGAAACCCTTTCTTTAAAAAATAAAACTTCCGATAAAGAAAATATAATCATTAATGAGAAGTGCAGAATTACAAATTCAGATTTATTGGGTAAAAGTATTTATCAAATTTTTAAAGAATTAGATATTCATAATGTCATCATTTCGCGTTTGAAAAACAGCGGTTCTAAGGTGGTTTATTCTCCTTCATTAGACACTAAAATTCATGATAAAGATGTATTGATGGTGGTTGGTAATCAAAAAGATGTGGATCATTTTATTCATTTAGTGGGTAAAATTTCAACCGATTTATTTATTGAAACCGGAGAAGATTTAATCGCAAAATTTGTTTTTGTTACAACAAAAGCTGCTACTCACAAAACATTGGCAGAGTTAGATTTGCACAATAAATTTGATTTGAAAGTAACTCGTGTAGTTCGTTCGGGATTAGAGTTATTAGCCCAGCCTTCTTTAGAACTTTTTTATGGAGATAAATTATTGATTGTTGGAAATAAAGAAGCGATTGCCGAAGTAGAAAAAATAATTGGAAACTCAGAAAAACACCTTTTAGAACCCGATTTTTTATCTCTTTTTGGAGGTTTAATTATTGGTATCATAATAGGTTCTATTCCTATTTTTATTCCTTCATTACCAGTTCCTTTAAAATTAGGATTTGCAGCAGGACCACTTATTACAGCATTATTTATCAGTCGATACGGCGGTGTTGGTGCGATACATTCTTACATCAATAACGGTGCAATTTATTTCATGAAAGATTTAGGAATTTGTTTGTTTTTTGCTGCTGTAGGAATTCATGCCGGAGCTGCTTTTTATGATAATTTCATCAAATTCAACGGATGGCTTTGGATTTATTACGGTTGCTATATTACATTTATTCCATTAATAATCATGGTTTTAGTTGGTAGATATATTTTTAAATTAAACTTTTATCAACTAGTAGGAATTATGAGTGGTGCTTATACGGATCCGGCTGCATTAGCCTTTAGCACTAAGTATTTAGACTCTGAAATCCCAAATCAGTCTTACGCCACGGTTTATCCAATGGTTACAATTTCAAGGATATTTATAGCGCAATTACTCATTTTGTTATTTGCCAGTTAGCACGAAATTTTAAAAATATTCTATAAAAAAAAAGAGGATTTTCACTTGTAGAAAATCCTCTTTTTTTTGTAAAAAATAAATTTGTAATTAATCTTTGTCTTCTTCTTGAGTTTCTCCTGCGGTAGCAGGTACAGCTGCATTCGCTCTGATTTCAGTATGGCGAATTTCCCCTCCTGTTGTACCAGTTTCTGTTGCAAAAAAGACACCAACAATTGCTATAATGACCGCTATAAAAGAAACAAGATTTGCTTTAGCATGTTTTTTGTAATTTAGATACAAACCAGCAAGTGAAACAACTCCTAAAGCATATAAAACAAGAGCTAATTTCTCTGCCATTTCTTCGTGTTCATGAATGATTTCTTTCCCAATCGAAGGCATGTCTTCTACAAGTTCCTCTGCTCCTTCACCAGTTCCCATACTGAATAGTGCAAAAACAGCAGCTACTACAAATAAAACATAAGCAGTACTTTTTACCGAATTGTTTTTTAAAATTAAACCTGTAATCAAAATTCCAAGCCCCAATATGGTTCCAATAATTGGAAAATGATTCACTACCATGTGTAAGTGCGCGTCGTTCATAATATAATTTGTTTTAAAAGTTTAAAAATAAAAGATTAACCTGCCAATGAAACTCCAATTAAAGACCCAATGCCATATGTAATTGCAGCGGCAGTTAATCCGAAACCAACTTGTCTGAAACCTGAAAATAATATACTTTTTCCGGTTAATAAAGTGATGGCTGCACCAATTCCAAAAAGACCAACTATACTGCTGCCAACACTCAATAAAATGGCATTTTGACCATCCAAAAGCATAAAAGGATATAAAGGAATAATTGCTCCAATGGCAAAAAGAATGAAAGAAGCAATGGCTGCTTCCCAAGCAGAACCTCCCAATTCTTCTTTGTCTATTCCCAATTCTTCGGTAATTATGGCATCGATTGCCGTGTCAGGATTCTCGAATGCTTTGTTGGCTAATTTTTGAGCTTCCACGGCATTCATTCCTTTGGCTTGATATAGTAAAACCAATTCTTTTTTTTCTTCTTCTGGCGAAGCTTCTAGTTCTTCTGTTTCTAAATCGATTTGGCGTTGGTTTAATTCCCTTGAACTTTGCACCGAAAGCCATTCGCCCAATGCCATTGAAATGGCACCAGCCATTAAACCTGCAATTCCGGTCAATAAAATTGTGTCATTGGAAACTGCTGCTCCAGCAACTCCCATCACCAAACTCATATTCGAAACCAATCCGTCATTTGAACCCAATACAGCTGCACGCAAGGCATTTCCTCCAACAGATTTATGGCGACTTTCGAATTTAGACAACAATCCACCCGAAACATTTAAGGCAGCATTATTGTTAACGGCTTCAATAATATTGAGGTGATTGTGTTCGAAACCGTTGGGCTTCTCCCCTTTTTCAATTTTGTTTTTGATAGCGTTTAATGCAAATTGTTTTTCAACATTCGACAAACTGCTGATGATGGAACTGTAACCAAAAAGCTTCCCTAATTTTAATTGGAATTTGGCTCTCGAAGAAGGCAAAGGCATCAAGTGATTTGGCGAATAACTTTTGACTTTATCCAACATATGTTTGGCGTGACCTTTTTCAATTTCAGCTAGACTTAGCAAAACTCGGCTTAGATTTTCATCCGATTGAATAGCTGCAATGCTTTCATACAAAAAAGCCGTATCGACTTCAGTTTGTAATTGTCCTTTTAATTTGTTTAAGTCCATAAGTGTATTTTTTATTCTGCCAAATCAAAAACACCTTTTACCAGTATTTTTGAAGAAGCGTTAATTTGATTGTCATTCATAATTTCGACTGTTTTTTCAGACTTTTCACCCACTGTAACTGCCACTTTTTTGAATGAAAATTTGTTGTTTTTATCGTTATCCAATAAAAGTACGAAATTTTTGTCGTTTTCAGTAATTAACGCATCCGTAGGAATAGAAAGTCCTTTTTTGGAACTTGTTTTTATCTTGGCTTCCACAAACATTCCCGTGAGTAATTTTTGTTTGATATTATCGTCTAAATGTCCGTGAACATTGATGGTTCTATCATTTCCTTCAATTGATTTTCCAACCAAATGTACTTCGGCATCAAAAACTTCTTTGGTGGCTTCAGGAACGGTAAAAGTAATTTTTTGACCCATTTTTACTTTCAAAATATCTTTTTCAAAAACTGCTAATTCTAGGTGCAAATGATTCGTATCCACAATTTCCAAAATCACGTCCGAGGGTGCGACCGGCATTCCAACATTGGCATTCATTATAACGATATCTCCCGTGATTGGGGCATAAATAGTGACGATTGAGGTTAATTTCCCTTTTTCGACATTGCTTGGATTGATGTTCAGCAATTGTAATTTTGCCCTTAAACTTTGATACATTCCCAATGTTCTTCGATAATCGCTTTCGGCTTTGAGGTAATTCTTTTGGGAAGTAATTTTTTCGTCGTAAAGTGTTTTTTGTCTTTCGAATTCCGATTTCAAGTATTTAATTTGCTCGGCTACTTCAAGATAATCTTTCTGAATATCAAGGTATTCCGTGTTTTCCAAAGTCAAAAGTGCTTGACCCTTAGTTACTTTATCACCAACCAAAAGTTTGGTAGCTTTAACGTATCCTCCAATAAACGAAGTCACTTGAGCCCTGTTTTGAGGCGGAACATCAATTCGACCCGAAGTATTGATAGCGACGTCAAAATCCTGTTCAACAGGACTTGCGATTTCCATTCCAGACGATTGAAATTGGACTGCCGTAACCGTAATTAAACCGCTATCTTTCTCTGTTGGTTCTTCTGTTTTAGTGTCTTTACAGGAAAACAAAAGCGAAGTTATAATGAGTGCAAATATGATTTTTTTCATTGGTAACATATTAAAAATTAAGATATTGTAAGTCTAATTGGGTTTTGTTGAATTGGAGCACATTGTCTAAATAATCGACTTGAATGGCTGTTGCATTTTCCAAGCTTTGAATGTATTGAAAGAAATCTATTTCACCTTGTTTATAGCTTCGATTTCCTACTTTAATGATTTCTTCCGACAGTTTTTTTCCGTATTGATTGTAATAATTGATGGCTTCTTGGAACTTGGCCAATTCATTCATTTTTTGATTAATGTATTTGTCTATTTTTTGCTCTTCGTTTAGTTTTTGCTGTTCCCAAGATTGCAATTCCAATTGGGCTACTTTCGATTTGGCCTTGTTACCAAAATAGAATAACGGAATTCCAACTCCAACCTGAAAACCATACAAGGATTGCGATAATCCACTGTTTTTTCCTTGGAAATAATCCAGGTTTAAATCGGGCAACCAATGCTGTTTTTGTAAACTGATTTGGTTTTTGTAATTATTTGTAATGCTTTCTAAATAAGAAGAATACAATAACTTACTTGTTTCATTAGTTACTTTAAAAATTGGTTCGATTTGATTACTGTTTATCACGATTTTATCTTCGGATTGAACCAAGGATTGCAAGATTTCATACTGTGCTTTTTTGTCGTTTTCTAGCTGCGAAAGCGTGGTACTTATCTTTCTGAATTTGGCTTGAGCCGTAATTTTTTCGAGATAATTGGTTTCGCCCAATTCGAATTTTCTGTCGCTGGCTTTGGAGAAATTTTGGTACAAACTGTCCAAATACCGATACAATTTTTCCTGATGCTGCAAATACACGATATGATGATAGGCATTCGAAACACCTAAAGTCAATTTAATTTTCTGAATTTCGAAACTGGCTTTTTCTTTCTCGTATTCGGCAGTATTGAAGCTTTTTTGCGCTCCATAAACAGTCGGAAAAGCAAAACGTTGTTGGATGCCAAAAACCTTCAAGGGTTCGTTATTTACAGCCAAATTATTTTGGTCATAACTGTAATAAACATTGGTTTTATCAAAAGAATAGGCATTATTGATGTTTGCTTTCGTTTTATCAACCTGCAATTGAGCAGCTTTTATTCCTTTGCTGTTTTTCAATGCTTTGGCAATCAAAACATCCAGTTCGTTAGTATTGGAAGCTGAATTTTGAGAAAAACCAACAGAGGTAAACAACAACCCAATCAAAAGCAAGGTTTTCTTTTTATGAATTTTAAATTTTGCTTTCTTGAATTCTTTTCCATCAAAAACTTTGTACAAAATAGGTAAAACCACCATCGTTAAAATTGTTGCTGTAATCAAACCTCCTATAACCACCGTTGCCAGAGGACGCTGCACTTCTGCCCCAGCCGATGATGAAATCGCCATTGGCAGAAATCCCAATGCAGCGGCAGCGGCAGTCAAAATTACGGGGCGCAATCTATCGGTTGTGCCTTTCAAAATTAATTCGTCCATATCCTCCATTCCGCTATGTTTTAATTCTTTAAAATGTTCTATCAGTACAATCCCGTTGAGCACGGCAATTCCGAAAAGTGCAATAAAACCAACGCCTGCCGAGATACTAAAAGGCAAATCTCGCAACCATAAAAACAGCACGCCTCCCACTGCCGAAAGCGGAATGGCGGAATACACCATCAAGGCTTCTTTGACACTGCTAAAAGCAAAATACAGCAGGATAAAAATCAGGAATAAAGCGATTGGAACGGCGATAGCCAAACGTGTTTTGGCACTTTGAAGGTTTTCAAATTGACCACCATAACTGACGGTGTAACCAACAGGAAGTTTGATTTTGTTCTCCACAATATTTTGAATATCAAGCACAACACTTTGCAAATCTCGATTTCTTACGTTGATTCCTACCACAATTCTACGATTGGTATTATCTCGTGAAATTTTCGCTGGGCCTTCGGTATATTCGATATTTGCCAATTCACTCAACGGAATTTGTTCGCCATTTGGAACTGAAATGTACAAATTTCGCAAATCTTCAATATCCCTGCGATTGGTTTTGTCCAAACGAATGACCATATCGAATCGTTTTTCACCTTCGAAAACATTTCCTACCGTTTTTCCTGCAAAACCAAGGGCAATAATTTCATTCAAATCGGCGATATTCAAGCCGTAACGTGCAATTTTGGAACGGTCATAACTAACTGCCATTTGTGGCAAACCTTCCGTTTTTTCGATAATCACGTCCGATGCTCCTTCGATATTTTGGATGGCTTTCTTGATTTCAATGGCTTTGTGCGCCAAAACTTCTAAATCTTCACCAAAAATCTTCACCGCCACATCCGAGCGTGTTCCGGAAATCAATTCGTTGAAACGCATTTCGATGGGTTGCGTAAACTCGATGTCCATATTGGGAATTTGTTTCTCGATGGCTGCTTTTATTTTATCCGCTAATTCGTCTTTGCTGGAAGCCGAAACCCATTCGGATTTGGGTTTCAACTTGACGATAATGTCGCTTTCCTCCATACTCATTGGATCGGTTGGCACTTCGGCAGCACCAATTCTGCTGACCACTTGCTCGACTTCGGGAAAGTTTTTGAGGATAATTTTTTCAATTTTGGTTGTTGTAGCAATCGTTTTTGACAGTGAAGTTCCTGTTTTTAAAACGGGTTGAATGACAAAATCACCTTCGTCCAATGTTGGAATAAACTCTCCTCCCATCGTTGCAAACAAGGCCATCGCCATAAATAACAAACCTACTGCAGCATACATCACTTTTTTGGTATTGGCCAAAGCCCAAGTAATTACTGGAATATACCAAGATTGCATCATTTGGATTAATCTATTGGAAATGGATTTGGGATTTTCCTCGGTTGGTTTTAAAAATAGTGACGAAACAACGGGAACGTAAGTAAAACAAAACAACATCGCTCCCACCAACGCAAAACTAAAAGTCATTCCCATTGGTTTGAACATTTTGCCTTCTATGCCCGTTAATGAAAGAATTGGAATAAAAACAATCAGAATTATCAACTGCCCAAAAATGGCAGAATTCATCATTTTGGAAGCACTATTGTAAGTGATTTGGTCAATTTGAATTTGGCTATCTTCTTTGGACAAAACTTCCAATCCTTTGGATTTATGCGCAATTTGGAACGCAATAAACTCAACTATAATTACGGCTCCGTCAATGATAATTCCAAAATCGATGGCGCCTAAACTCATCAAGTTGGCATCGATCCCAAAAATATTCATCAGCGAAATCGCAAAAAGCAAACACAATGGAATCACCGAAGCGACCACCAATCCCGAACGCCAATTGCCCAACAATAAAACCACCACAAAAATCACGATTAAACAACCCAAAATCAGGTTTTCGGCAACGGTAAACGTGGTTTTTCCAACCAATTCGCTACGTTCTAAAAAGCCGTTGATGTAAACGCCTTTCGGCAAACGTTTTTGAATTTCGGCAACTCTGTCTTTAACATCCGATATTACTTGTTTGGAGTTTCCACCTTTGAGCATCATTACTTGCCCCAAGACTTTTTCGCCTTCACCATTACCTGTTATCGCTCCAAAACGGTTGGCATTTCCGTAACGAACTTGCGCCACATTTTTGATATAAACCGGTAAACCATTCGTGTTTTTGACCACAATATTTTCAATGTCCTGAATAGATTTTACTTTTCCTTCGGCACGAATAAAATAACTTTGATTTGTTTTTTCGATGTAAGCGCCTCCGGCAATACTGTTGTTTTTTTCCAAAGCGTTGAACACATCCAAAGTCGTGATGTTCATCGCTTTCAAACTGGAAGGAACAATGGCAATTTCGTATTGTTTGAGATATCCACCCCAAGTATTAATTTCGACAACGCCTTTGATACCAGACAATTGTCTTTTAACAACCCAATCCTGAAGCGTTCTCAAATCGGTGACGGAATATTGCGCTTTGAATTCGGGTTTAACTTCCAAGGTATATTGGTAAATCTCGCCCAAACCTGTAGTAATTGGCCCCATTTCGGGAGTTCCAAAACCTTGTGGAATTTTTTCGGAAGCAGTTTTAATTTTTTCGGCAATGAGTTGGCGAGGAAGATAGGTTCCTAAATCATCATCAAAAACGATGGTTACCACCGAAAGTCCAAATTTTGAAATGGAGCGTATTTCGTGAACGCCAGGCAAATTGGCCATTTCTATTTCGACTGGATAGGTAATAAATTGTTCGATATCTTGGGTCGAAAGATTGCGGGAAGTCGTGATAACCTGCACTTGGTTGTTAGTCACGTCTGGAACCGCTCCAATGGAGATTTGGGTGATGGAAAAAAGTCCAAATCCAATGACCAAGAGTGTAAAAAGTAAAATAATTAGTTTGTTCCGTAAGCTAAATGCGATGATTTTCTCCAGCATATATTTTCTAATTTTATTTTACAAAAATATTGAGAACTATAAGAAAAAACGCTTAAGGACAACTTAAGATATGCTTATCGAAAACTTAAAAATACGGTAGTTTCAAGGTTTCTTTAGCCGTAATTCTTGATTCAAAATATACCCTAAAGATAAAGTGATCCTCATCATCCGAAAAATGTATTTAAAAAATTATCTTATTTTTTCAAATTATACTTTCTGTTTTTATACAAATAGGATGCAGTAATTACATGCGCTAAAGCATCTTTTGCCAATTCTTTATTCAAAGTTACTGGAGTAAAAATAGTGTCTTTTTCAACCCTAAATTGCAAAGGATCTTTGTTGGGTTGCATAATAATTACTTGGTTATCTACTCTAAAAGCATTGATGTCATTGAATTGCATTATTGCCCGTCCTTTAGTATTTTCAGGAAGGAGAAACAAATTTCTTCCAGGCATTGGTGTAATAACATTCATTCCAATCTTGCTTAAAAGTGTGGGTTGCATATCAATTTGACTGCATAATTTGCTGTATTTTTCCCCTTTTGAAAAACCTGGTCCAATGATTAATGCTGGAATATGAAATTTGTGAATCGGAACCAAATGCTTTCCATACGTTCTAGTATTGTGGTCAGCAATTACAATGAAAATAGTGTTTTTATAATACCCTTCTTTTTTGGCCATTTCAAAAAACTTTCCAATAGAATAATCGGCATATTTCATTGCGTTGTTAACCGTATTTTTTTGCTTGTCATACAATTTAATTCTTCCTTCTGGATATTCAAAAGGCTCGTGATTAGAGGAAGAGAAAATTAATGAAACAAAAGGTTTGGTTTTTAATGACCTAAAATAATCATTAGCCTTTTTCATTACATCTTCATCAGACCATCCCCAAGTAGCGTGAAAAACTGATTTTTTGGGATCAAAATGTTCTTCGTCAATTAAATTATCGAATCCGTTTCCGTTAAAAAATGATCCCATATTGTCAAAATTATCCATACCTCCATAAATAAAACTAGTATCATAACCTTTTGACTTTAACAAGCTGGCAATAGTATAAAAATCGCTTTGTGAGTTACTTAATTTCACAACACTTTCTGATGGCGAAGGTAAAAAACCTGTAACAACTGCTTCAATTCCACGTACACTTCGGGTTCCTGTACAATATAAATTAGTAAACAACAGACCTTCTTTTGACAATTTATCAAATTCAGGAGTTAAAGGCAATCCACCCAAACAACCTACATATTCTGCACCTAAACTCTCTTCGAGAATAATAACAACATTATACGGTTTTGCAATCAAAGTATCCGAATATTGATTGTGTAGCAAAGGATATTCTTTATCAATAAAATCATTATCGGAAACATTCATATATTTTTTGACCCTAGCAATAGCTTCATCAGGATTCATTTTTCCATAAACTTTATCACTATTACCTTCGTTTTTAATTGAATACAAAGCAAAAGCAACCGTATAAAAGGAATTCAATCCCAAGCAATTCGTCAATTGATCGGTCGAAAATATGGCATTGCTGGAATTGATGGGCCTTTTTGAAGTTAGACTAGAGCGAGCACCAAAAAACAATAAAAAAGCAATCAAAGGAAATAAAATCAGCTTGGTTTTGTATGCAGCTGGAACTATTCCAAAAAGTTTTTTTCTACGTTTTATCAAGACATAAATAAATGACGAAATGATTATAAAAGTAGCAATGATAGACAACAAATACCCTTTATAAAGCAACTGAATAACTTCTTTTGGGTAAATTAGATATTCAATAAATAATTGATTAGGTCTAGTATCATATTGTCCAATGAAATTGGGAGTTGCCAACTCTATAAACAAAATCAAGGACAAAAATAAAACAAAATAAACAGTAAAAAACACCCTTATTTTTTTCAATAAAACATCCGGAAATAGGCAAATTAATAGCGTTGGAAGAAAAAGAATGTAACACAATAAAATCAAATCCATTCGCAAACCAATAGGAAAAATATGCCAATAATTTGGAGTTTGTGACACTCTTTCTTGAAATAAAAAGAATAAAAAAATTCGGGATAAAGTGGTAATGAATAACCCAATAAACAAGAAGTTAAATATGGGTTTAAGGAAGTCTATTTTTTTCATTATATAATATAAAACTGGAGTTTGCTAATAAATTATAAAAATAGGTATTTAAATCAAATCAAAATACAAACAACCTTAATATTTGATTAATATTCTACTAACACTTAGATAATGCTTATTTTATATTATTTAAAACTTAAAATTACCGAAGTTCCTTTATTGATTTCGCTTTGAATTTTAAATTGAATGTTTAATAATTCTGCCAATCGCTTTACGATGGAAAGTCCTAGGCCTGAACCTTTTATTTCAGGATGATTGGTTGGGTTCGAACGATAAAAAGGATTTGTAATTTTACCTAAATCTTCTTTCGAAATACCGATTCCATTGTCTGAAATGGTGCAAATCGTAGTCGTTTCATTTTGCGAAAGCGTTATTGAAATCACCCCATTCTCATTCGAATATTTAATGGCATTGCTAATGATATTACTTAAAATAATTGACACTAAATAACTATCTGATTGAACATAATATTCTTCAAAAAATTGATGATTTATACTAATTTTTTTTTCATTAGCCTTCAATGAATATCTTGTTAAAATGTCTAATAATAAGGCATTCAAATATACTTTTTCGGTTTTCAAACTTTGAATCTGATTTTCGAATCTTGCCAATAATAGCAATTGATCAACCAAATTATTTAATCTATTGACTTCCGAAATTCCATAACTAATTTTCTCTTCATATTCTGACTGAGATCTGGGTTTCCTAATCAAGACTTCTAAGGTTCCTTTCAAAACGGTCAGTGGAGTTCTTAATTCGTGTGAAGCATCCGAAGTAAATTGTTTTTCACGTTCCACAGCATTTTCGATGCGATCCAATAAATCATTAATAGTTTTCGAAAGAACATACAATTCGTCTTTGTTTTGAGGCAAAACGATGCGTTCTTTCAAATTATCTTTTGTAATTTGGCTTGAAGTTTGGGTAATGATTTTGATGGGTTTTATATTTCTACCTGCAATGAATCTCGCAATTAAGAACAAAACAATTAAAATAAGTGGGAATGCAATATAAAGTGTAGTTCTCAAATTAGTCAATATCAGTGTAGCCTCGTCCAATGACATTGCAACAAAAAGGTATCCCACTTTTTTTCCTTTGGCTAAAAGTGGAATTTGGATTTGCCTAATGGGTTGTTTATCCAAAAATGAATCTACGAATTGATTGTCTTTTTGAACGCTGTATAATTCAAGTTGAAGCCCTTTCAGATTCGGAGATTTGTCAATTAATTTATTGTTGTAATCAAAAAATTGGACAAAAACAGGATTCACTTTTACCGAATTATTGTCTCTTTCTCGCCATTGATCTACTTGAATCAAGAAAGAATTATTACTGTCAATAGCTAATAATTTCAAATATTCTTCCGATTCTTCTAAAATATCATCATTGATATGCTTGTTGATGCTAAAAGAAGTAATTTGATAAATCACAAAAAAAACCACCGAAATTAAGATTGCGGTACTGAGTATATAATTGAAAGCGATTCTGTTTTTAAAGGAAAATGAAAACATACAATTAGTTTAAATCATTCGCAATATAGCCAACTCCACGAATGGTTTTGATTAAATCTTCTTCTTTGTTGAGATTGAGTTTTTTTCGAATAGCATTCATAAAAACATCAATAACGCCTGTGTCGTATTCAAAATGAATGTCCCAAACATCTTCTATAATTTGGCTACGTGTGCACACTTTTCCTTTGTTTCGAATCAAATAACTAAGCAATTCGAATTCGCGTTGGGTCAAATTAACTTCTGTTTCACCAGCTGTAACTAGGTGTTTGGTCAAATTAATTTCTATTCCACCCAATTTTAGGATTTCTGACTCAGATTGATTTCTGAAATGTATTTTTATTCGTTCGACCAATTCATCAAAGCTAAATGGTTTTTTGATGTAATCGTTGGCTCCTGCTTTGAGTCCTTCGATGGTTTCTTGAACGGTGTCTTTGGCGGTTAAAAAAATAATTGGTGTTTTGGCATCCGTTTTTCTAATAGCATTGCAAACTTCAATTCCAGTCATTTGTGGCAAAATCCAATCCAAAAGAATAAGATTTACTTTTTGGCTTAAGGCCAATTCAAGTCCGGTTTTTCCATCATTGGCAACAAAAATAGAATATCCTTCTTCTTCCAAACCTTGTCTGAGAAAATTGGCTATTCCTATTTCATCTTCAACTATTAAAATTTTCATCATTATTGCTTTATATACTTAAATTCAAGACTTGTTTAAAATACTTATCCTGATTATATCTAATAAAAAAAGTAAAAATATTACATATATTACCTTTTTAAATGTCAACTAAAAGTATTTAAGTTAAAATTAAGTTTGATTTATATTTGCGGATTAAAATTGAAACCTTCGATTACTAAAATTAATAAAAAAAGTGTAACCAAAATACAGTATTTTTACACAACTCAAAGAGTTTACATTCAGACTGCAATCCTAAGTTGAATGTGAGCAAATAAAAAAAATATGTTTCGACACAAAGGTAAAAATAGAACTTTTGCACACGATTTAAGATTGGCCACTTTACTTTCTTTTGTAGCAGGATTGGTCAATATTACTGGTGTTTTGGCTTTGAAAACTTTGACAACTAATGTAACGGGACATTTTGCCTTTTTTGCCGAAGAAATAATGAAACAAGATTATGCTACCGCAATTACCTTTCTAGTTTTTACAGTTTTCTTTCTCCTAGGTTCGTTTCTCTCTAGTTTTTTACAAGAATTCATTTCAATAAAAAATCCTGATTTGTCTCATATATACCCCATTACGCTAGAAATGGTTATTTTGATTGCGGTCAGTATCTTCGGAACAAGTACAGGTTTATTTACTTTAGAAGGTAAATTAACTGCTTTTTTTATGCTTTTTGCAATGGGAATCCAGAATTCTCTGGTAACCAATATTTCCAGATCGACCGTTCGAACCACACACTTAACAGGACTTTTTACGGATTTAGGAATTGAATTATCGCAATTATTTTTTTACAAAAAACCAGAAGAAGTCAAAAAACTGAAAACCAGTATTTTTCTGCGATTATCCATCATTACCTTCTTTTTTATTGGCTGTTTTTCGGGTGGGATAATCTACCAATTTCTGGAAATAAAAACACTTTTTGTTGCAGCTTTTTGTCTTTTGATTGCGCAATGGTATGATTATATGCGACTTAAATTCCATTTAATCAAAAGAAAAACACTTAATAAATTGACTTAATCCAACAATTCTGGGCGGTATTCAAAATGCATTGTATCGTAATGTTTCCAATTTCCACCCCAAATAAAACCATACTTTTCGAAAATTGCGACCAACTTCAAAGGAATTTGATTGCGGTAGGAAAGCGTTGCGTTTTCATTTTGACACTGGCAATCCCATTGCCAATAATTAGATTTTTTGACATTAATATCCATCGTCATTCCAAAACTGTGCATACTCAATCGGTTGGTTCCTGAAATTTTTCTCCAATTAAAAGTCCCTCCAATATTTTGAATGTATTTTTGGAATTCTGGGTGATTATCTAATTCTGCCGATAGTTTCTTTACAATTTTATCTATTCCGTTTACCGTTGTTACTTTTATTTTTTGATTGACTAATTTGGGACACCAAATAATTTCGACCATTTTTGATGCCACTTCTGTTTGGCTATTGCCGTAAATTTTCTTGAAAAAAGCTTCGTTGCGAATTCTTCCTGCATCTTCTTTTGGCATTGAATTCTTATCTATTTTGCTATAAACAAACCTAAATTGATCCTCAATATCAGGATTTTCAATCAATTCTTGATTATTTTTTTTCTTGAAATCATCATAAACCAACGTTGATTTATCGCTAAAAATAAGCTTATTATCTTTATAACCAACAATTTGATTAGGATAAGCTTTCATCAATTTTTGAACATTCGACGGAATATCCTGCGAAAAAACATTTTGAATCATCAAAAGAAAAAAAAGAAATCGATTCATTTAAAAACGTTTTAATTGTGAGGAACTAAAAGTCCATTCGGGAGTTTTCAACGTAGAACCAAAATCGGTAGCATACCAAGGATTTATTGAACCGTTGTTGGGATTTTTCAAAATTTGAAGTTCCTGAGCCGGCATATAACTTTGAGCCAAAAGCATCATTTTTTGATTGGTTTTGAGATTCACGACCAAATCAACCACAATGACGGCGTGACCCGGAAAACCGCCTTTGATGAAAATATCACCAATTTGTACATCTGAAATTTTGACTGTTTTCAATTCTTTTTCCAACGAAGCCGTTCCTGCATACATAAAAACAGTTTCCAAATATTTCCAATAGGTTTCGTAACTATAAGATGGTTTGGCCGTTTTTACCCAGCTCGTTTTGTTGCCTTTGACAGCAATTCTGTAGCCTGCCCTCCATTTGCTGTAATCAACTCGAAAACCATTTGTGAAATTAAAATGTATTTTGTCATATTGCTTGAGGCTATAAAAATAATCCGCTCTTAGACGCATTACAGCATCGGCACATTGGTGTAAATCCTGTTTTCCAATGGGTAAATTAACTACTGCTTCATAAACATTTCGATTGAATTTTACTGTTCCATCAAAATACAAAACGTTAGATCCAGAAGGTTTTAAAGGAAGATTTCTCAAAAAAAAGCCAAACGAAGACTCCGATTCCGCTTGTCTCACAAATCCCGCTGGCGTTTGAAATCGTTGCTGTATCGTGTTTCCTTCAATGTTAATGATTAAATTATTGGTTTTTGAAAATGAAAAAAATCCAAAAGCAACCATCAAAATCACCGCAATAAACAAGAATTTGATTTTCATAATTTCGACTTTTAGTTTATTTCTAAAATGAAAAAAACTTGAATATATTGTATTAATCACAACATCCCGTTATATTTCCTCAAAAACCACTCGGCAGCCAAAATAATAGCTATCAAAACCAACAACCAAACCCAATCAATCAAAGGTGTTTTGGTACTAATCTCTTTTTGAAGAGCTTTATAATTTTCGTTTTCTAAAAGTGTTTTAATTAAAGAATCTACTTGGTCTGGAAAATAAACTTTCCCTTGAGTTTGTGAAGCCAATTGGTTTAACTTTTGAACATCAGGATTGACGAACTGCTTTTCAATATCAAAATCTAAAATTTCAAAATGACTGGAATAACTAGTTTTTGAATTTAATTCTTTGACCGTAAAATTATAAGAACCTGCCGAAAGTCCGTCTAAATTAACCTTAAACGAATTATTACCTTTCAACAAGTCATAATTTTTGTTTTGCTTGGTTTTGGTATTCGTTACCGAAATAGTCAAACGCGCTTTCTCATCGAATTCGTAATTTTTATTGAAATAAGAAGCTAAAATCTCGATGGCTTCTCCTGAATTATAAAAACTTTCGTGATTGACCACCAACGATTTTTTGGAATCATTAGAAGCCAAAAACTGGATGATCTTATCTACAAAAACATCAAACTTTTCGAAAGATTGATGATCAATATGACTTTGTAAACGCCATTTCCAAACATTTTCTCCCAATAAAAAAGCCGAACGTTTGCCTTGATTTTCGACAAAAGCCAATAAAGAAGCATTTGTGTCAATATTCCTTATTTTGGAAGTAAGCAAAGTCGAAACAGTTCCATTTGTGGTTATCGTTCCAAAAGGATTTTGCAAAGGCGGAAAATTTTCAAAACCAATATTATCAGTCGCAAAAAGATTGAATTGCGAATTAAATTCGGCCAAATAATCTTCTTTTTGACCACTCATTTTAAAAACCAAATTGGGTTGCTGTTGGTTTAAAAAATTGAAATCTGTGTTATTTCCTGTTACAATAAATGTATTAATTCCAGCTACTTTATTCTTTTCAAAAAACGATTTAAATTCGTTTGTCGGTTGATACAAAATCAAAACATTGTAATCTTGTAATGAATTGATTGAATTTGGTTTAATAACAGTTACTTTTCGTTGTGCATTAGACTCAATCGCACGTTTCAAAGCTCCAATATCAGGATGATTTATTGCCGAAATTATAGCAACATTCGTTTTTTGGTCTATGATTTCAACGGCAAAATTCTTGGTATTATTATAACTATTTTTCTCTTTTTCTTTGGAAGAAATTGTCGCCTTAAAAACTTGTAAACCTACTTTATCAGCAGGAAGCAAAACGTTTACAATAGCCGTTTTTTTTGAAGAAGAAAAAGAAATACTTTGCTTTGCCAAAACCGAATTCCCTTGCGAAATTCGAAAATCAGCCGTGATGTTTTTGTTGCCAGAATAATTCAAAAATACTTCTACCGGAAATTTATTCTTGTGAAAAGCATATTTATTGACGTTCAACTGTGTTACTTTTAAGTCTAAAAAAGTCGTTGTGTCGCCAACAATCAAAGGGTAAATTTTATTATTAGCATCAAAAGAATAGACATAATCATTTCCAGAGGTTTGGTTTCCGTCTGTAATTAAAACCGTTGGAAAAGTGGTATTTTTATAGATGCTTTTCAGGCTTTTGGCTACTTCATCTAAATTGGTTTGAGTTCCTTTGAAATCAAATTCGTCTGATTGTTGAAATTCACTGTCAAATCGATAGGATTGAACCTCGAATTTCTCCTGTAATTCTTTGTTGGCAGAAAGCTTTTTGAACAATTCTAAAGCCATTTCTTTGGCTTTCAAATCAACAATAGAACTGGAATTATCCACCACAATGGGCAAAGGTGTTTTGATGGTTTCCAACGTTTTTCGGCTCATTATTGGATTAATCAGCAACAATAATAGTCCGAAAATGGACAAAAAACGCAAAAAAGCCAAAACCAAGCTGACTTTCGACTTGGTTTTGGCTTTGTAATAATATTGAAAAAATGACAAACCTCCTGCTATTAGTAAAGAAAGCAATAGTAATAGAATGGTAGTTTTGTTCATATTTATTTAGTGATTAGTGAATGGCTTTTAGTGATTAGCTTTATTTAGCTAGAACAGCTAATTACTTTTCACTAATTGCTAAAAGCTAAATTAGGTAAGCATTCCTCCGCAAACATTCAAAACTTGTCCTGTGACATAAGCACTCATATCCGAAGCCAAGAAAAGACAGGCATTGGCAACATCTTCGGTAGTTCCGCCACGTTTCAACGGGATTCCTTCTCTCCATCCT
>ERZ1034361.873-NODE-873-length-17835-cov-2.012332_pt1 | contig 17835 bp, 5 predicted proteins | sample MGYA00520617_ERZ1034361 | MGnify/ENA primary metagenome ERZ1034361 (study PRJEB33736, sample SAMEA104284507) | Azolla filiculoides | biome: Urban; feature: Water surface; material: Ditch water | place: Netherlands | collected 2015-10-28 | depth 0-0.1 m ... | reverse complement strand
GCCACATCAGGCAAAGGCTCTGGATCAGGCTGAGGCTCTTCCATTTTTTCGACTTCCGGCTCAGGTATTTTTTCAACCTTAGGTGGAGGAGGAGGCGGTGGTGGCGGCTTAAATAAGGCGATGGGCATGATTTTTTGCTCATGCTTTACAACAGGCTTTTCCGAAAAGTCACCTATAATTTTGACTACATAATAAATAGCAATAAGCAGTATTAATCCGCCTATAATTTTAGGTACATAGACTCTGAAATTTTTTTTATCACTCATGATTAAATATGACTTCTACTTAACCAAATTTTGCGTGACTAAACCCACTTGAGTAATCTCAAGTTTGCCTAATAAAGCCAAAATATCAATGACACTTTGGTACTGAACAGCGGAGTCACCTTTAACAACCACCGGTAACGCGGGGTTAACGGCTTTATATTGAACTAAGGTGGATTCCAACTGCTCCATCGTTACTGGAAAGGTATCAAGAAAAATTGTGCCATCTGCGGTCACCGTAATAGCCTTGGTTTGCGGTTTAGACAAACTTGGCGTATTACTCGCTTTAGGTAAATTGACTTTTACACCCTGCACTGCCGCCGTGGTCATTAAGATAAACACAATCAACAATACATACGCCAAATCAAGCATCGGAGTCACGTTGATTTCGTCATAGGCAGCATTTTCTTCTTGTAATTTCATGGTTTTACGAGCTCGAACAGAATATTTAGAGATTGGTGATACTAAAAGCGTAATTTGTATTAATGGCGAGTTACTTGCGCCATCAATATAAACATTAAGTAAAAATGCGTTTAGTGAGGTTCTATTGTTTTCAATATATTTGAATTAATTCATTTAATAGTAGCCAGCAGTCTTAGTTGCTCTATTTGGAACTAAAACTGCCACTAATGCTGTTATATAAATTAGGTATGTTGCTCACTTAATTTTGCAACAAACTCATCAACAAACACATGCATATCAGCATTAATTTCTTTAATTTTGCCGCCTAAATAGTTGTACCCAAACAAGCAGGGAATCGCCACAATAAGACCGGCTACGGTTGCAGTTAACGCACCGGCAATACCGGGTGCAATAGCATTAACATTGACTTCACCGCTGACCGCAATCGCGGCAAACGTAATCATTACCCCAATAACCGTACCCAACAAACCTAAGAAAGGGCCACCACTAATTGCAATGGTCAAGAGTACCATTTGTGCATTTATTTTTTGCATCTCTCTAATTAAGGCTGCTTCCATACTCGCCTTAACTGCATTCATGGATTGAGCAGTTAACACTTGCTCAGAACCTGGACCTGAATTTTGTTTATATAAACGTCGATTCATTTGTTCAACGCCAACATGATACAAACGATAGACGGTTGAACCTGTAAAAGCACCATGCTTTTTAGTAAACGACAACAACAAAGGTGATTCATCAAAGTCCTTATCATCTTCATTATCAGGCGCATTTAGGCTGTTCAAATCTTCTGCTGTTAAGAGGCTGTAGGCCTCTTCAAATTTTTTGTTTTCTCTTTGAATGCGGGTTAAAACGATGAATTTAACAATCATGACAAACCAGCTCACTACCAACATGACAGCTAGAATACCGATAATGACCCATCCGTCTGGTGTGACATTTTTTATTGAACCCATAATTAATGATTCACCACCTTCTTCACTGTCAGGTGTCGCATCATCACTATAAGATAATAGGGTTGCAGTTTGACCTTGCATTTGTGCATCAAACTTAATGGCATTAGCATCAAGTGCTAGTTTATAAATCGACAGTTGATCTAGTGAGCCTTTAAAGCCTCTACCACCGGTTTCTTCTGCGCCTATTGAAATATTGCCAGTTAAATCACGAGTGGCAATACCCAATGAACCCGCACTCGCACCATCGATATATAAAGCTAAAGAACCTGCGTTAGCAACGAGTGCCACATGATGCCATGCACCCATGGCTAAAGGTGTAGGAGCTTTTATCTTTTGTTTAGAGCCTTCCTGAACGTCAACAACGACTGTTTCACCAACAATTGACAAATCCACATGACTACTTGCACCAGAACGCTGAAAAATGATGCTATTTTTTTGTGTTTGATCTATTTTTACCCAGGTTTCAACGGTCCAACCTAAAGTCGGGGACATTTGCAAAGACGGCATCGCTGGAACATGAATAAACTGGCTACCATTAAAAGATGCTGCCTCACCCTCTATGCCACATTCAATTATCGTAGCTGTTAAGTCGCTTGGATGATTAGTATAAGCCGTCAAATCCTTTACCGCTGGCTGAGAAAACTCATAGTTCATGACTTGATTGACATCAAAAGAGCCAGGTGCATCTTGTGCATCAACTGCTTTAGGATTGCCATAATATAACCAAATAGCCGGTTCAGAAGCCGTCTCTAAATCAGCGGGCAGCTTTACCCAAATAAATGCCATTTCATTGACTACATCAAGTTTTTCTATATAAAACTTTAATGGCGTCTCTTCGTCAGCAGCTAATATACGGATATCCTTCCCTTTTTCAGCAAGTTCTGAAAAAAACGCAAAATTACCTGCATGTAACCTAATTAGGGCATAAGAAGATTCTGGTATAGATAAACCATCCGTTTTTAACTTTGGCGCATCTATAGTTATTTTTTTCTTATGACTCCAATCTGGATTCCACCAAGCCGATGCTAGTGAAGGAATAAACATAAGAATCAACAATAAAAAAGCAATTCGCTTCATTTTTTCACTCATTTGAATATAGATACTGTAAATATCGCATCAAAATATGACAGTATTATGAATTTAATCTAATTGTAGAAAAATATATGAGCGCCTGTATAACAAAAAATCCGCTTTAACTAAGTTAAAGCGGATTATGAACACCACACCATTAAATCATCCACATCCTTTACATAAAGAAATTGTCGGTAATTCACCTTGATAGTGGTTAAAAATCAAACATAAGCCTTAATCTCCAAAGCCTAATACCTCAACGCTTAAAATACTCAGCGTATTGTTTTTACTAGATTGTGACTCTTTATCGTCCACGCCTGATAAGGCTTGACCAACCTGACTCACGTTAGCCGTTAAATTACTAGCCCCTGTTAATCCAGCAGCCATACCACCTGAGGAAGCCTGTGGAACACCTGTTGATGTTCCTCCTACTTGAATATTATTACCTCCCATGACGGCAGTTGCTGAAATGGTGACATTATTACCACCAATACCCGCCTCACCCGCATTCACAATGCCTTTAGGCGCAAATAAAGAAACGTTACCCGCTTTTTGACCTGGCGCTGAGGCCGCTCTAATACCGCTACCGCTAGTGATGGTTGGTGCAGGAATAACAAGCTGATTGGTTATCTTATCAAAATAAGGCGCATTGACAGTGACTGCCAAAGCGGATTTAGCCCCCTTACCCGCATCAATATTGCCTTCAGAAGACCAAATAACAATATCTCCTCCGCCTAAGGTAAAGACCCGCGACGTGTTCACGGTAAAGTCATTTTTAACATAAGCATTAATAGCGCCTTGCGTTTGAGCCACAATTCCCAACTTATCCGGTGTTTTTGCGCCTGTAGGCGCAACGGCTAGACCAGCATTGACTTGTCCACCAGGCACAAATAAGTTAATGTCACCGCCGCTAATAGTTTGTATTTTACTAAACGGTATCATCAACTCTCCCTGCCATTTATTACCGGGGAATAATGTTTCTATGGCTGTAAAACCACCCGCATTACCTTTAGTCTTATCTACTGCAGAAGCAGTTCCGGCCAACTTTAACTCATTAAAAAATACCGGCGTTAGAATGGCATTTAGTTGTGGCTGAATGGCTAAGGTTTGAATTGGTTTTAATGCTAAAAATTCCGCTAACGCATCAGCATTACTTAGCTGACTATTGCCGCTGACTTGTTTCATATAAGGTGTAATTAATGTTGTCAGCTTCGCATATTCTTTAGTGTATAAAGGATTAGCCAACAAATACTTATTTATAAAGGCGACATAATTTGGTGTGCCACCATTTAAACCCACTAAGATATCTAAATTTGCACCTGCAGGGACCAAGGCTGGATTTAAAAAATTCCCAACAGTTGTCATCCCCACAGAATCCCCTAAATCCAAGTTTCTTCCAGTTTTAACCAACACATTTCCCGGACCAGCCACCTGTATTTGATAGCTATTATTGGCCGCTGTTGGACTACCATTACTATCTAAGTCAGTGACGAATTTGATATCCCGATCCGCAGATATAATAGACGCATCCGTTGCATTATTTTGCTGTATCAGAATCGGGCTATTGACCAAATCTTTTCCCGCTTGAACAATAGTTTGCTTTGACATATTGATTGCAACTGATGAAATATCACCTAGTTGCGTTACAAATCTTGCAGACGTGTTATCTTTATGTAAGGGTTCAATACCATGCATATAGGGTGATTGCGGTCCATTGGAATCAATAATCTCGGTATTAAACATACTATTGGTAGGATCTTGATTACCTCCAACAGTATTAAACGCATTAGCCAAAAGTGCCGTGTTTGCATCTGACATGGTGAGACTATACATCCCTGAACCTAGATCAGTATTCGTATTTGAACTGATACCTTGTTTAGCAAACACATTTACATTTGCCGTTGCAGAAGGATATAAAATAATGTCGCTATCGAGTATAGCACTGCCATTAAACGCCGTTGCCTCTAATGACGCTGGATAAACGTGCGGCAGCCATCTTTCCACACTGGATAGATTTTCATCAATACTTAGAATAGTTGATATGACTTTCGTATCTGAATTTAAATGAATATCACCTCCTAACGCATTGAGGGTTAATTTACTCTTATCAGTGTAGCTAAAAAACTGTGTCCCGTTATTGAGATTCTGAAGCACCATGGCATCGGATACACCTGTAATTTTAATACCTTGATTAGCATTTAGATTTAATAGTGTATTGCCAGATAAAGGGTTACTTAGATTACCGCTCATGACCAGTTGCGGACCTGATACAAACGCGTTCGGATCGGTCGATTGACTGCCGTTAATTTGACCACCAGCCGAAATATGACCAGTACCCTGCCCTAGGAAATAAGCTCCACCCAATATATTGCCACCAGCAACCACTGACATTTGCCCACCACCTTGAACATCTAGGGCGCTTGTGGCATAGTCGGTTCCTAATTGTTTACCGGTTGTAGGCATCATCACCGATAAATCATGAATATTCCCTTGTGCTGAAACAGTCACTCCACCACCACCAAAAGAGCCAATATTTTGTTGAAACAAACTTGCATTCACTGCCCAAGTTGTTAATAAATTATTGTTTTTATTGACACTATCAAAAGGACGACCTTGAACACCCAGCCATGATTCCCCGCCAAATGTTGAGCGGATAAATTGATTACTCACCGCGCCTACAATATCACCAGCAGCTTGAATAGCCAAATTACCGCCGGCAATAGGGTAGTCACCCGTTATTATGTTTGCAAGCGTTTGACCTGCTAATAATCCTGTACCAACAGTGACATTATCTAACGTACCTGTCGGATTAGTCAGCATATTTTTATTATCGTACACGGTAGCACGGCCACCGGTATAAATGCTCGCTGTTTGATCAGCCAAGACGACATTACCACCTGACGCCAATTTAATATCGCCAGTACCAGTATGTATACTTGCCCCTGAGCCAATAGTAAAATCACTCATAGTTGGATTATTCAGTTTATCTGCTACGCTCAAACTATTCGTGGCCATCGTATCAGCACTACTTAAATCAGCACCTGAAACTAATTGAAAAGACCAAGATTTCGTGTTCATTAGAGTTGAGTCATTATTTAAATAACCATCTTTTAATGAAGCATTGATGTTTATCGGACCTGCGCTACGGACGATAAAGTCACCCAATACGGGTGTTGGTGCAGCACTCAATTTAGAGAAGTCCCAATCAGTTGCTAATGTCATCGGCCCACTGACATTGTCTATTTCAACACCACTTCGTAAAGCGACGCCATGACCTAAAACTGATTCTATTGCAGCGGCATTTGCCATATAGGTATTAATATCGGTGTTAATCGTATTCGACAAGCTTGTTATATCCGTACTATAACTTGTCATTAACGCGCTCATATCCGTTGCAATGGTGCTGGATAATTTATCTATATCAGCACTTGTCATCGCGCCAGTTTTCGCTGTCATGTAATGATTAACATTTTTGGTAATGATGCTTGATAAGTTAGGTATATCATTACTGGTAATTGAACTCGCATTTTCCAAGTAATTGCTAATATCTGTCGTAATAATTTTAGATAAATTATCTGTATCATCAGTTGTTATTGTACTGACGGTAGCCAAATAATTCGTGATATTTAGCGGAATGCTGCTAGACAAACCAGTGATGACATCACCAATCATCGGATAATAGGGAATACTACTTACCAAACTTGTATCATATTTTTGAAATCCGACTGCATCAAACTGATTTGCACCCGTAATCTTGCCATTAATGGGCGCTATATTAATACCCGAATTTTCATCGGTATTACGCATAGCGCTTAAGGTAACGCTGCCCCCAGTCCCAGAGGCACCGCCCACATCTATTTCAGATCCAGTTAATATGCTAATCATACCGCCTGGCAAAGCAGTTGTTCCCAGAGTGGATAGTGAGACATTTCCCCCCGAACTTCCCGTAGCGGAAAGTAGGCTACCATTTTCCAAGGTAATATCCTTTGCGGCGTACAAATTTATATTGCCTGCCTTGTCAGTACTATCCGTACTTAACTTACCATTAATATCAATACTTCCACTATCCGCAACCAAACTAATGGCTTTTGCCGTAATGACATCACCTGCTGCTTGAACAATATCTGACACTCGACTTCTTAAATAAAGTGTTTGATTGACACCTGATGTCATCAATTTATTCATCAAACTATCAAAATCCTGCGTTGATGAAAAATTGGATAAATCAATATTGGCATTCGCACCAGTGGCTTTAAGACTTCCATCTACATTAACCGTATTTTGAGGTGCCTTTAAAATAAGACCGCCCCCTGAAGCCTTGTCGCCTCCTGAACTAATATCTAATGATGAATCACTGCCTAAAGAAACACTGCCATTGCTTGAATTTGCGGTAAAAGTACCTCCTGGAGTGTAACTAACTAAATCCGCAAATTTAACAGCTTGACCTGCAAGATTAATCGCAGACTGTCCATTAACGGATACATCTCCTATAGCATTTAATTCCAGCCTACCTGAAGGCATCAGTAAATTTGCATCCTGCAAGGTAATATTATTTGCAGAAACCACAAAACTACCACCCAGTTCATTAACAACTGGCAACGTATTGCTCGCATTACCATTAATCATCACATCATGACCAGGCCCACTTGTTGCATCTAATAATAAACTATGACCGCCAGTGGTATTGATAAGACCCGCTGTTAAGTTGAGGTCTGTTGCTAAATTAAGAACACTATTACCGGTTGCTGAAAATTGTTTATCTATATTGAAATCAGCAGTAGTAAAACCATCTATTCCAATGGCCCCCTTATTCACATTTAATTGCGCTGCATTTAAATTAAGGGTACCTGTTCCTGTGCCAGATTGAGTGGAGACATTACCGCTCGTGTTTTGTAAATCAATTGTATTCGCTTTGATCATAACTGAATTAATAGGATTACTGGCTAGCGTAATCCCTTCATAACCTGATAACGACGTTGCATCTAAGACTAAATGATTAAACTGGATTGGCGTGAGAATATTGTCGGCATCAAGTTGACCTACGTCACCATAGAAATTAATAGCGCTTAGACTGGTTAATGTGACATCATTTCCTTTTAAGTTAGTGAGGTTTTGATTCGTCAAATTTAACGCATCCGCCGTCAAAGCAGAAACATCACCTAAATTAATCGCGTTAGCTTCCATCTTAATTGATCCACCCGACATATTAATATTGCCATTAAGACTTGTTGAGTGACTACCTGCAAGTAACATAGATTTTGTGGATGTTAGCGTCGAGTCCGCATCAATGACAAGATCACCATTTGTGCCAACTGGATTAATAGCATCTGGATCCACCTGTCTATTGAGATTGACTTGCCTATCTGCTGACACTCTCAAAAAAGCGCCATCACCTTTTAATACAATTTCTGATGTACCTGTATTCACTTGGCCGGTCGCAGTGATATTTGCACCCGATAGCACATGAACACGCTGATTTCCAGCTGCCATTAAATCTAAGGCTTGAATACTCACGCCTTCATCAAAAATCACATTATCAGCCGATACGACTAAGTTTGTATTGCCAGTTGCATTATCAACGGTTCGGGTACCGCCCAATAATAAGCTATCTACCTTTAAATTATTTAAGTCTTGAGCCAAGAGTTGCAGTCCAATGCTTGCATTACTTGAATCCGCATTAATCACATTTATATTTTGTGCAGAAATATCCATTTTTGCACCTCTACCATTTGAAGTCGCTACCTTAAACTGACCTTCCAAGACCAGTTGCGTACTCGCATTAATCGATATCTGCCCGCTATCTTCAGGCAATAATGGCAAACTGACATGATTAACAAGCGATTGGTTAGTATAGAATTTATTGACTGTCTCAATGTTATATTGTGAATTCTTGTGCACAACATCGCTGGATTCAATTAAATAACCACTATTAAGAGAGGGTTGATAGTTAGTGCCTGCAATAGTTTGATAACCAGAAACAATTGGCAATCCACTAACGGTGTATGTTGTTAAGGGTTGGCCTAACGTATTGCTTTGCGGCGTCACCAAAAAAGCACCTGGTAATAAGGCATAATAGGAAGGCAGCATGGTATAAAAACCAGCGGCTAAATTTGATGAAGCGCTTAAGAACACTTGCGCTCTTGGATCGTTCGCAAAACCCGCTGATAAATTAGGATCATAAGGTGCTAAGGTAGACACACCCAACGACGGCATTATCGCAAAGCCACCATTATAACTTGCACTACTCGGCATCAAGTAGTCGTAATCACCACCTGGACCCGGTTGAAAAGTGGCGGTCGTTAAATCACCGCCACCTGAAACATTAACCACGCTCCCTTTATTAAACTGTATATTGGGTGCATTAAAGGAGACTTGTTTAACGCCCAAACTATGTTTATCAGGCGCTGAATTGAATACTAGGTTGTTGCCCCCCGCAAAGGAATACATCCACACATTATTTAACAGCGTTCCAAAGGGGATTATTTGGCCTTCAGTCGAAACAGAGGTATAACTATCCGCGTTAAAAAGTAAACTGTCGACTGCATTAAAGGTAATATTGCCTAAAGGCGCTTTTATAACCCCATTTTGATTAATCGTCGGTGCATTAAAGCTTAAGCTACCCGCTGCAGATAAAGGTGTCTTATCTGTGTTACGACCTGATAGGGTTAACTGACTGCTAGGATCCGTCACATTGAAAGTAAATTTTGTTAATGTTGAGGGGTATATCTGACTAGCCTGCAAATTCAAATTACCAGCCGTTGTTAAACTGCCGATATAAGCCTTAGTAGTCGGATCAATATTGACACCTACAGCTCTCATATCATGCTTAGCATTTAAATTGACCTCACTAAATCCCGTCAATACAGAAGAACCCTTTAATTCGATATTACGCGCATTTGCTGTCAACGCTCCCTCACCAATTTCTGGGATATCATTCACATCAGTGATGTCAAGTGTGGATGAACCTATCGATAAATAGCCAGTATTGATTGTCGCTTCATTGCTTACGCTATCATTACTCGCCCAGCTTAACTTTTGCGCATCTAATATAATGCTAGAGGGAATATTCAAGTTAACATCACCCAATAATCGAACAGCGCCTGCTACGGGTTGATTAATTTGATAAGGCACATTTAACGTTAAATTATCAATACCTGCTTGCTGGATTTTTTGACTACTAAGCACCGCTTGTCCATTGATTGAATCCGGAATATCACCTCCAAAACTCAACGCATTTGGCAATGAGGGGGTATCTTGCTGCTGCACGTCAATATGCAGTCCGTTAGTTGGGAATACACCAGACTCATTTCTTGCACTTCGATCAAGCATGACACTCAAACTACCGCCGGCATTGGTAGCTAAGCCCTTTTTAGCACTAAGACTTCCATCTAATATGATGCCTTCAGCCGCTTTAATGTTAATCTGACCCGCATTTGATCCGATGACTTTTTGAGTGGTCTGTAATGAAGTTAAGGTCGGTATCACTAATTTAGCACTAGCACCGTTCACATTGATGCTTGAGCCTTCCGCAAATATCGCATAACCTCGATCAGCGACAACATTGACCGTACCCCCATTAAGCACGCTACCCGTTTTTCTTCCAAGGGCATCAATGGGATTCAGTAATGTTGTACCCTGAGCATTTAGACTAGCCAGTGAATCAATCCAAATCGCCTGATTAGGGTTGTATTCTCCACCTGCATCCGCTTTTAAATTTAAATTTATCGTCCCACCTGGCGCGTCAATTAGGCCATTAATATAAATACCGGGGCCTGTATTTTTCGCATTGATGGTGACAGTTGAACCTTTTTCGACATGAATTTGACTGTCCGTTGCCATCGTAACACCTGTTTGACCAGTTAAAGTCAAACTGATTGGCGCCCTTGCGTTTTCAGGTAAGGTTGATAATTGGCTGAGGTCGTTAAGTGATTTTGAACCCGATTGCTGTCTAAAATTCGTGTTTAACAGTCTATTTTTATCTAAAAATGACAATTTAGTATTGTCATTAATGATAATATCTTGAACTGTACTTTCTAAACTGATGGTCTTAAAACCCGCGTTAGCTGTAAGATCTAACACCCCATTACTCACACCTAAATTAAGCGCATCAGGATCAACATCAGTATCATTGCTACCAATATTTATTTTATTAGTGATCACACTTAGGCTACCACCTTGACTTATCCCTATTGCCGATAACGCATTTTGAGCTACTTTATCGCCATTAAATAAAATACTATTGGCATTTAATTTTATAGAGCCCGCATTACCGGCACTGACATTTCCACCACCAAGATTCAGTTGTGCGCCTCCATCTGCCTGAATCTTAGCGCCTTCATCCAGATTTAATTGAGTTGCGGTTATGTTTACCTTACCTGCATTAATGGCTAAAGGCGTATTATTGCCATCTTTAAAATCATTCACCCAACTACCTGATACATTTAACTGCGAATTTGCTAATAAATTAACCTGTCCGCTCGAAGGATCATTTGACGTTACTGCATTCAGTGCTAAAGTGCCACCCGGTGTATAAATAGAACCCGCAATATTAAATGTAGACGCGTCAACAGACAGGTTACTGAGCATGGGCATTGATAAATTAGTGTCTTCTATGACGCTCACGTTACCGGCTGTTTTTATGACAAAATTACTTAGACCAGAATCATTAAATAATTGCGTTGACAACGTAATAGGCGCAGAGCTGTCAATGCTGTCATTAATACCCACTGCATCTTGTTCTAATTGAGAGGTTTGAATAACGACATCTTGATTTGATAAAAATGAACTCTCAGGATTCGTTGAGCCACCATTATCATTTTGATTGATGGTAAGGCTACCACCAAAAGCGGGTGTGCTGCGTTGATTAATATTATTGGTGACGGCACCCGCTATCACCGAACCAGCCCAAGCAATGACAGGACTTTGTATGTTCAGTTCACCAGCATCTGCCCCTTGAGTATAACCAGCTTGATATTGACCACTATTGAGTGGCGTCATAATGTTAAATGACTCTTTAACCCCCCATTTCTCATTATCCTTTGTGTAAACACCATAAATTGATGAATATTTCTGATTAGGGTCAGCCTTGCTTATATCGACAACTTGTCCCGTATCGGCATTGACCAATTGGGTAGTATTTACAACTCCACCTTGATAGGTAACAGAACCGCCGGCAATATTTGTGACCGCTCCTTTATTGACGACGGTATCACCACCGGAAACCAGATTAACAGTTCCCCCTTTACTCAAACGCTCATTAATGCCTCGAGATATTGACGCTGCTGCACTGCTGGCATCAACAATAGTGGGCAGATTTCGCACATCCACTTGAACAGTTTTACCTTGTAAAACGCCTCCAATTTGGTATGGGGCATTACGCAAATTGAAGCTTTGAACGGATACCGATGCCTCATTTCTTGACATGGCAACACTCGTATTGCTTGAACCAGAGACATCGATCTTTGCTCCTTTCTCTAAGTTAATACGTCCTGACGTTCCAGTAAACGGAGCACCAGGCATATCCACACTATTCGAAGCTGATAAATTAACTTGGCCACTCGTTGCTTCAATTGTCGAGCCAGATTGGAGGTCAATTTTATTCGCGTTAACCTCAATAGTTGATATTTTTTGACTTTGCTCATCAATGGCACTACCACTATTAACATCAGCTAAAATTGAGGTCGTACTTCCTGAACCAAAAGTGACTACTCCAGATTGTTCTGTTTCCATGCCCTCATCACGCACCGTTTGACTGGCCGTTAAAGCAAGTGTACTTGGATCGGCAATAGCCTTTTCTCGTGCCAACAATCTAATAGATCCATTTGTATTCACAGAGGTAGTCGCACTTAAACGCCCCGATTGATTTACAGCAAAACCGGCCAAGGTAACATTACCTTCACGCACAGCAACATTAGCCCCAGCGTTATTATTCACTTTCCCGCCAGATGCAACTTCCACAAGTAAACCTGCAAACGGACTAGCGCTAGATGCCGGCTGAAGATAAACCTTATCTTCACTGGCAACTAACAGTATCTGTCCATTCTGATCAGCCGTAATAGAACCTGAATTATTCACGGTGGGCGCCGCTAAAATTGCAGTGCCTTTTTGCCCTATATGTATTTTTGCCCCCGCTTGGACTTCAATGGCTGCATGGCTTTCGGCACCGCCACTTAAGGCAGCAGTTGGTGTATTTGGATTATTATCAAAGGTTCGAATAATGCCACCATTAAAATTGGCATCAGAAATATTCAACGCTGAAGCAACTAAAGTATTCGCATCAACAGTAGAATCTTTACCAAAGACAAAGCCATTATTGTTCACCAAATAAATTTGACCATTCGCGGTCAGCGTACCCATTATTTTAGTGGCATTAGCATCATGAATATTATTGAGTGCTGAGGCGGTAGCGGAAGGCTGGACAAAATTAACGCCATAACCTTTATCGATATTAAAACTTTTCCAATCAATAACCGCTGTCTTAGTCGTCTGAGTAATGGTTTGCTGAGTGCCATTAATTGCCATCGTGGCATTACCACGAGTGGCACTACCGTCAGTAATGGTCGGGCCAGCTATGACAGGAACAGGGAGCGAATCAGCGTTGACCTTAACCATACCCGACCCAACGAACAAGCCACCTGCAATTACGACTCGAATCCCTGCAACCAGAGGATTAAGCCTAAAGAAATCATCCGAAGAATGGGTTGTTTTTGTAAAATGCTCGGTGGTCATGTAGATAACCTTACTATATGTTTACGATAAGAGGAGTTATGTGGCTTCGCATAGAACGATAATAAATTGCGTTGATGCATTAGCCGCTAAGTCTTTGTGAAAAAAGCCATTACCACAAAAACAGATCAAATTAATAGAATTTATATTTCTTTAAAATTCTGTTGCAATATTAAAATTAAAGCGAGGATCCCCAGTTTTTACGTCACCTAAATTAATTAAGGGAATACCTACATCAAACGTCGCCAACAAGTATTTTTTGATATGAAAATTAAAACCTGCTCCACTTGCCGCAAGCTGGTATTGATTTTTTTGTCCAGGCAATGGACTTTGCACCCAACCCGTAGCGCCGTCGATAAACGTAAATAATTTAAAATTATTAAAGTAGGCATTATCTAAATGATTTAAATTAGGTGAATAAAGCTCAAATGATCCAAAAGCACCCGAATCCGCTAAGGCTTGCGTTTCGAAATACCCGCGCACGTTTAACGCGCCACCCATAGAGAATTGTTCGTTACTAATTAAAGGGGAGTCTGCCATTTGTCCGCTAAAATGACTTTTTAATTCCATGCCAAGCGGCAAATCATGTTGATGCTTTAAGTCACCTGCCAGATAGAAAAAATTAGCATTGGATTTATATCGTTTTCTGTCGAAATCTTCTTGGCTATTACCTAAATCTCGCACTGAAAAATGCAAGCCTAATTCAAAGCTAGTCCAAGAATCTTCTCTTCGAACACTACCACTGTATTGCGTTAACAAAGGTAAATAAGTAATAGGCGTATTTATTGAGCCGCCCGCACTCGCACTTAGGCCAATACTCTCTTTAAAATCTTTATAATCAACACCAAAAGTTGCACTATGCGAATAATTATCAAGTGGCGCAAAAGGCTTAATCAATCTTGCACCAAAAATACTCCCTGCACCAATAATGGTCTGAGTCCCTGCATAAGCGATATTTGAGGATGAATCCACGCCATAGAGCGCAAGGCGCATATTTGTACTAAACAGGGGCATAACGTAAGTCCCTGACCATATTTGAACCTGCGCAGCATCTTCAGGAGACACCATATACATCAATGACGCGCTATGCATTGCCTGCCACAAATTGTCATAATGCATCGTAGTGACTAGACGCAGACGTTCTGTTGCTTGCGAATTTCGACCATTAAGCTCTACACGTCCATGAAAAGGGAGTTCATCTTTGACTTTCAAATCAACTTCTAAGGTGCCAGGTGTGTCTCCTGCACGGAGCACAGGTTGAATTTTACGATCGGGACTTTCACCTGCCAATTCGGCTAATTGCTTTTGCATAGTCGGAAAATGAGGTACATTCCCTTCCGCTAATTCGGGTACGCCTTCTTTAATTTTACCCATTGAAAAATAATGGGAATCTTTTACTCTAAGGCGCGATACGGTTCCCTCAACCACTTGTAAATAAACGATACCGTTTTTAACATCTTGCTCTGGAATATCCACGGATATGGTTTGATAGCCATTTGTTCTATATAATTCTTCTAAAGCCGTTCGCGCTAAATCGACCGTGTCTAACGTTTTTTTAAGGCCCAGAAAAGGATATAAAGTACGCTCCATTTCCTTAGTCGCTAATTTCGTATTGCCTTTAACACGCAATTCTAATAAATCAAAACCTACTGCTTTTGGCGCTACTTTGGCAGCACCTTCTGTTTCAGAGACGCTTTGCTCTTGTTGGCTCAATACTACGTCTGCATATAATACGAATACTAGAGTCGTAGCACACAGAACAGCGTGAGAAAAAAGCGGCGTATATTTATAGAGTTTCAATGACATACCATTTAAATTTATTTAAATTATTTATAAAGACTTGGAGAAGGTTCTTGCTAATACCACCGTATTAGATATGGGTTAAATATTTATACTAAATTCAAAATTTAATCCTAAACCCGATTACTTCATACCTGATCAACAGGCTTTGCCTTCATTGAATGGTCTACTGCTAGACTTAGGAATGTACACGACATAAACTCAATATCTAAAAGAACGAATTCATTGGATTCTATACAACTTACACACCAATAAATAAATAAATGAAATGATTGATGAATTGATTTCATACACATTCCTAAATAATGATTACAAACAAAAAAACAGCCGCCTTTCGGCGACTGATTTTTCTTATGAACTATTTAGAAAATAGTGATTTAAACTAAATGAATTTAGTTCAAACCTGGTAATGTCACTTTACCGCTTAAAATAGCTGGAGCGCGGCAATGATTCACAGAACCAACTGAATTGGCACCATTTGAATGTGTAAATGGCATGACTGGCAACGCAGGGTTAAATGCTTTTGCACCTGAAATTGCTCTAGCTGCTGTTGCCATATAACCTGATGCAGTGGCAGCAGTCTTATCCCAACTAGCTGTCTTTAGGTTACTTTTAGCAATAATTTCAGGTTTAGACATGCCATTTACAAAAGCTTGGGCCGTTAATGATAGCTTTGTTGTTGGAGTGGGGGTGACATAAGACAATTCAGACCAGAATTTATATTTACCATTTGCTGTATTAATTAAAGAAGGCGAATAACCATCAATTTTAATAAAACGGAAAGGCAAGGCATTAGTCGCATTTCTATCTGCGTTAAATATCCCCACTGCCCAACGGAAATCTCCTTCAGAAGTTGCTGGAGAGAGGACAAGAGGTTGAGTAGTGCCGGCTCCGAAGTTACCATTTCCGACGATGCCAGTCGTAGATGCTGCCTTTTTAGCAACATCAAAGCCATCTAAAGATGCCAAACAGTTTTCAACATCACCTGAAGATTCAATTGAATGATACACTTTTGCAGTTGCACTGGGCGCTTCCGCTCCAAGGACAGATGATTGCAGAGGAAAAATCGTTTTAGAAACAGCAGCTTGAATAGCTTCATTTACGCTACAAGGCGCATTTTCAAACACCGTTTGAAATGTGGCTAACGTACCTGACCCTGCGGTTCTAGAACAAATATGCACAGCAGTATTTTTAGGTGTTTTTCCTGGATTTGCTGATACTAAATTACCTGTACCGTAAGACAAGTTAGTCCAATCGTTAAAGCGACCTGATGCAAATATTGACGTAATTTGCGCAGTCGTCAATCCAGGCATACATTCTTCCGTATCAAGACCAGCACAACTAGCAGGCAATGTACCCGACGCAATTTGTGCATTTTGCATCGCGTTACGCAATTTTAAATTAACCCCAATACCAAATACTTGTGCAGCAAAAGCTGTGGATCCCATAGTCAATGCTTTTTTTGGTAAACCGTTAGCCGCATTCGCGCCATTTAATGGAGACACAAATTGAGCCGCGTCTACATCAGATAGGGCAAGAACGCTAGGTTTACCAGCAGCACCTGTTGCATTAGCCGGAGCCACAACCAATTTTTCAGGTGTTGTTCCTTTACAAGTCACCATAAGTGGCGCAGTAGCCGTCAGTGCCGATTGTGAACCACAAGTATAATTAGCTGCATTTGCCGCAAAGTCTGCCAATGAGTTAAACGTCACACCCACTGCTTTGTCAGGTGTTGGAAAAGAGGAAATTAAAGGCGCTGTGATTGAACCGTCTCTGGTTCTGTAATGAATGACATACGTTTGGTCTTTTACTAAACCGTTAGCAACTGCAGTATCTCCTGCAGTGAAGACATAAGTAAATATGTTGGCAGAGGCACCTGAATTCTGATATTTAAAAATTACAGTACCAGGCTTAGCATAAGCTTCAGTTGTTCTTTCTAAAAAGCCTCTAGCTGCTGAAGATCCTGTTACATAAAGATTATTAGCCAAAGGGACATTAGCTACATTTTGAACACCTGTTTGAGTAGAAAAATCGACTTTTAATGGACTGCTACCTGCAATAGTGGGTAATTCAGTAAGTGAAGCAGATGCATCAACCGCAAATATTGCAGCTGTAATGGCTGTCATCAATAATAATTTTTTCATTTTATATCTCTAAAAAAGAAAGAAACGCATTTAAAATAAGCTAAAACTTAATCTGATAAATAATAACGAGTCTATACAACTGTTATTTATCTCAAACACTGAAGACTGGCCTAATATCCTTTTGCCATATATGATATAAAATCCATTTTTGCGTGACTGAGTAATACATTTAGCTCTGCTATGCAGTGAATAAATGCAATAAAAAAACACTCAACATAGGCTCATTATTCATCCTTAATAAGTCATTTTGACTACATTTAGATGACATTTTGATTACAACTTGATGAATTGCGCTCTATTTTTTGATATCTGATGATACTTTCAGAATAGTGATTAGAAGAGAAATTAGAATAGGATTTTTGAAACAAAAAATGAAATATCTTGAGTAATCGTATATCGTGAGACTGTAAAATACTTTGTGTAACTGTTTAAAAAGAGGTGATTTATGATAAACAG
>ERZ1034361.868-NODE-868-length-17886-cov-3.106575_pt1 | contig 17886 bp, 13 predicted proteins | sample MGYA00520617_ERZ1034361 | MGnify/ENA primary metagenome ERZ1034361 (study PRJEB33736, sample SAMEA104284507) | Azolla filiculoides | biome: Urban; feature: Water surface; material: Ditch water | place: Netherlands | collected 2015-10-28 | depth 0-0.1 m ... | reverse complement strand
TATATTGGCATTCATTTTGTCCACTTGCAATTGAGCCGCTTTTATGCCTTTATTATTTTCTAAAGCTTTTGAAATTAAAGTCTCTAATTCCGGATTGCTATTTTGCGAAAAAGCAAATGAAGAACTTAAAAGCAATACAAACATATAAGTTGACTTTTTATGCAATTTGAATTTAGGTTTTTTAAATTCTTTGGCATCAAAAACTTTAAACAAAATAGGCAAGACAATCATCGTTAATAAAGTAGCGGTAAATAATCCACCAATAACGACTGTGGCTAATGGTCTTTGTACCTCTGCTCCCGCCGATGACGAGATTGCCATTGGTAAAAAACCTAATGCTGCCGCAGCTGCTGTCAATAAAACCGGACGCAATCTGTCTGTTGTACCTTTTAAAATTAATTCGTCCATGTTAGTCATTCCTTGATGTTTTAATTCTTTAAAATGTTCGATAAGTACAATTCCATTTAATACTGCAATTCCAAAAAGTGCAATAAAACCAACTCCTGCCGAGATACTAAAAGGCAAATCTCGCATCCATAAAAACAATATTCCTCCCACTGCCGAAAGCGGAATGGCTGAATACACCATTAAAGCTTCTTTGATAGAACCAAAGGCAAAATGCAGTAAGATAAATATTAAAAATAAGGCTATCGGTACGGCAATCATCAAACGGGCTTTTGCACTTTGAAGGTTTTCAAACTGACCGCCATATTTTACATAATAGCCTGCAGGAAGTTTGATTTTTGTATCTACAATTTTCTGAATATCAGTAACAACGCTTTGTAAATCTCGATTTCTAACGTTGATTCCAACAACAATTCGTCTATTGGTATTGTCTCTTGAAATTTTGGCCGGACCTTCAGTATATTCAATTTTAGCCAATTCGCTTAACGGAATTTGTTCTCCATTTGGAATTGAAACATACAGGTTTTTTAAATCTTCAATACTCTGACGATTGTCTTGATCTAAACGAATAACCATATCAAAACGCTTTTCTCCTTCAAAAACATTTCCAACCGTTTTTCCTGCAAAACTCAGCGCAATCATTTCATTTAAATCGGCAATATTAAGTCCGTAACGGGCAATTTTTGAGCGGTCGTATTGTACAAACATTTGTGGTAAACCTTCTGTTTTTTCAATAATTACATCTGAAGCCCCTGGTATATTTTTAATTGCTTTTTCGATTTCGTGTGCTTTTTGAGCTAAAACATCCAAATCTTCACCAAAAATTTTAACGGCAACATCGGAGCGTGTACCTGAAATTAACTCGTTGAAACGCATTTCTATGGGTTGTGTAAACTCGATTTCCATATTAGGAATTTCATTTTCGATAGCCGCTTTTATTTTATCGGCCAATTCGTCTTTGCTGGCTGCAGAAACCCATTCAGATTTTGGTTTTAATTTTACAATAATATCACTTTCCTCCATAGACATAGGGTCTGTTGGCACTTCTGCAGCACCAATTCGGCTAACAACTTGTTGTACTTCAGGGAAATTTTTAAGGATAATTTTTTCTATTTTGGTAGTGGTAGCAATTGTTTTTGTTAATGAAGTCCCTGTTTTTAATACCGGTTGAATCACAAAATCACCTTCGTCAAGTGTAGGAATAAATTCACCTCCCATTGTCATAAATAAACCGCTGGCAAAAAATAATAATCCTAATGCGCCATAAAGTACTTTTTTGGTATTTTTTAATGCCCAGGAAATAACGGGCAAGTACAACGAATTCAATTTACGGATTAATTTACTAGAAATTGAATTCGGATTTTCTTCGGTTGGTTTCAAAAATAAAGAGGAAACTACGGGAACATAAGTAAAACAGAAAATCATGGCTCCAACCAATGCAAAACTAAAAGTCATCGCCATGGGTTTAAACATTTTCCCTTCAATACCGGATAATGACAATATTGGAATAAAAACAATCAAAATAATCAACTGACCAAAAATAGCCGAATTCATCATTTTTGAAGCACTTTTATACGTGATTTGGTCAATTTCTAATTGACGTTCTTCTTTGGATAAATCTACTAAATGAGCGGATTTATGGGCAATTTGGAAAGCAATAAACTCAACAATAATTACCGCTCCGTCAATGATAATTCCAAAATCGATGGCGCCTAAACTCATTAAATTAGCATCGATTCCAAAAATATTCATGAACGAAATTGCAAACAATAAACACAACGGAATTACAGAAGCGACTACTAATCCCGAACGCCAATTTCCTAATAATAAAACCACTACAAAAATTACGATTAAACAACCTAAAATCAAGTTTTCGGCTACTGTAAAAGTAGTCTTTCCTACTAATTCGCTTCGTTCCAAAAAGCCATTGATGTAAACGCCTTCGGGCAAAGTTTTTTGAATCTCGGCAACTCGGTCTTTTACATCGCTAATGACTTGTTTTGAGTTTCCTCCTTTGAGCATCATCACCTGACCCAAGACTTTTTCGCCTTCACCGTTGCCCGTAATTGCTCCAAAGCGATTGGCATGACCAAAACGGACTTCAGCTACATTTTTGACATAAACAGGTAAACCGTCAGTAGTCTTAACTACAATATTTTCAATGTCTTGAATCGAATTTACTTTTCCTTCTCCTCGAATAAAATAACTTTGATTCACTTTTTCGATATAAGCACCGCCAGCAATGCTGTTGTTTTTTTCCAAAGCTGTAAAAACATCAGTCATTGTGATATTCATGGCTTTTAAGCTGGATGGTTTAATGGCGATTTCGTACTGTTTTAGATAACCTCCCCAAGTATTAATTTCAACAACACCTTTGATACCAGACAATTGTCGTTTGACTACCCAGTCCTGAATGGTTCGCAAATCAGTAACGGAATAATTATTTTTAAATTTAGGTTTTACTTCTAATGTGTATTGGTAAATTTCTCCTAATCCGGTGGTAATTGGTCCCATTTCTGGAGTTCCAAAACCTTGCGGAATTTTCTCGGAAGCTGCTTTGATTTTTTCAGCAATCAGTTGTCTTGGCAGATAGGTTCCCAAATCATCGTCAAAAACAATGGTGACAACCGATAGTCCAAATTTAGATATTGAACGAATTTCTTTCACACCCGGCAAATTTGCCATTTCAATTTCTACAGGATAAGTAATAAATTGTTCAATATCTTGTGTAGAAAGATTTCTTGAAGTGGTAATAACCTGAACTTGGTTATTAGTCACATCGGGAACTGCTCCAATAGAGATTTGGAATACAGAAAACATACCGAATCCAAAGACTCCGAGAGTGAAGAGTAAAACAATGAGTTTGTTTTTTAAACTAAAAGCAATAATTTTTTCAAGCATTTTTACCTTATTTTATTTGTACCAAAAGTAAGGTATAAATATAAGGAATAACTTAAGAACAACTTAAGGTCGGCTTAATCAAAACTTAAAATCACTACTGTTCCGTGATTGATTTCGCTTTTAATTTCGAATTTTGTATGCAGTAATTGGGCTATTTTTTTAACTATCGAAAGTCCTAAACCAGATCCTTTTATTTCGGGATGATTTGTTGGACTTGAGCGATAAAAAGGATTGAAAATTTTATCTAAATCCTCAGCAGCAATACCAATTCCGTTATCCGAAATGGTGCAAATCGTTTTTCCTTCCTTTTTAGAAAGAATTATTGAGATTTCGCCTTGCTCTTCAGAATATTTTATCGCATTACTGATAATATTGCTAATAATAATTGAGACCAGATAATTATCCGATTCAATGAAATAATCTTTTGAAAAAGAATGGTTTATTGTGATTTTCTTCGTGTTTATTTTCCCCGAATACAGCGTTAATATATCTAAAATCAAAGCGTTCAAATATACTTTTTCAATTTTCAAACTTTGTTTTTGATTTTCAAAACGAGCCAGTAACAGCAATTGATCAACCAAGTTATTCAAGCGATTGACTTCGGTAATACTGTACTTTATTTTATCTTCATATTCGGCTTGAGTTCTGGACTTTCTAATCAAAACTTCGAGAGTGCCTTTTAATACCGTTAAAGGAGTTCGCAGTTCGTGTGACGCATCAGAAGTGAATTGTTTTTCGCGTTCAACAGCGTTTTCTATGCGGTCTAATAAATCATTTATTGTTTTAGAAAGTACGTATAATTCGTCCTTATTTTGTGGTAAAACGATTCGGTCTTTCAGATTATCTTTTGTGATTCTTCGAGATGTTTCGGTAATCATGGTTACCGGTTTTATACTTCTGCCGGCAATTAAACGGGCAATAAGAAATAAAACAATCAATATCAGCGGAAAAGCGATGTAAAGTGTATTTCTTAAATTAGTCAAAATCATGGTGGCATCATCAAGCGACATGGCCACAAAAAGATGTCCTACAATTTTTTTTTCGTCAAAAAGAGGTACTTGTATCTGACGAATTGGTTTTTTATTTAGATAAGTATCAATAAATTGATTGTCTAATTGATAGTTGTATAACTTGAGTTGAAGTCCTTTAAGATTTGGAGATTTATCAATTAGTTTATCATTAATGTCTAAAAACTGTACAAAAACCGGATTTACATTCACTGTATTATGCTCACGCGCTCTCCATTGGTCAACTTGAATCAAATAGGTATTGTTTCTGTCAATTTCAATTTCTTCAAGATGTTTCTCTACTTCGGTTTGAATATCATCATTGATGTGATTGTTTACGCTAAAATTTATGATTTTATAAATTACAAAAAACACCACCGAAATCAATAAGCCAGTGCTTAAGATATAATTGAAGGCGATTCTGTTTTTATAGGAGAATGAAAACATCTTTTAGTTTAAGTCGTTAGCAATATAACCAACCCCACGAATGGTTTTGATGAGTTCTTCATCTTTGTTAAGATTGAGTTTTTTTCGAATAGCATTCATAAAAACATCAATTACGCCGGTGTCATATTCAAAATGAATGTCCCAAACATCTTCTATAATTTGGTTTCGGGTACATACTTTTCCTTTATTTTTGATGAGATACACTAATAATTCAAATTCCCTTTGCGTGAATACAATTTCTTGATTTTCGACAAAAATTTGATGTTTAGATTGAATTATTTTTATGTTTCCAAGAGTTAAAACATCATTTGCATTTTCATTTCTGAAATGAATTTTAATACGCTCCACTAATTCATCAAAACTAAATGGTTTTTTGATGTAATCATTGGCACCCGCTTTTAATCCTTCAATGGTTTCCTGAACCGTATCTTTGGCGGTTAGAAAAATAATAGGTGTTTTTGTATCCGTTTTCCGAATGGATTTACACACTTCAATGCCTGTCATTTTTGGCAAAATCCAATCCAAAAGAATCACATTTACTTTTTGGCTTAAAGCCAATTCGTATCCTGTTTCTCCGTCATTAGCCACCAAAACATCGTAGCCTTCCTCCTCTAAACCTTGTTTTAGAAAATTGGCAATTCCTATTTCGTCTTCAACTATTAGAATTTTCATTTTTTATTGCATTATAAACTTAAAGCCAATGGTAGCAATATTTGCCTTTAAATTATCACTTCTTTCGTAATGATTGAATCTAAAGTCGATATTTTTTAAACCTAATTTCCAGATTTTTGCTCCTGTAAAAATATCAGTGTAATTGATTCCAAAACCGTATTGATTAGCATCAAATGTGGCTAAATCTGGATCAGAAGTATAGAATTCTTCTGTTGATAAATGGGTTTCGTATGGTGCATAATATTTAGAACCTGTTTGTGTATAATAGCGATACATTGGGAAAACCGTAAAACGATCGGATAATTTTATAGGCAGCTCTATGCTGGCAGTATGAGATTGTATATCCCAATTATCAGAATAAAAACGGTAATAAGTTCTCAATACAAAACGCTCATTGATGTAGTAATTTAATCTAGCGCCAATTGGTAGTTTAAAACGACTGTCAGGTAATCTTTCGATGTCATCGGCCAGTTTAAAAACACCTGAATTACTCGCGTTTTCATAGTTATTGATGTATTGTGATTGTCCGATATAATAATTTGCTTTATCTGCAAAATAGATTCGGTGATATGGTGTAGACAGCAAACCTTGTTGTTGCAAAACATCAAAGAAAATAGATAATTGTAATTTTTTTGAAACTACCTGAGAAAATCCAACCGATGCTGAATAAGAGTTTCTGTTTACAGAAGCAATAGTTTTGAATGCAGAAGGTAAATAAGCAGTTGTTGACTGTCCGTTTTGATCTAAAACGGTAACGCCGCTAAAATAACCTTGGTTCAAAAAGTTAGCACCATAAATAGAATATTCGTGAAGTTCTGTTGGGTATATTGGTCTCCATTGATCTAAATACACATTAGCTTTCAGGCTTAATTCGGTGTTTTTTTCGTTGAAAAGTGTTGCGATTCCACCACCAAAGCCTATTGAAGTATAGTCGTATTCATTAGAAAAAGAAACATCTGCGTTCCAAATAAAATCTCGGGAGTCACTACTGTGTGCATAATTTGCTGATATTGCTGTTAATTGATCACTTTTTGAAGCTCCCGATGAAGCTTGCCAAGGTGATCCGTAAGGTCCGCTCGCTGGTGCGGCTACTTTATTATTTGATATTCTGTCATCGTCGTCATCATCACCGCCACCGGAAGCTCCAGTAGAATTAAATGGATTTATATTACTGGAAGATGCTGATGAATAAGCTGATATACCTAAATCTATAGTCAAAGTCGCATCGTCATTTATAGGCATATTTACTACTATATTTGAAGCGATATCGGTTAATTTCTCGGAACCAATTCCTCCTGAAACAACAGATTTTGATCCATTTTGATTGTAATAACTAGCTAAAAAATCTACTTCTGTACTTTCTAAAACCCTTTTTTTGAATACCACAGTTGTGTCTTTCTCTTGTGAAAAAGCAACAAATCCAATGAGTGATAAAAGCACTACAATTCTTATTTTCATTTTAAATATTTTGAAAATTATATTAAACGATTTGGTGTATTCAATAATTAATTACAACCGCAACCACCACCAGATTTTCCTCCATTGGCACCAGCAGCAGCTTCTCTATATACTTGAAAAGCAGTTTCGTATCGTTCTGAAGTTCTGGCAGAAAGTTTCATATCGGGGTCATTTATAGCCACTTTTTCATATTCTTTAACGGAATTACAAGATTGAAGAACCGTTACAATCAAAAACAAAAAAACTATTTTCTGTATCATTTTATTTCTCTTTTTATTCGAATTTTTTTATGTCTATTCCTTTCGAAGAATGTATTTTTCCTTTGTCATCAACGATGATACATTCAATTCCTTTGAGTTGATTGACTAAATCCAAACCAACTTCTACTCCGAGTACAAAAATCCCAGTAGCCAAAGCATCCGCAATTTCAGTTTGTTTTGCAAAAACAGATACACTTACGACACCTTTTGCCGGATAACCTGTTCTGGGATCAATGATGTGAGAATACCGAACCCCATTAAAAATCACATATTTCTCGTAACTCCCAGACGTTTCCACTGCATTGTCGTTGAGTGGAAAAGTGGCGAAAATTTTGTTTTTATTCAAAGGATTTACAATTCCTATTGTCCATGGCTTTCCGTCGGGTTGTTTTCCCCAGGCATTTATGTCTCCGGAAACATTCACAATTCCTGAAAGACAACCTTTAGAATAGAGTAAATCTTTTACTTTATCAGCAATATAACCTTGACCGATTCCGCCAAGACCTAACTTCATTCCTTGTACTTTCAAGAAAACAGTTTGTTCTTTTTTATCTAAAATAATATTTTGATAGCCAATTTTAGCCACTGATTTTTTGATAGCTTCTTCGGTTGGCATTTCTTTCATGCTGCCGTCAAATTTCCAAATTTTATCCATCGATGCATATGAAATATCAAAAGCACCAGATGTGATTTGGGAAATTTTAATCGCACGTTCTACTAATTGAAATACTTCGGCATCTACTTTAACGGGTTTAATTCCTGCGTTTCTGTTGATTTCTGATATTTGTGTGGTCGGAATCCAATCGGAAATTAAATTTTCAATACGTTTTACTTCGGCTACAGCCAAATCAATATATTCGTTTGCTTTTACCGTATCATTTGCAACAGCGGTAACTTCAAACGGACTTCCCAACATGGATAATTTTCTTTTGTGAGCAATTTGTCCAAAAGAAGCGAATGTGAGGCATAAAAAAAATACAGTTACTGCTTTTTGCATTATTTTTCGAATGAGTGAATGAGTGCGATATAATCTACAGCCGAAACGTTTTTGAAACCGGTCATTCCGATTATTTTTCCGGTTTTATCCAAAAGGACAACAAGCGGAAAGCTTCCGTTTTTATTATATTTTTCAGCTAGTTTATTATTTCTTTCCGATAATTCAGAGGATAATTGGTTGGCTTTTTTCTTTGGAAAATCAGCTTTGTAAATAACCCAACTTTTTGTGGCTTCCGCTTGAAAAGCATCTGATTTCCATACCACATTTTCTAGTTTCATACATGGAGCGCACCAATCTGATCCGGAGAATACCAAAAGAATATTTTTATTTTCTTTAGTGGCTTCAATTTTAGCCTCTTCAAAATTAGTTTTCCAGTTTTGTGAATATCCAATCGTTCCAATGAAAAGGAAGAGGATAATTATATATTTTTTCATTATTTTAGATTAAAAATTTTAATTAATTGTAACGCAAAAGTATCTATTTATTATACGCAATAGTTTTTCAATCATAAAAATTAAGACAGAATTAATTTAGTAGTTAATTTTTATTTAAAAAAGTTTGATTCGGTGTTGATTTAATTGATTTTCAATGGATTATTTTTTAAAATTAAACAAAAATGAATAGTGTTGTTCCAACAAATGCTGTTTTATGTTTCTTCAAATTATACGATTCCTTTGATGATTAGCAATTAAAGTTGGAAGTAATACTGTTTTTATGCTAAGCGCTACTTTGGAAAAAAATATTTTCTGGTCATAATTTTTTTGATTTATGTTATTAAATAACAAGCCAGAGAAAAAATACCCTACTTATTAAATAAACATAAAAATGAATTCAACTCGATAATTTGGGGTTAGAAAAAAATTATGGATTTAATAATTGGCATAAAAAGTACTATTTTTAGTTTAAGTAAATTTTAATTTTCATAAAATTAAGTGAGTCTTAAAAAAAATTATCAAAATAGAAGTTACATTTGTATTTTAAATTAATTACTATGCAATTGTTGAAAAAATTTTCTCCTTTCTATAACCTTACACTTTTTTATATTTCGGTAAGTTTTATTTTAAGAATCGTTTTACTCTTTCATCCCATTACTCAATCTACATTTGTTTGGACGGATACCATCAAGATTTTTACATTAGGTTTAATATCTGACTTTTTTGTATTTACGGTTCTGAGTGGCTTTTTATGGCTTTATCTTATTTTTATATCCAATTCAAAATACCTGAAACCTACAGGTTATATCATTTTTGGAGTGTTAGTGGCTTTATTTTTATATGTTTCTTTTGGTAACACAATTCTTAATGAATACGGGGGTGTATTGCCAAAAATAGGAATGATTTTCATAGGTTTAAAAACATTTCTTTTTGGACTGTTATTGTTTCTTCCAAAATATAGAAGTAAAATTAGATTTTGGCTTTTTACTTTTGTTCTTTTTCTTTTTGTGGTTTTAATTTTGCAAAACGCAATAAGTGAATACTTTTTTTGGAACGAATTTGGTGTAAAATATAATTTTATAGCTGTAAATTATTTAGTTTATACCAATGAGGTTATTGGGAACATCATGCAATCCTATCCCGTGATACCATTATTCACAGCATTATTTATTATTGCTGGAATTGTAACTTATTTTGTTGTAAAACGATCTAAAAATTATATTGAGAATATCCCTGTTTTTGCTGAAAAAATTAAAATCTCCGGAATTTACCTGGTGCTTTTGGGACTTTCATTATCTGTAATTCCTTTTTTAGCCTCTAAAGAAGATTCACAAAACATTTTTACAAATGAATTGCAATCTAATGGTGTTTATAAATTCTATTTGGCATTTATACACAGTGAATTAGATTATTTTAAGTTTTATAAAACGATTCCAAATGCTGAAGCTTATGCATTATTGAAACAGCAAATCCCTGATATATCTGATGAATCTACACTGCGATACATCAAAAGTGATGCTGCTGAAAACCATAAAAACGTAGTGCTGATTACGATAGAAAGTTTCAGTGCTGATTTTATGAAAACGTATGGAAATGAGCAAGGTATTACTCCTTTTTTAGATAGTTTATCCACAAAAAGTTTATTGTTTACCAATTTTTATGCTGTAGGAAACAGAACGGTTCGCGGACTTGAAGCAGTAACCTTATGTTTTCCACCCACTGCAGGAGAAAGTGTGGTTAAAAGACAGGACAATAAAAATAAATTTTCGACTGGAAATGTTTTCAAACAAAAAGGATACAATGTGAAATATTTATATGGGGGTGATGCATTTTTTGATAATATGCAGGATTTCTTTTCCGGAAACGGATATGGCATTGTTGACAAGAAATCATTTTTGCCAAACGAAATCACTTTTGATAATATTTGGGGCGTTTGCGATGAGGATATGTATACTAAAGCTATTGCTGTAATGAATCAGGAGTCAAAGGAAAACAAGCCGTTTTTTAACCATATTATGACGGTTAGTAATCACAGACCATTTACGTATCCTAACAATAAAATTGATATTCCCGGAGATGCGAAATCTCGTGACGGAGGTGTAAAATATACTGATTTTGCGATCAAAAAATTCTTTGAAATGGCCAAAAAACAACCTTGGTTTGCAAATACTGTCTTTGTTATTCTTGCGGACCATTGTGCTTCGAGTGCCGGTAAAACAGAACTTCCGGTAGATAAATACCGAATTCCGGCTATGATTTACAGCCCTGGTTTTATAGAACCGCAAAAATATACTAATCTAATGTCTCAAATAGATATTATGCCTACCCTATTTGGCTTATTGAATTTTAATTATCAAAGTAAATTTTACGGGCAAGATGTACTAAAAACTACTTATCAGCCAAGAGCATTAATTGCGACATATCAGGATTTGGGGTATATAAAAGATAATATTTTAACAGTCATTTCTCCAAAACAACAGGTCAAACAGTTTCAGTTGAATTTAAAACCAAACCAAAGAGTAGCACAAGATTTCCAGATTTATTATGAACAAATTCCGTTGGTCAAAGAAAGAAAAGATTTAGTCGATGAAACAATCTCTTACTACCAAACGGCTTCTGATTTATTAAAGAAAAAGAAATATCAAAAACAATAAATTCAACAAAGGTTGTTTCGCGTTTCTTTGTTGTAAATTTGAGGAATAAATCATATCATGTTTCGACATCAAGGCAAAAACAGAACTTTTATTCATAATTTACGTTTGGCAACACTGTTGTCATTTGTGGCGGGAATTGTGAATGTAACCGGAGTTTTAGCGATAAAAACATTGACAACAAATGTCACAGGACATTTTGCGTATTTTGCAGAAGAAGTAATGAAGCACAATTATACTGCTGCGATTACTTTTTTTGTTTTTACTATTTTCTTTTTGGGAGGTTCTTTTACTTCTAATTTTTTAGCCGAATTGGTTTCAAAAAAAAATCAGGAGTTGTCTCATGTGCTTCCAATTTCTCTCGAAATTACTGTTTTAGTTTGCGTTGGAGTATTCGGAGTACAATCGGATTTAAATACATCCGAAGGAAGAATTATAGCTTTTGCGATGCTTTTTGCGATGGGAATCCAAAATTCTTTGGTTACCAAAATTTCACAATCAACCGTAAGAACTACCCATTTAACAGGACTTTTTACCGATTTAGGTATAGAATTATCCCAATTGTTTTTTTATAAAAAGCCAGAAGAAAATAAAAAGTTAAAAACCAGTATTTATCTCCGATTATCAATTATTACATTCTTTTTTGTAGGCTGTTTTTCAGGAGGCTTTTTGTATGGATACCTGGAAGTTAAGACTCTTTTTATAGCCGGGTTTTTTCTGTTGTTGGCACTTTTATATGATTATTTACGCTTACAATTTCATGTTATTAAAAGAAGAAATTTTAAATACAGAAGCAGAAACTCAGTTGCTAAAGTAAATAATAGAAGTCAAAGTAATTCCCGCAATAAAAATCCAGAGTGAGATTCCTTGAAATAAAGGTCTTAATCCCACAGCACTTAATACAGTTCTATTCAATCCGGCACCAATTAAAAATAAAGTAACGGTAAGGCCAACTTTAGACGCAGAAACCATAAATGGTGCAATAAAAGCAGTTTGTGGTACATAAGAATTAAATACCATTGCCAAAATAAACAATCCGATAAAATAAGGGATTTTTATACTTCGTTGCTTGTTCTTAAACAAAACCGAAGTCAATAATGCAACCGGAATAATCCACAAAGCTCTCGCTAATTTTACTGTAGTTGCTATTTGTAAGGCTTCCGGACCGTATTTACTGGCAGCGCCAATTACTGAACTGGTGTCATGGATAGCAATAGCACACCATAAACCAAATTCATTCTGAGACAAATGCAACCAATGTCCAATGGCAGGAAACAAAAATAGCGCTACAGAATTCAGAATGAAAATTACGCCTAAAGCTACCGAAGTTTGCTTTTCGTCAGATTTGATAACCGGAGCAATAGCAGCGATTGCACTTCCTCCACAAATAGCGGTTCCGCAAGAAATTAAATGAGCTGTTTTTTTATCAATTTTCAACCATTTGCCTAAAAAAGTTCCTAAAATCAAGGTGCTTACTATAGAAGCAATTGTAAATAAAAAACCTTCTTTTCCGGCATTGACTGCGCTCCCTACATTCATTCCGAAACCTAATCCTACAACAGAAATCTGTAGTAAAATGGTCGTTGCTTTGTGATTGAGATGCAAGAAAGGATGCCCGAAAAGATTTGCTGCCAATAGGCCTAATATTAATGCGACAGCTGGAGAAACGAAAGAAGTTGTGCAAAATAATACCAGTAAAACAAAGAGTATTTGTTGTATTGTTTTGTTTATTTCAAAAAAATGAAATAGTGTTTTGGGAGTTATTTTTTGATTCGTTTCCAATGTAAAGTAGTTGAATAATTACAGAACAAAGGTCAGTGGATAAATTGGTTTTTGCCAATTGTAAAATGTAATCTGTTATAACTTTAAATTATAGTAGCTTGAAATGTTTTTAATAAATAATTCAGAAAGTGAATCTGTTTTTCCTTGTAGTGTAATGATATAAAAATAACGCTCAATAATTAAATCCTTTACATCAAGAATGGTCAGTTCTTTATTTTTAAGCTCTTTTTCTATGGCATGAATCGAGATAAAAGCAACACAATCAGAATTCATTAAATATGATTTTATACTTTCGGTACTTCCTAACTGCATTTCTATATTCAATTGAGAAAGTTTAATTTCAAAAGGTTTCAACGCATATTCAATAACTTCAAGTGTTCCGGAACCTTGTTCGCGCATCAAAAAACGCATTGTTTTAAGATCTTCTTGACTTACTTCAGGTTGATTCACCAATGTGTTTTTGCTGTTGCAAACTAAAACCAATTCATCTTTTAAAAATTCAGTATATCGAATGGATTGATTTTTAGACTGTCCTTCTACAATTCCAATTTCGATTTCTTTGTTGAGTAGTGCTTTTTCAATTTGTTCCGTATTTCCATTCAATAAATTTACTTTTACATCTTGTAATTTTTGATGAAAACGAGCCAAAATCGGTGGAATAATATATTGTGAAATCGTAGTACTGGCGCCCAATCGCAACAATCCTTGGCGCTCATTAATCAAAGTACTCATATCAAAATCAATTTCTCGATAAATTTCAAATACGTTTTGGGTATGTTTCAATAAAATTTCACCACCGGTTGTCAGTGAAATTTTCGAACCATTTCGATCAAAAAGTTTGATTTTGTATTGTTCCTCCAGTTCCTGAATGTGTTTTGAAACGGCAGGTTGTGTGATAAACAATTCAGTTGCAGCTTTGGTAAAACTCAAACGGTTGGCAACGGTGTAAAATACTTTTAGTCTAAAATCCATTACTTTAAATTTTAATGTAAAATTATAACAATCCGTTATATTTTCGAATAAACCATTCTGTCGAAAGTAAGCCAGCAATTACTATTAATAACCAAACCCAGTCAATTAGAGGAGATTTAGTACTATTATTTTTTTGAATGGCTTTATATTCTTCGTTTTCTAATAATGCATTTATCAATTCACTTGCTTGGTCCGGAAAATAAACTTTACCTTTTGTTTGTGCTGCAAGCTGTGTTAATTTTTCCACATCTGGATTTACAAATTGTTTTTCGATATCAAAATCCAGAATTTCAAATTGACTGGAATACGTCGTTTTTGAATTCAATTCTTTAACAGAAAAAGTATAATTACCAGCTGTAAATCCATCTAAATTAACTTGGTATGAATTATTTCCTTTTAATAAATCGTAATTTTTGGTTTGCTTCGTTTTTGAATTAGTTACAGCAATTGTTAGTCTTGCTTTATCATCAAATTCGTAATTTTTATTGAAATATTGTGCCGAAATTTCGATGGCTTCTCCCGAATTATAGAAACGTTCATGTGTTACAACTAAAGATTTTTTAGTATTATTTGATGCCAAAAACTGAATTGTTTTATCAATAAATACATCAAATTTTTCAAATGATTGATTGTCGATGTGACTTTGTAAACGCCATTTCCAAATATTCTCGCCCAAAAGTATAGCAGAACGTTTTCCTTGATTTTCAGAATAAGCTAATAAAGGCATACCTGTTTCGATGTTTCTGATTTTCGAAGAAAGCAAAACCGAGATGTTTCCTTTGGCAGTTATTGAACCATACGGATTTTGCAAAGGAGGAAAATTTTCGAAACCAATATTGTCTATAGCGAAGAGATTAAATTGTGATTTAAATTCAGCTAAATAATCTTCTTTTTGACCACTCATTTTAAAATCAAAATTGGTTTGTTGCTGATTCAAAAAAATGAAATCAGTAGTGCTTCCTGTAATAATAAATGAATTGATTTTAGCAATTTTATTTGCTTCAATAACGGTTTTAAAAGCTGTAGTTGGTTGGTAAAAAATTAAAACATTATATTCTTCTAATGATTTGATTTCTTTAGGATTAACTATTGTTACTTTGCGTTGTGCATTAGTTTCTATTGAACGTTTTATTACACCAATATCTGGATGACTTATACTTGAAATAAGTGCTATGTTTGTTTTTTGATCGATTACTTCTACCGCAAAATTTTTGGTATTATTGAAGGTGTTTTTTTCTTTTTCTTTAGCCGTAATAGCAGCTTTAAAAATTTGTAATCCTATAGTATTTGCTGGTAAAAGCAGATTGATAATTGCTGTTTTTTTGGAGGGAGAAAACAAAATGCTCTGTCTGCTTACAATAGAATTTCCTTGTGAGATAGCAAAATCAGCCGTTATACTTTTTGTTCCTGCGTATTGTAAAAAGACTTCTACCGGAAATTTATTTTTCTGGAAAGCGTATTTATTAACATTGAGTTGATTTATTTTTAAATCTAAAAATTGTGTCGTATCACCCACAACTATTGGATATACTTTATTTATTGCATCAAAACTAAACACATAATCATTTCCCGATGTTTGATTTCCGTCGGTGATAAGTACTGTTGGAAAAATTACATTTTTATGGATGCTTTTCAACTTCTTGGCGACTGCATCAATATTAGTTTGTTTTCCCTTAAAATCAAATTTTTTAGAAGACTGAAATTCAGTATCAAATTGATACGATTGCACATCAAATTTGTCTTGGATAGCTGAATTTTTTGCTATTTTTTGATATAATTCTAATGCTTTTTCTTTTGCATTTAAAAACGAAATAGAATTAGAATTGTCAATCACTAAAGCCAAAGGTGTTTTTACAATTTCTAAAGTATTTTTGGTAATAATGGGATTTATAAGCAAAACCAGAATTCCAAAAATTGATAAAAAACGCAAAAAAGCCAAAAGCAAATTGATTTTCGATTTACTTTTGGCTTTATAATAATATTGAAAAAAGGACAAACCGCCAGCAATTACTATAGAAAGTAGTATTAATAGAACGGTTGCTGTTGTCATTCTTTTTTATTTTAAATGATGAAATCTAAATTTTGAATTCTTTCACCATTTAAAATTCATCATTTATTATTTATAATTATTTTATGTTAGCATTCCTCCGCAAACATTAAGGACTTGTCCGGTAACAAAAGCACTCATGTCGGAAGCGAAGAAAAGACAAGCATTAGCTACATCTTCGGTAGTTCCGCCACGTTTCAACGGAATTCCGTCTCTCCAGCCTTTTACTACATCTTCGTTTAATTTTGCAGTCATTTCAGTTTCAATAAATCCTGGAGCAATGACGTTGCAACGAATATTGCGAGATCCTAATTCAAGTGCTACCGATTTTGAAAACCCGATAACTCCTGCTTTAGATGCTGCATAATTTGTTTGACCAGCATTTCCCTTCACTCCTACTACAGAACTCATATTGATGATCGAACCAGAGCGTTGTTTTAAAAATGTTTTCTGGATTGCTTTAGTCATATTGAAAACTGATTTTAAGTTTACATCAATTACTTGATCAAAATCAGCTTCGGACATGCGCATTAATAAATTATCTTTGGTAATTCCAGCGTTGTTGATTAAAATATCTACAGAACCAAATTCGGCTAAAACCGCATCTACAAAAGTTTGTGCTTCATTAAAATCAGCTGCGTTTGATTGGTATCCTTTTGCTTTAATACCAAGAGCATTAAGTTCTTTTTCTAAAGCTAAAGCTGATTCTACAGATGAGCTATAAGTAAAAGCAATATTTGCTCCGTGTTTTGCAAAAACTTCTGCAACTCCTTTTCCAATTCCGCGGCTTGCACCTGTTATAATTGCTACCTTTCCTTCGAGTAATTTCATATTGTGGTATAAGTTTATTTATTATCTAATGTACAAATATAGATTATTTGCACGTTTTATGAAATTTGTAGTCTAAAAAAGTGATTTGAAATTCCTGCTTTTTTAGAATACGGTTTAAAAGTAAAAAATAAGGCTTACAATCCTACTACTTAGGAATGAAAGCCTTATTTTATATAATTTAGTAAAATGTATTTTTATTTAAAAAGCAACATTCCATCTTGGTAATCTTGCATTTTCATCCAAGAAATTTTGTAAAACTTGTCCTTCTATGAAAGTTGGAATTACTTTTGTTTTCTCGTTGAAAGTTTCATACCAAGTAACTTCTAATCTTTCAATGTTTTCTAATTTCATTTGTGCCGGCCAAGAATATTTTCTTCCTGTTTTTGCAAATTGATGACCGTTTACAATTTTATCATGTAATCCGCCATTTTTGCTTTTTAAAGTTCCATCATTTTGGATTGTTCCAGTTGAACCAACCATAATTAATTCTTTGGCCTCACCTTCTACAGCATAAACTAAGAATATTCCGCTTCCTGATTCAGATGCGTTACATACTTCTTCTAAACTATCTTCTGTAGTGAAAGTAAAACTATTGGTTACTTTAAATTTTTTTAACTCTTTGTACATCTTTCTTTTCTATTATATTTATTAAATAAAATACCCCACGAAAACCGTGAGGTACTTATATTTCTATAGTCTGTTTAGGATTAACCTAAAACTTCTTTTACTTTTTTTCCAATTTCAGCAGGAGAATCCACTACGTGAATACCATTCTCTCTCATGATTTGTTTTTTTGCTTCAGCAGTATCATCAGAACCTCCAACAATTGCACCTGCGTGACCCATTGTTCTTCCTGCCGGAGCAGTAACTCCTGCAATAAAACCAACAACTGGTTTACGGTTACCATCAGCTTTAATCCATTTAGCAGCATCAGCTTCTAATTGACCTCCAATTTCACCAATCATAACGATACATTCTGTTTCTGGATCATTCATCAATAATTCAACTGCTTCTTTTGTAGT